>JAEEGL010550110.1_pt1 | contig 13023 bp, 9 predicted proteins | sample 9134231 | NCBI WGS metagenome assembly JAEEGL01 (sample SAMN16246548, study PRJNA631951) | gut metagenome | biome: gut microbiome; feature: rumen; material: fiber-attached | host: Bos | place: Iran: Karaj | collected 2018-10 | reverse complement strand
TTTTTTTGTATGATAGAATCAAAACAGAGACAAATCTTAGACTGAAAGGACTGTAAAAATGCAACACACACGCGAAGAACTTATGGGAATGAGCCGTGAAGAACTGATAAATCTGGTCATGGAATGTGAAGATGACAGAGAGATGCGGTGGGCAGACCACGGTCTTCTTCTTGAGAGTCTGAAATCCGTATACAGGATGATAGGCCAGATTGTAGACAGCTACGGAGATAAGTGATCTGTAATGCTTCGGCTGAAGAAGATTATCCAGTCTTCTTCAGCCGTTCTTTTTTTCTGTTTTCAGCAGCTTCGGGATACCGTATTCGATCTGTATCCTCAAAGCTTTCAGAAAGCACAAAAGCCGGGGTGAACCCCGGCTTTTATAATCTCAGTGTAAGAAATTAGATGTGCTCGAACTTGGATGCATCGACAGGTGTTGTCAGTGTCTCAGGCATGCTTGCGAGAAGAGGGATACGGATGGCGAGCTCACATATGATGTAGATGATGAACAGCCACTTACCGCCGATCTGGTCGTAAACAATACCGCTTATTGCGGCCATGAATGCACTGAACAGGGATGTGAACATACCTGTAGCTCCGATCCAACGGCCCATCAGTCTGTGAGGCACCAGCTCGTGTGAGATGGAACCGGCGACTGTAGCACCGATCTCCTGGAAGCCCTGAAGCATACCGACAACGAGGAGGAGCGGAACGGTCTTTGTTGTGATGAGCAGTACAAGACCGAGGATGTAGAGGCCGATCGTGAGGAAGAGTATCGGCTTGCGTCCGTACTTGTCGCTGAGTACTCCGAGGAAGTATCCGCAGAGAACGCTGGTAAGAGCTGTAGCAGTTACCATTCCGGCAAGTGTAGCGGCATCAGCATGTTTTGCCTCAGCTGCGAAGACCTGAACGTAAGGAGTTACAAGGGCCATAGGCATACCGGCAACGGCGGAGATCAGCAGCCACTTGCGGCAGTTCTTGTCAGCGCGGATGATGTCAAGACCATCCTTGAACATGTTTGAGTTCTCTCTCTGCTTGCCCGTGCCCCAGCTCTTGAATGAGAGTCCGAAGACGACTATTACAAGAGAAATCGTAGTAAGGCAAAGAGTAATGAGGAACAGTGGGCGGATAGTGTTAGGATCTGTAGGAGTTCCCTGCACCTTCATGAGGTTGACGAGGACCCAGCCTGAGATCATAGGACCGATCATTCCAAGAACGCCTGCAGCAAGAGATTCGCAGACCAGCATTCCCTTGGATCTGTCTTCATTGGCAAGGCAGTTTCCGCAGATAGTGGAACAGGCCTGCCCGCCGAGACGGCCGCCCATCGCGTGCAGGAACACGCCGAAGGCTGCTACATGCCATATCTTTGCTGAGAACAGCGCCAGATAACCGCCAATGAGTATTGCAATACCGAAAATATAAACTTTCTTTGGACCGTTCTTATCGATAAGTCCGCCGATAACAGGGGCAAGGATTCCGCCCATGATCATACCGAAGCTGTTTACAAGTCCGTACTGGGTCTTCGTGGCGCCCAGGAGGATGATGTACAGTGTCAGGTAAGGCAGGATCATCTTGTATCCGAGTCTTTCCAGCGATGTACGGATAACCGTAATACGCCAGTCTTTCATCTGTGCTTTCCAGAAAGCGGGAATATTGAACACAGACTGATTCTTTGATGCTTCCATTTTTTCTCCCTTAATATACTGTTATTTCATTTAACATAAATACCTGCCATACACTCCTGATGTATGGCATGTAAATACTACTAAACTTGTATAGATTATATTACTCTGGCGCGAGCTATGCAACAATCGCGATTATACAATCGAAATCGTTTTCCATCAAAAAAACTAAAGCCGGGGCGAACCCCGGCTTTGCTTATCAGACCATATATCAGATATGCTCGAACTTTGCCTCGTCGACAGGTGTTACCAGTGTCTCAGGCATGCTTGCGAGAAGAGGGATGCGAATGGCAAGCTCACATACGATGTAGATGATGAACAGCCACTTGCCGCCGATCTGGTCGTAAACGATACCGCTTATTGCAGCCATGAAGGCGCCGAAAAGTGATGTGAACATTCCTGATGCTCCGATCCAGCGGCCCATCAGTCTGTGAGGAACCAGCTCGTGTGAGATGGAGCCTGCAACTGTTGCACCGATCTCCTGGAAGCCCTGGAGCATTCCGACGAGAAGGAGCAGAGGAACGCGCTTTGTTGTGATAAGGAGCACGATTCCCAGCAGGTACATGCCTATCGTGAAGAACAGGACAGGCTTGCGGCCGTGCTTGTCGGAGAGGACACCGAGGAAGTATCCGCAGAGCACGCTGGTAAGAGCGGTAGCTGTTACCATTCCGGCAAGAGTCGCGGCGTCAGCGCCCTTTGCCTCTGCAGCAAAGACCTGAACGTAAGGAGTTACCAGTGACATAGGCATACCTGCAACAGCAGAGATGAGCAGCCACTTGCGGCAGTTCTTGTCAGCGCGGATGATGTCGAGACCATCCTTGAACATGTTGGAATTCGCTCTCTGCTTTCCTGTGCTCCAGCTCTTGAAAGAGAGGCCGAAGATGACTATGAACAGAGATATTATCGTCAGTACAAGTGCGATAGCGAAAAGCGGACGGATAGGGTTAGGGTCTGTAGGTGTACCTGTAACGCCCATCATGTTGACGAGCACCCAGCCAGCGATCATAGGACCGATCATTCCGAGTACTCCGGCTGCGAGTGATTCGCAGACCAGCATTCCCTTGGATCTGTCTTCGTTGGCAAGGCAGTTTCCGCAGATCGTGGAGCAGCTCTGAATACTAAGACGGTTGCCCATTGCGTGCAGGAACACGCCGAAGGCTGCCACATGCCATATCTTGGCAGAAGCCAGAGCCAGATATCCGCCTATGAGTACGAAGATACCGAATACATATACCTTTTTAGGGCCGTTCTTATCGATGATTCCACCGATTATCGGAGCAAGGATTCCGCCCATGATCATACCGAAGCTGTTTACAAGTCCGTACTGGGTCTTCGTGGCGCCCAGGAGGATAATATACAGTGTCAGGTAAGGCAGGATCATCTTGTATCCGAGTCTTTCCAGCGATGTACGGACGACCGTTACACGCCAGTCCTTCTGCTGAGCTTTCCAGAAAGCGGGAATGTTCAACACAGAAGTGTTCTTGGATGCTTCCATTTTTTCCTCCTCATTGAGACCGTCTCCGGTCTCATGCATTTTTTAGGGTGCAGATAATACACCAAATTTGTATAGTTTAATATATCACTTAGGGGACTCAAAAACAATACTGAATCATGATTTTTCACACCAAGCATGGCATATGTCGGCCGCATCTGCACAAGCAGCTTCCCGTCTGGTCGCATAAAAAAAACCTGCCCCGGCAAATTGCGGAACAGGATTGTATTATAGATCGCTCAACTGCTTACGCACCGGCTTTTTTTCTTCCCAGTATCCTCTTGATGACCGGCAGCATGAACATGAACAGAGGTCTGAAATTGACGAGCACTATCACGGCTGTGATAGCGATCGCTATCGGTATCCAGTGACTTATCTCAAACACCATGACGGCGCTGAGAGCGCCCATCATAATGACGTTGGAACTCATGAACACAGGCGAAACATCCACGCTTATGAATCTGCTGGTCCCTATGGCCCTAAGGATAAACACCAGCAGATAGCTGATGAATGTCGCCACGGCTGCGCCCTGAGCTCCGTATCTGGGTATGAGATACATGTTCATGGCTATATTTGACAAGGCTCCGGCCATCATAGTGACCAGATTTGCGGTTCCGTTCTTCTGGACCATATATATCGAGGAAAGAAACGATGAGAAGCACGAGAATACCGTAGCCATGATAAGGACCGGTATGAATCTCCACGACTCATAGTATTCTTCCCGCGTCATCAAGCTCACCAGTATCCTGCATATGAGGATAAGACCTGCGCTTCCCATGAATATGATGCTCTGGTAGGCCTTGAATACTGTCTTGAAAAAGTCCTTTGCGTTCTCCTTCTGTCCCTCCTGGACCGCAGAGATCTGCCAGGCCTCGGTAAAGACCGTTGAGAACAGATTGACTATTGAAGGTATCTTATAGCTTATTCCGTATAATCCGCTGACAGTTGCCGAAACGAAATACCTGACCAGATATACATCTGAAGCATTCGTTATCCACCAGAATACGCCTGTAGGGATCAAAGGCAGGCAAAATCTCCACATCTCTTTGAACAGCTCAGGCTTGGCGCTGGAAAGCTTGAAGTATCTGAGCGCACCGCTGATGACCGAAAGGAAGAGGAAGCTGAGAAAGTCCGAAGTGATGATGGCAAGCACATATCCCATCGGGCCCATCTTCAGTTTCACGAGGTAGATGTAGACGAACAGAAGCGTCGTGACTGTCGCAAGGATACCGTCCACGGCGTAAAGCTTGGTGAGTGCCCTTGCCCTGGTGAACTGCTGGACCAGTGTCCTCAGACAGCTGCAGAACAGGTAGAGATACAGATAACCCATATACCGTGAGATATATGTGACTCTGGAAATGACCGGGTAACAGGCTAAAAGTATGACATAGCCTGCCATATATGTAATGGCGGAAACAGTGAACACGCCTCGCTTGGAATACTTCTTATCCAGGCCGAAGCGTATGATCCCGCTTGGTATTCCCAAGCTGACTATCGGTATCAGCAAATTGGCCGCCTTTGTCACAAGGTCGACGACGTTATACTCCTCAGGCAACAGCACTGCCGTGACGATCGGCATGAGCAGGAAGGTGAGAAATTTGCTGGAAAATGTACTGATAAAGAACAGTGCCGTATTTGACAGCAATGCCTTATACTTGTTTTTCAAATGATTCCCGCCGTTTTTGTATTACTAAAAATTTATTATATATCCAGTATGTCTTTTTTACAAGACAACGGGAAGACGCACTTCGCCTTCCCGTCTGTGATCATTCTGTCCTGAGAGCCGTGACCGGATCCTTCTTGGCAGCACTCTTTGAAGGTATCAGCCCTCCTATGAGCGTGAGTATGACGCTTATGATTATCAGAGCGACTGCGCCTGCGGCAGGCAGGATCGCATTGATATCATTGTTGTCTGATATCGCATGTATCAGGGCATTGCCCGGGATGAGCAGCAACAGCGTCACGGCAATGCCGATGACTCCGGCAAGCAGTCCTATTATGAAAGTCTCTGCGTTGAACACCTGGGAAACGTTTCTCTTGGATGCTCCTATGGCCCTGAGGATGCCTATTTCCTTGGTCCTCTCAAGCACTGAGATGTACGTGATTATGCCGATCATTATCGAGGATACGACCAGCGATATCGCCACAAAAGCAATCAGAACATAACTGATCGTGTCTATGATGTTGGTGACTGAGGACATGAGCGTTCCTACATAGTCGGTGTAAGTAATGACCTTATCCTTTTCTCCGCTTTTGTCCATCCTTTCGTTATAACCGTCAAGGATATCTATGATCCGCTCCTTGCCCTCAAAGTCTATAGGGTAGATAGATATCGCCACAGGTACTTCAAGATCTGCGTAGTTGAGCTTCCTTAAATTGTTCTCATATGTCGCATTCTCACCCGACATCATCGACATCATCAGCTCCTGGAGGTCATCCGCCGTCATGTTGATCTTTATGGCATTTGACATTGCCTTCGGATCGAATGAGAACGCTTTGGTCATGTTCTCTCCGACTTTGCCCATCCGCTTTTCCATCTGCTTAGCGACCTGCCCCATGACCTGCTTCATGATGCTCTCCATTACCTTGGATATCTCCTTCTGAAGCGCATCGGAATACTCTGTCGAAGCTTCTCTTGCCGCATTCTCCAGCCGTTCCTGGAGATTATCGGTATCTATGGCCCTGCCCAGACCTTCCTGGAGTATCCGCATACCTTCGGGACTGGCAAGGTATTCAGCAAAGGACTGCGTCATGTTTCCCAATCCTGCAGCATAATCTGCAAACCCGTCGATCAGCCTCTGGGATATCGTGTCTATCTGCTGTGGTGTTATGTTTATCTCGCCGGTCATCTGGGCCGAATAGCTGTCGATCTTCCGCCTTACCCGGTCTGACGCAAGATACCGGGGAACAAGAGATGCAACATCAGTACCCTCCCCTGCATTTGCCCGCGCATATTCCGCGAAACCGCTCATTATGTCAACTACCATCCGCTGTACTGCGTCTGAGGACACCTGGTTCAGCTGATCCGCAAGGACGTCTGATATTGCCTGTCTGAGGATCTGTTCAGCCTCATCGCTGGCAAGATACTCTCGGAGAGCTGCCTCTATATCACCTGCGTTTGCCCGGGACGAGCTGGCAACATATCCCTCTATGAGGTCGTTGAACAGCTGCTGGAGCTCTTCCTGAGATATCCGCACTGCTGCTTCCTGCATCACCTTTTCGGCATCGATGCTGTCGAGGCCGGGAAAACTGAAATCTATCTTGCTCAGATCCAGGTCGATATTTGAAAGGTCCATGTCAGAAAACATGTCTTCGCTTATCTCCAGCTTGTCAGGGTCGAACTGAAATGCCTTTGCAAAGCTGTCCCTGTTTACGGTAATGAGATCCTTGAGCTCTATCCCGTTTTCTTCATCCCGTGCAAATTCCTTGCCCGTAAACACGTCTATGGCGGGATCTGCCATCTGCTTTTTCACTATTTCACTGTCGGCTGCTCTCTCTATCGTGTATGACACGAGGTCGTGGGTATAATAGATGCCGCTGGAGAGCATCGAAGCATTGCCGGAATCATTAGGCCGCATGACGCCTACTATTGTCAGCGGGATGCCGTCCTTGACGGCTGCGAGCATGTATTCCTTGTTATCTGTCTTGTTGACATACACATTGAACTCGCTGTCGTAATCATAGAACCGTGCGATGTCCACTATCCTGAACTCTATGCCGATGAAATCCTCAAAATCATACTGACCTCTTTTCGAGCTTATCTGGATCTCCTCGTTCTTCTGGATGGATTCAAAGACCTTGTCCAGCTCTTTGGCGTCCTTGAGCCCAAGGATATACAGAGTAAGGTCAGATATGCTGTGTGAACCCGTCAGGACAAGTATGCACTCTTTGTAATTCTCAGGCCATCTTCCTGCCAGGACATCGTACTGTTCCTTATACAGCCCCTCATTTTCAGGCAGTGCGCTGAACACACTGGCTCCTCCGCCGCCTGACATGAATGCCGAATACATGCTGTTTGAGCCGGTCCGCGCAGTGACCAGCCTGTCAGGATTGACCTGTCTGTACTCTGTTCCGTCTTCCGAGAGCTTGAACAGCTGAGGAGTGACGGAATATGTGTACTCAACTGCGTTTGCGTGATCATATATGTGGCTGTCTCTGCTCTCGATGAAGCTTCTAAGGCTCTTCAAATCGTTCTTGGTCACGCCTGAGAACATCCGCTTTACGATCTGTCTCTCCCTGACTTCGCCTTTTTTCTCCTCTACGACCTCAGTTTCAGTATCCGTATCCGTTGCCGGTCGCTCTATTAGCCGGGAAATGTCCATCCCGGTGCTCTGGATCGTGAGCGGGTATTCTGAAAGGGTATCCTCCTCCACGCTCTTTATGTATTTGTCCACACCGTTGGACAGCGACATGATAAGCGCTATGCCGATGATGCCGATGGAGCCGGCAAAGGCTGTCAGGAATGTTCTCCCCTTCTTTGTCTTGAGGTTATTGAAGCTCAGAGCCATGCTGGTGAGGAAGGACATGGAGGATTTCCCCATGTTCTCATATTCCTTCACGACCTCTGTCGTGGCATGGAACGGGTTGGAATCGTCGATTATCTTTCCGTCCCTGACCCTGATGATCCTGTTGGCATACTGCTCTGCCAATTCAGGGTTATGGGTGACCATGACGACCAGTCTGTCATTGGCCACCTGCTTGAGCAGATCCATGACCTGTATGCTGGTCTGTGTGTCCAACGCTCCCGTCGGCTCGTCCGCAAGAAGGATATCCGGGTCATTGACTAGAGCTCTCGCAATGGCGACTCTCTGCATCTGACCTCCTGACATCTGGTTCGGCTTCTTGTGTATCTGGTCGCCCAGACCAACCTCCTCCAGAGCCTTTATGGCCCTTTTTCTTCTCTCGGACCTTGACACTCCCGAAATGGTCAGTGCGAGCTCGACATTGGCCAGTACCGTCTGATGCGGTATCAGGTTGTAGCTCTGGAACACGAAACCGATGGTATGGTTCCTGTAGGAATCCCAGTCCCTGTCAGTATACTGTTTCGTGGAAACGCCGTTGATTATCAGATCACCGGAATCATACCTGTCCAGTCCGCCTATAATGTTGAGCATGGTCGTCTTGCCGGAACCGCTTGGTCCCAGTATCGCCACGAACTCATTATCTCTAAGTGTCATGCTCACCCCGTCCAGAGCCGTCTGGACCAGGTCGCCTGTCACGTATTTCTTTCTTATGTTCCTTATTTCAAGCATCCATTGCCCCGCTATCCGGCAGCTTTGTGCCGTTTACTACATTCATATATACTCTTGAGAGCAGCTCCCCCAGAAAATCCATCTCGTCCCGGGATATCCCATCCATTGCCCGCCTGCCGAAGCTGGTCCGCGTGCTTTCTATCCTTTCACAGAGATTCTTGGCGCTCTGTGTTATCCTCATCTTCTTGACTCTTCTGTCGTCCGGGGCTGTGAAGCACTCTATGAGTCCCTTGCTCTCAAGTCTGGAGAACAGTGTCACTGCAGTAGACTGTGCCACCATAAGGGCCTTCTCGAGGCTCTTGAAGTCACATTCGCCGTCAAACTCATCCCTGAGTATCTGAAGCCGCCCCAGCTGAGTCATGGTCATGTTCTCTTCCTTCAGCGCATTATCCATATTCTTTTTGAAGAGGGCACTGACATCCTTCATCATCTTCATGCAGTTAGTGTGTTCCATCTGATCCTCCCGGATTTTAGTCCATGATAATATATATTAAGGAGGATGTATAATCAATAGCTATCGATTGATTTTAACAAACTATTCACATCTGAATGCGCAAAAAAGACGGAGCACGGGCTCCGTCTTTTAAGACGATATCGGGGATCACTGGTTCTCCAGTCTTCTCCTCATATTCTCAAGCTCTTCCAGCTGACCCATATCCATCCAGCTGTCCTCGCTGACAGGATATACGCCCACCTTAAAGCCGTTATTGCGGTATCTGTCCATTATCTCAGGGAAAGATATCCGCTTGTTTTCTTCGAGCTCTTCGATGATCCTGCTGTCCACCAGATACATTCCCGTATTTGTAAGGAAGTTCATGGTAGGCTTTTCAACGATATCAGCGATCTCGCCGTCCTCAGTCATGTTGAACACACCGTAGGGAATAGTTACATGCTTGAGGGCACATACGACAGTGATGACATTCCCGTTGTTTTTGTGGAACTTATATATGGAATTGTAATCTGCCTCGATGAGCACGTCGCAGTTGGTCAGGAAGAACGGTCCGTCGATCTTTCCCTTGAGCAGCGAGAGTCCTCCGCCGGTCCCCAGAAACTCCTTCTCTTCCACGTACTTCACATTGTAGTCCTTGTTTTCAAGCTCGTTGAAATAGGCCTTTATCATGTTTTTCTTGTGGTTGACTATGAGGCTGAAATCCTTGCATCCGAAGGCCTTGAAGTGGTCGATGATATGCTCGATTATCGGCTTCTCTCCCACAGGGATGAGGGGCTTCGGAAGTATCTTGGTATACGGGTATAGCCTTGTGCCGAGCCCTCCGGCCATGATGACTACAGGCAGGTCGAGCACTGCCCTTCCCTTTATGGTGGTCTCATCTATGAATGCGACATCCACTATCGTTCCTTCTTCGTCTACGAGAGGAAGGGCAGAGATAGAATTCTGCACCATGAAACCGGATGCGGAGCCTCTTTGCCGCACGGGCAGGCTCATCGGATGGAAATTGGCCGCCTCACCGACGCCAGCTTCAAGCTTTCCTCCGTGAAGGATATGCCTTCTGATGTCGCTGTCGGTGATCACGGCTTCCAGCTTGCAGTCCGGAGCGATGAACAGTATCTTCTTCCCGGTCTCATTTAGCAGCTGCATTGCCTGCAGCACTGTGGTATCGGGACTGACTATGAGATCTTCTATCTTCATTTTTCTTACTTTGTGAGGTCAAGGATGTTCTCGCAGACGATCCTTACATCTTCTTCTGTGAGGTTGGTTGAGCAAGGGATGTTTACGATCTTGCCGACATAATCCCTTGCCTGAGGAAGAGGCATGCACTGAGACTCTGTGTACGGAGCCTGGTCAGGATTGAGCAGCCAGATTGGTCTGGTCATGATCTTTCTCTCTGCCAGCTTTGCCATGAGCTCGTCTCTGGTGATCTTGCAGTTCTCAAGATACAGGCAGTAGAACCACATGCTGCTTCTGACTCCAGGTGTATATGGCATGATCCTCAGGCCGTTCTTGCCGTCCAGAAGCTTTCTGTAGAGCTCGAAGTTCCTGTTCTTTGCCTCAACAAACTTTTCCAGGCTCTCAAGCTGGGCAAGTCCGAGTGCTGCGGCGATGTTGTTCATCCTGTAGTTGTAACCGACTTCGGTATGGATAAAGAGCAGATCGTCTTCCTTCTTGCTCATATCCTGAGCCTCTTCGGTCATGATATGCATATGGTGCTGGGTAGCAGCATCATGGCAGATGGCCATTCCGCCGCCTCCGGTGGTGATGATCTTGTTTCCGTTGAAGGAAAGAGCGCCGTAGTGTCCGATGGTTCCAAGGTGGTGACCCTTGTATCTTCCCTCTGTGACGAAGGAACCGACTACTTCGGTAGCGTCCTCGACTACGACAAGATGATACTTCTCGGCGATGTCCATGAGTCTTTCCATGTTGGCCATGTTGCCGAATACGTGTACCGGGATCATTGCCTTGACATGAGCGCCTGTGGTCTTGTTTATGAGCCTGTCTCCCTGCAGCTCGCAGTAGTTGTCGATGAAATACTGCACGCTGTCCGGATCCATGCAGAAATACCTGTCGCAGTCCACGAATACCGGCTCGCCTCCACAGAAACGTACCGGGTTGACCGCTGCAATGAATGTCAGCGATGCGCAGATGACCTCATCTCCCGGACCGACGCCGGCTTCGATGAGGGACAGATGCAGTGCTGCTGTTCCTGAGTATGTGGCTACTGTATATTCACATCCCATGTATTCTGCCATTGCCTTCTCGAACTTCGGGATCAGCGGACCTGCTGTTGATACCCATGTCGACCGGATGGCATCGTCCACGTACTTCCTCTCGTTGCCTGGGAAGTTCGGGACGGAAATCGGGATGGTCTTAGTGTTCTTTTCCATGATCATTTCTCCTATGTCCAGAATCATATTTACAAATACATATTATACATTGATTTGTTTAAAAAATATAGTCACCCTTTAGCATAATTGTAAACAATGTGTTAAAGTGCCCCGTTCCCACCGTATGATCCACAGGGGTGCATCGTGCAAACTCTATTGACTAAAACTGAATTATTAATTAATATATTCGTATATATATTCGAGAGCCAAACTCTCCCGAAACGATATATGAAAATCAACAACAAGAGGAGAAACAACAATGAATGTAAAAGAACTTGCACATTCGGTACGGGATTACGTTATCGAGTACCGTCACGAGCTCCATATGCATCCTGAACTTTCAATGCAGGAGTTTGAGACAACAGACAGGATCTGCAGAGAACTTGACAAGATGGGCGTTTCCTACAGAAGGATGAACCCTACAGGCGTTCTTGCCGAGATCAAGGGCGGAAAGGGCGAAGGAAAGACTGTCCTTCTCAGAGGCGATATCGACGCTCTCCCTGTTCAGGAAGAGACAGGCCTTGAGTTTTCAAGCATTTACCCTGGCAAGATGCATGCCTGCGGACATGACACGCACAATGCAATGCTGATGGGCGCGATCAAGTGCTTCAACGAGATCAAGGACGAATTTGCCGGCACCGTCAAGTTCATATTCCAGCCTTCAGAAGAGACAGGCGAAGGCGCACAGGCCATGATCAAGGACGGATGCCTTGAGGGCGTAGACTACATGTTCGGAACACATATCTCATCCGATCTCGATGTCGGTAAGGTATCAGCCTGCCCTGGCCCGATGCATGCATCCGCATTCTGGTTCAAGATCAAGATCACAGGCGTTTCCTCACACGGAGCAGACCCTTACAACGGCAGAGATGCAGCAGTAGCAGGTTCCGCAGTCGTCATGGCCCTTCAGGACATGGTAGCCCGTGAGTACAGCCCGATGGATCCAATGGTCGTCACAGTCGGCGATATCCACGCTCCTGGCAGATTCAACATCATCCCTGGCGAGTACAGAATGGAGGGTACCATCAGAACATTCTCAAGAGAGATCAACGCTACTCTTGAGGACACTCTCAACAGGATCGCAAAGGGCGTTGCATCCGCTTACAGATGCACAGCCGATGTCGAGCTCATCGAAGTTGCGGAAGTCAACATCAATGACGAGGAAGCATACCGGATCGGCAGAGCCGCAGCAGCCAAGGTCGTCGGTGAAGAGAATGTCGTTCTTGCAAAGCCTACAATGGGCGGCGAGGACTTCGCATACTACACACCTCACGTAAAGGCAAACTTCTTCTCACTGGGAGCAAAGCTCCTTGACAAGGACGGCAAGGTATGGTCACACCATAACGGTCATGTCCTCTTTGATGAGAGTTCATTCGAGTACGGCGTCGCTCTCTATGTACAGGTAGCTCTTGACGCTCTCGAGGCCTGATCCTGCTTTCAGTAGCTTTTAAGACAGGGCAAACACCCTTTTGACAAAGCACATATCTGACTTGAACGGCATGGCGAAAGCCATGCCGTTTTCTGTGTTTTCCATGCGTCAGGCTCAAGGTTGAAGTTTCCTTCCAAGTAAGCTATTATTAGGGTAACAAGGAAAACAGCCGTCCGGCTCAGGTCCGGCGGCATGAAAGGAATATATCTATGAAAAAGAGTGTCTTAGTCGCTGTTGCAGGTATCATTCTGCTTCTTGCGATCGCAGGTCTTTCCTTCCTCGCTGGCAGAAAATCAGTGACGAAAGCAGATCCTTCTTCAAATACAGCGC
>JAEEGL016363663.1_pt1 | contig 13024 bp, 9 predicted proteins | sample 9134231 | NCBI WGS metagenome assembly JAEEGL01 (sample SAMN16246548, study PRJNA631951) | gut metagenome | biome: gut microbiome; feature: rumen; material: fiber-attached | host: Bos | place: Iran: Karaj | collected 2018-10 | reverse complement strand
ATGAAGCGCACGGTGAAGACTTTTCCTTCGAGTCGTTTTGCTTGCCAGTCCATCCCGCCGGCGGGTTGGCGGAGAGTTGATTTTTAACGCATTGTCAGTTAATGAGTTGCGATAGGAGCATCCGCAGACCCCTGTTTTTTCGGGAGGTCTGCTGGTGGGCGCTTTGCAAGTGGGTTATAATCAGCGGGTTATGGACAAGTGCCCCGCAGGCCCCGTAGTCCATGGCGCACAAACAAAAACGCCCCGCATTGCTGCGAGGCGTTTGGAGCGGAAAACGAGACTCGAACACTTTTTCGTATATGTTTGAAAATCAGCCGATTACGGGTAAAGAAGATGTAATCGGGTGTAAAATAGGAGTAAATATAACTATCCTTAATTCCCATAGAGAAAGGGAATTCAAGGGTAAATCGCACTTGTAAAAGTAATATTATTTCATTACCTTTGAAAAAACTGAAGGTATGAGTCAGATATACTTTGAAGCGAAGGGAGAAGCTTTGTTGGAGCGAATCGGGATGACCAAGAGCGAGTTCGCCAGGCAGATGGGGATTCGGAAGCAAAATGTCAAAGCGCTGTTCAGGACTAAGAATCTGGAGACCATTTACAAGGCTGCCAAGGTGATGGGTGTGCCGTTTGAAATGTTGGTGGGATACGTTGAGGAGCCGGATTTGAAAGAGTTGCCACTTGTTCCACCTGAGCCGGAGGCTGAAATAACAGCCATTGACATTCCTACCGGAGATTCGACCGAAGACAGAAGATGCCGGCAGAAGATCATTCTGTCATTTTATCATGGGTGGAAGCAGAAGAATCCGGAGGCGAAGAGGTATAACCTTTGCCTTAAGGATGACATCAATATCCGTTATGTTTCCATTGAAGAGACGGCGGGGCAAGCATCTGTCAATTATTTATCGACACTAGCCGTATTGCAGTTGGATGCCATCTTGACGAATGCCGTATTGGTGGAGACGACGCCTGCAAATCCCAAAAAGAAGAATCAAAAAGGGTTTAAAAGCATGTTGCGGATGCACTGTTCCTGTCCGGGTATCGGTGTCGTTAAAATGATGGTCGGTGTGAAGCACAGTGACAAGTCGAAAGTGCAATACTGCATAACGGCTATAGATGCGGGAAAAACAAAGCAGGAGGCCAAATGACCTCCTGCTAGATTTGCCCCAAGACGACGTGACGGAATTACTTCGAAAGCGAGGATTAAGCCGGCGGGGACTTTGCACTACCCTGTGTCCATCCGTATCACGATTTATTATCTCGATGCAAAGATAAGAACTATTTGCTGAACCGCAAAATGAAACTGTTCGACTGTCCAGACGCCAAGCAAGTCATTGTTTCCGGAGATATTCACGGAGACTTCAGGACGCTTGTTTTCAAGTTATGCATCCGATACGGATGTACGGACACCTTGCTGATTGTTGCTGGAGATTGCGGGTTTGGTTTTGACAAGCCGGGGTACTATGATCAGGTTTACAACGCTGTTGCCGGGCGGCTGCGCAAATCAAATAACTGGGTCGTATTCGTTCGTGGCAATCATGATGACCCGGCCTACTTTGCCGAAGAACGAATTCATTATGTGCGTTGGAAAACGGTTCCGGATTATAGTGTTATCTCGGCTGCTGGACACAACATCCTATGCATAGGAGGGGCCACTAGTATTGACCGATATGAAAGGATGAAACTGAACGTTCGCTATCATGTCAAGGATGTGTCATACTACTGGCGGGACGAAGCACCGGTTTTCATGCCGGAGGAGCTGGAGTCAATCCCCGAGAGGATAAAAATCGACACCGTTGTTACCCATACGGCCCCTTCTTTTTGTGAACTGAATACACACGTCGGTTTGGAATCCTGGGCCGAATGGGATCCTTCGTTACTCGAGGATGTTTCGGCGGAAAGGGTAACGATGGATAAGATCCATCAACGCATCAGAAGCCATGGACATCCCCTCAAGAGATGGTTATATGGACATTTCCATCAATCTTGGAATGGTTTTATAGACGGCACGCAGTTTACGATGCTGGATATCATGGAATTCAAAGAGGTTCTTGGTTGACACCTCCGGGGCGCAAACAAAAACGCCCCGCATTGCTGCGAGGCGTTTGGAGCGGAAAACGAGACTCGAACTCGCGACCCCGACCTTGGCAAGGTCGTGCTCTACCAACTGAGCTATTTCCGCAGTATTTCAAAGACTCGTTCTCGAGGAACGGGACTGCAAAGATACGGCAAAAATCTGAATCTCCAAATATTTTTGCAATTTTTTTAGATTCCTCGACTTCGCTCGAAATGACAAAGGGATTCGCTCGAAGTAACAAAAGGGCTCGCTCGAAACGACATGGCTCTGCCAAACGAAACGACAAGGCCCTGCCACTCGACGTGACAAGGCCCTTCGTTCGTAATGACAACGGTCATCCGATATACTTCGCAATCAGGCGCGCCAGGAGGTCGTTGAGGGGCTCGACCTGGAACTCGCCCACGGAGGGTTCTACATGGGAATTGCCCACACCGCTGTCGTCGGTGAGGAAGACGTAGGTGCCGCCGGTGAGGACGGCGAAGAAGCGGCACATGAATTCGCATTCCTTGGAGGGGCTGCTGCAGAACACGGGGATGAGCTTGATGCCCATGGCCGCGTAGGTCTCGATGGATTTCTGGAGGCTTTCCACGACGCCCTGATGGTCCTGGTGGGCGGGGGCGTCCAGGATGAGGAAGGCCAGGCGGGCACGGGCGTCCAGGTTCCAGTGGAGGTTCTGCAACCCGGCTTCCAGGGCGGTATGGACCGCTTCGGGAAGGTCGCCGCCACCCGCGGCATACTGCTGTTTGATATAGTCGATCGTCTTGCGGTAGTCGCCCGTAAAGTCGGAGTGGCGGGTGACATATTCGTCACCTTCGTCCCGGTAAAAGAGGGCCCCGGTGCGGAGTTCGACGTCTGCCTGGCCGCCCTTGACGCGGTCCAGGATGTTCACGAGGTCTTTCTTGAGGAAGTCGATCTCATCGGCCATCGACCCGGTGGCATCGACGATGAATGCGACGTCGGCCTTCTTCCCGGCGGCTGGAACCGGACCGGTCTGGAGCTGGTAATAGTTGACGTCGGCTTCCGCCTGCTGGACATTCCAGGCCGTCACCTTGGGGGCGTCCGGCATGCGGACGCCATCGACCAGGATGCTCAGGCCGTCGGTCCCGGCCTCTTTCTGGAAGGGAGCGACCCAGAGTTCCGCCTCGCCCTGGTTGTCCGTGATGGCGCTCCAAAGGACCTGCTGGTCCTGCTCCAGGACGACTTTGACGGCGGGAAGGCGCTTTCCGGTGCCATCCGCCACCCGGACGGAAACCCGGCGCGGGGTGTATAACCGCCAGTAGGCCGACATTCCCTGGTACTCTTCCGAGCCCATGACCCTGCTCCAGAAGTCCCAGTGGACGAGATCGTTCCACTCTCCGGCCGTCAGGACGCCGGCCTGCCCGCCGGGGCGTCCCTGCCCGGCGTCCGCCGTGGACGGGCCGTCTCTCTTGGGGGCAAGCTCACAGGAATACGCTTCGTCAAAACAATCTTTGCTGCAGGAAACCAGCCCGAGAAGGGCGGCCAGGCATATCAGGAATCTGTTTTTCATCGTTTTTCTGATTAAGGACCATCCACAAAACCCCGATGTGGCGCAATCCTTGCATCAAACGTCGCAAAAAATTTGCGCAAAACGGAAAAAAAGGATAATTTTGGAAAGTCAATACGCGAGCAAACTCATTAACTCCTTAATAATTATGAAGAAATACATTCTTATGTTCCTGTGCGGAACGATGATTTTCTCCGGTTGCGGTATGTCCAACCTGGGTAAGGGTTCCCTGATCGGCTCTGGTGCCGGCGCCGCCCTGGGTGCCGGTCTCGGCTATCTGATCGGCAAGGACGGCAAGGGTGCCGCCATCGGCGCCGCCATCGGTACCGCCGTGGGTGGTGGAACCGGTGCCATTATCGGCAACAAGATGGACAAGAAGGCCGAGGAACTCGCCGCCCTGGAGAACGCCCAGGTCGAGACCGTCGAGGATGTCAACGGCCTTAAGGCCATCAAGGTCACTTTCGACAGCGGTATCCTCTTCGACTTCAACAAGTCCACCCTCCAGCCGAACGCCAAGAAGCAGCTGGACAAGTTCGCTGCCGAAATGGCCGACATGCCGGACACGGACATCACCGTCCTGGGCCACACGGACAACGTGGGCTCCGCCGAGGCGAACCAGAAGGTCTCCGACAACCGTGCCAAGGCTGTCTCCAGCTACCTCCAGAACAAGGGTATCGCCGCCAGCCGCATCATCGCCGAGGGTCACTCCTACAACGACCCCGTCGCTGACAACAGCACCGCCGAGGGCCGCGCCCAGAACCGCCGCGTCGAGATCTACATCTCCGCCAACGAGAACATGATCAAGGCCGCTGAGAACGGCACGCTGAAGTAATCGACTGCAGCACACAACAAAAAGCCCGGACCCTGATGGCCCGGGCTTTTTTATGCGCCGGCTTCCGCGGCCGGTTTTTCGTCGTTGAACATCGGGAAGGCCTCCCCTTTCACCAGCCAGGCGAAGCCGAACAGGTGCAGGAGGAGGATTTCCACGATCATGACGGTCCAGCCCGGGGCCTTCAGGAGCCGGGCGGCGACGAAGACGGCCATCAGCGCCAGCATCCCGTAGCCGCAGAAGCGGTAGATTTTGTTGCGGAGCTTCTTCTTTTCGGTCATCGTTTCGCCATGCTTGGTGAACTGGAACAGGCTGTTGAAGGCGATGGCGAGGAAGAAGAGGGCCGCGCAGACCGTGTGGATGACATTGGAGGTCTTCATGGGCAACTGGAAGAAGCCCACCGGGGTTTCGGGATCCATCCAGCTCACGCTGCACGGGAACAGCACGATTCCCAAGCCGAAAATGCCCGCCAGCGACGTAATCAGGTTGTCCGTCCAGTCATAGCCGATGTAGGAAATCAGGACGATGCAGGCCGGTACCAGCACGCCCACCAGGGCAGGACTCTGGTAATACGTGGCGGAGATGCTCCACCACCATTCTTTCTGGGCAGCTGGGCCCACATGTTCCGCGATCCCGGCGGAGAACAGGGCCAGCCACGGAAGGATGATCCCGAGCAGTCCGCACAGGTTCCGGATCCGCAGGTACATTTTTTCTTCTTTGGAGGAACGGGAAGCCATAGTTTATTCGACGGTAATGGTTTATGGGATTGATTAATCGTGTGTTTCGATATAACGGCGCCGGGCCACGAGGCAGGCCCCCACGATGCCGGCGTCCATGCCGAGGGCGCTCCGGCAGATGCGGGTGTCCTTGCTCACGAGGTGGATGGCGTGCTTGTTCACGGCCATGCGCATCGGGTCCAGCAGGTAGTCGCCGGTCATGGCGAGTTCGCCGCCCACGACCACGAGTTCCGGGTTGAACAGGTTGATCAGGCCGGACGTCTTCTCGCCGAGCAGGATGCCGATTTTCTCGATGACGTCGATGCACAGGACGTCCTCCCGCGCGACGGCGTCCATGATCTCGCTGAGCATCAGGGGCCTTTCGGATTCGAGGACACGCTGGCTCAGGATGGAGGACTCCCCGGCGCGGATGCGCTCCACGAGGTTCCGCTGGAGGGCCTGTCCGGAGATCTCCGTTTCGTTGCAGCCGCGCTTGCCGCATCGGCAGATAATCTGGTTGTCGAACCCGTACACATGCCCGAGTTCCCCGGCGTATCCGGACTTCCCGGAATAGACCCGCCCGTCCACGACGATCCCCATGCCGAGGCCCCAGTTTACATTGATCATGAGCATGTTCTGCGTACCGGCCCCGGCACCCTTGATGTACTCGCCTACCGTCATGGCGCGGGTGTCGTTGAACAGCGACACCGGGAGGCCGATCTGCTCCTGCAGGCGCTGAGCCAGCTTTTTTCCGGGCTCATAGAACCAGGTGTAGCTCTCTCCGGTCCGGTCGTCGATGCGGCCCGGTACGGCGAGGCAGAGCCCTTTGACCCCGTATCCGTTTTCCCGGGCGAGGGAAACGACTTCCCGGAGGATGTCGCTGAGCCGGACGAAAGCCCCCTTCGAGTCGAGGATGAAATCTTCGATGATCCGCTGCTCGTGCATGTTCCCCTGGAAATCCATGAGGCCGGCATTGATGTACCGGTCGTTCACGTCCACGCCGAGGAACCACCCGGCGTCGGCCCGGAGGCTGTACCGGTGCGGGCGCCGTCCGGTGACGGATTCCGTTTTGCCGCAGTCTTCCAGGGCGTTCTCCTCCAGGAGAAGGCCCACATATTTGGTGGCCGTGCCGATACTGATTCCCAGCGCGTCCGCTATCTGGGGAATCGTGGCGCCGTCCCTGCGGGACAGCAGAGTCAGGATTTGACTTTCCGGGGTGTTCATCAGGCTTAAGTTTCAGATTTCAGGGGCAAAATAAGCAATATTATGGAATTATGAAAGAAATTCATATAAAAATAAATAAACATGTGTGCAAAAAGTGGTTTTTTAGCGGAATTCTCGTTGTGAAAGCGGATTTTAATGCATAATTTTGCCGCGGAACAACCTTTATTAACCAAATAACCCAACTATGCGTAAATCACACAAACTGCTTGCAGTCCTTTCGCTGCTTGGCATCGTGCTCCTGGGAGGAGGCAACCTCTTCGCCCAGAACCGGACCTGTCAGGGAACGGTGAAGGACGCACAGGGCGAGCCGGTCATCATGGCTTCCGTCCTGATCAAGGGCGCTCCCGTCTCCACCGGCGTGGTGACGGACGTCGAGGGTAAGTTCGTCCAGCCGAATGCGAAGGTGGGCGACGTCCTCGTCATCTCCTGCATCGGTTACGCCACGACTGAGGTTGCCTGGAACGGCAGTCCGCTCAACGTCGTGATGGCCGACGACCAGAACCTCCTCGAAGAGACGGTGGTTACCGCCTACGGCGGCCGCCAGCTCCGCACGAAGGTGACGAACTCCATCTCCTCCGTCAAGGAGGACGTCCTCGCCTCCGGTATGCATACGAACCCGGCCCAGGCCCTCTCCGGTGCCGTTGCCGGCCTCTCCGTCCGGCAGACCTCCGGTGACCCGGGCGCCACTCCGACGATGGTTCTCCGCGGCGGTACCGACCTCGACGGTTCCGGTTCCCCGCTCATCATCATCGACGGTGCCCAGCGTTCCAGCCTCGGTGACATCAACCCGAACGACATCGAGTCCATCGAAGTCCTCAAGGACGCCGGTGCGACCGCCATCTACGGTGCCCGTGCGGCGAACGGCGTGGTCCTCGTGACCACCAAGCGCGGCAAGGAAGGCTACAGCGCCATCAACGTGCGCGCGAAGTTCTCCGCCAACTATTTCAATACGCCGTACGAGTTCCTCCCTTCCGACGAGTACCTCTGGTACATGCGTATGTCCTACAAGCGCGGCGCCGAAGTGGCGAAGCTCTCCGACGGCTCCTGGCGCGGTTTCGCTTCCATGGGCTCCCTCACCGGTGTCCAGCCTTACGGTACCGGCAACCTTTATTATGACAGCGACGGCAAGACCCCGCTCAACGGCCGCGTGAGCAACCGCGCCCTCTGGGGTGTGCTCGACAACTCCACCGGCGCCTATTCCTCCCTCCTTTCCGATCCCCGCTGGGGCGAAATGGTGGACCCGGTCTATGGCGGCAAGATGGTGTTCTGGCAGGGCGAGACCGTATCCGACCTGAACTTCAAGTCCCCGGCCTTCTCGCAGGACTACGGCGTGGACTTCCAGGGCGGCAACGACAAGGGTTCCTACTATGCCTCCATCGGTTACAACCGTTCCGAGGGTAACGCCCTGGACAACGATTACAACCGGATTTCCTTCGTGTTCAACGGCGATTACAAGATCCGCCGCTGGCTGCACTCCAGCTCCTCGTTCAACTTCTCCCACAACACGTGGACCCCGATCAAGAACGGCAACAGCCACCGCAACTACTTTGCGCGTGCCCTGTCCCTGCCGCCCACCTTCCGCGTGTACAATACCGACGGCGAGTACAACCCGAGCCCGCGCGGCAACATCCAGGACTCCGCCGTGGCCCTGTCCAACCCGTACCGCACCTACGACTACAACACGGACAAGTTCAACATGAACCAGACCTTCACGGTCATCTTCGCCCCCTGGCTCAACTTCAAGGCCAGCGCCAGCTGGTACTATGAAGACACCAAGAAGGAGTACTTCATGCGCGACTATCTCCGCGGCCCGAACACCTGGTACCGTTCCCGCGAGTCCTACGACTACTACAACCGGAACCTCAACCAGACCTACAACGGCATCCTGAACTTCAACAACACCTTCGCCGAGTACCACAACGTCACCGCGATGCTCGGTGTCGAGTATCTGGACCAGGGTTCCAAGGGCTTCGACGCCTACGGTTACAACGCCCCGACCGACGACTTCCAGGATCTCTCCTACGCCGACAAGGACACCCGCGACATCGACTCCTGGCATAGCCAGAACCGGATCCTTTCCTTCTTCGGCAAGGTGGACTACGACTACGATGCGAAGTACCTCCTCTCCCTGGTCGCCCGGTATGACGGTTACTCCCGCCTGCTGGACAACCGCTGGGGCTTCTTCCCGGGCATTTCCGCCGGTTGGGTTTTCTCCAAGGAGGATTTCATGGCGAACACCCGTGACGTCATCTCCTTTGCCAAACTCCGTATGTCCTACGGTGCCAACGGCAACATTCCGATGTCCGGCGACAACGCCATCGGCAACTATACCCTCCAGGGTGCCTACGGTTCCCAGACCGAGTACAACGGCAACAAGACCATCCTCCTTTCCACCCTTCCGAATCCGGCCCTCCGCTGGGAGAAGTCCTGGACCTACGAAGTGGGTCTGGACATGAGCTTCTTCCAGAACCGCCTGAACACCAACATCACCTACTACAACCGCCACACCGCCGACAAGATCGCCCAGGTCACGGTTCCTACCCACACGGGTGTTTCCGGCATCCTCTCCAACAACGGTGAGGTCCAGAACCAGGGTGTCGAGTTCGAGATCAGCGCCCGTCTCGTGAATACGCGCGACTGGAAGGTGAATCTGGGCCTGAACGGCGCCTACAACCGCAACAAGATCATCAAGCTCCCGTTCAACGGCTTGGAGAATAACCGCCAGGACGCGTTCCAGGCTTATGTCGCCGATTCTTACGATCCGTCCAAGAAAGGTGAAGGTTACCTCAACAACAGTGATTACATGTGGGTGGGCGGCTATCAGGAAGGCCAGACCCCGGGTGATATCTACGGCTTTGTCGCGGAAGGCATCTACCGCAGTTACGACGAGATCCCCGGAAACCTCGTGGACGAGTCCACGGCCGGCTGGGCCTCTTCCTCCATCCATCTCTACGGTCCGGACGCCTGGGCTGCGCTCTCCGACGCGGAAAAGAAGGCCGGCCTTCCGATCCAGCCCGGTGACACGAAGTGGAAGGACGTCAACGGTGACGGCAAGATCGACAACTACGACCGTGTGAAGCTCGGCAACACCGTTCCCAAGTGGACCGGCGGTTTCAATGCCAACGCTTCCTGGAAGGGCCTGACCCTCAGCGGCCGTTTCGACTACGCCCTCGGTCACAAGGTCTTCGACGCCGTGACCCCTTGGTTCATGGGTAACATGCAGGGCACCTTCAACACCCTCGTCCAGACCCGCGATTCCTACAATCCCGAGACCGGCGAAGGCAAGTACCCGATGTACTACTGGGCCGACCAGCTGGGCAAGCGCAACTACTACCACGACAACACCTCCATGTTCGTGTACGACGCTTCCTACCTCGCCATCCGCGAGATCACCCTGGGTTACGACCTTCCGAAGAACCTCACCAACGCCATCCACATGCAGCGCGTGAACGTGTTCGTCTCCGGTCAGAACCTCGGCTACATCACCAAGGCCAAGCTCCTGTGCTCTCCTGAATACGGTGCCGACAACTGGGGTGCCTACTCCCTGCCGCGCACGGTCATCTTCGGTGTCAACCTTACCTTCTAATCCTAATCCAGCGACACATCATGAAAAAGATATTTTCCTATATCGCCATCGCCGTTTCGGGCATCATTGCCTTCAGCGGCTGCAACGCCCTGGATCTGAGCCCGATCGACTTCGCCGCTTCCGGAAACTACTGGCAGAACGAAGCGCAGGTCGAGAGTGAGTACTACGGTCTTCTGACCCACATGCGCGGGATGTACAACTATCCCTTCGTGCTGGGTGAGGTCCGTGGCGGCACCCTCAAGCAGAATGCGACCATCGAGGGCGTGTCCACGTCCTACCAGACCATCGCCCGCAACGCCCTCTCCAAGGACGACACCGGCGTTTCCAACTGGGCCGGCTACTACGGCCGGATCCTCCAGGTGAACAACTTCATCGAGCAGGTCCGCGACCACTGCGAGTTCTTTGACGAGAGCGGCCGCAATTACTGGCTCGCCCGCGCCTACGGTATCCGCGCGTACTACTATTTCATGCTCTACCGCACCTACGGCGGCGTTCCGCTGGAGGAAGACGTGGTTCTGTTCAAGACCAACCAGCTGGATGAGTACTACAAGGCCCGCTCCGGCGCTGCCGATATCATGGCCTTCCTGAAGGATGAGATCGGCCGCTCCGAGACCGCCTTCGGTTCCGACCGCAGCTTCAACCCGCACGAGTGGAGCTACTATGCTACCGAGATGCTCAAGGCGCAGATCTACCTCTGGGCCGCGAAGGTCACGACCGACGACGGCATCGGCAAGTACACCGCTTCCGGCGCTACCGACCTGAACACCGCGAAGTCTGCCCTGCAGAACGTCCTCGGCGGTCCTTTCCAGCTCCTGGACGACTACGCTTCCATTTTCAGCGCCGACAACAAGGGCAACAAGGAAGAGATCCTCGCCCTGTTCTTCAGCAAGGACGAAACCACCAACGCCGGTACCCAGTTCGTGTACCAGGCCGCCATCTGGTGCAACTCCTTCTACGATGAGGACGGCAACCTCCTGGGCGACCCGCTCGACCTCAAGGGCGGCGGCATGCACCGCGACGAGTACATCGAGTCCTTCGTCAAGTCCTACGACAAGACCGACCAGCGCCGCGCTGCGACCTTCCACGAGTGCTACTCCTCCGCCGATCCGGCCAACCGCGTGTTCGGCTCCGCGATGCTCAAGTACATGGGCCATACCGAGGGTTCCAACCGCTACTATGATTCCGACGTCATCATCTTCCGTCTCTCCGATGCGATCCTGATGATGGCCGAGGTGGAGAACGGCCTGGGCAACCAGGGCGCCGCCGCGAACTACATCAACCAGATCCGCAAGCGTGCCTATGGGTCCAACTACTCCAGCGAAGTGGAATTCAAGTCTGCCGATTTCGCCACGACCGAACTCGCCATCCTCCGGGAGCGCGACAAGGAGCTCGTGGGTGAGGGCACCCGCTGGTTCGACCTCGTCCGCATGCACGACGCCTCCGGCAACCCGCTGGCCTTCAGTGCCGCTGCGGCTTATCCCGAGACGCTCGGCGGTACCGCGACGCCGGTCCTTTCCTCCAGCGAGAAGTACAAGCTCCTGTGGCCCATCGACGTGAACGTCAAGAACGGCGACAAGCTCATCTACGATCCCGCGAACGGCATCGACCAGCAGAATCCGGGCTATTGATCCCGAATTGACTTTCGATGAAAGGGCGGCGGCAGACACCGCCGCCCCTTTTTTCAAACACTAAACCTGAATGCAAATGGAAAAAATCATCGGTCTTATCGACGCACCTTTCACCCCCATGAAACCCAATGGGGATATCAACCTGGAGCCCATTCCGGCGTATGCCGCGATGCTCGCGAAAAACGGCCTCAAGGGCGTGTTCATCAACGGTTCCTCCGGCGAGGGGTACATGCTTACGCCGGATGAGCGGAAACAGCTGGCGGAGGCCTGGATGGCCGCCGTGCCCGAAGGGTTCAAGGTGATCGTCCACGTGGGCAGCTGCTGCCTGCGGGAGTCCGTGGAGCTGGCCAGGCACGCCGCCTCCATCGGTGCCTGGGGCATCGGTTCCATGGCGCCGCCGTTCCCGAAGATCGGCCGGATCGAGGAACTCGTGAAGTACTGCGAGGCCATCGCCGCGGCCGCTCCGGAACTTCCGTTTTATTATTATCATATCCCGGCCTTCAACGGCGCGTTCCTGCCCATGCTGGACTTCCTGAAGGCGGTGGACGGGCGCATCCCGAACTTCGCGGGCATCAAGTACACCTACGAGAGCATGTACGAATACAACCAGTGCCGGCTGTATGCAGGCGGCAAGTTCGACATGCTGCACGGCCAGGACGAGACGTATCTCCCGTCCCTGGCGATGGGCGGTGCCCAGGGCGGCATCTGCGGCACGACCAACTACAACGGCCGCGAGCAGGTCGCCATCGGCGAGGCCTGGGCGGCGGGCGACCTGGAGAAGGCCCGCGAACTGCAGAACTTCTCGCAGGAGGTCATCAACGTGATCTGCAACTTCCGCGGCAACATCGTGGGCGGCAAGCGGATCATGAAGCTCATCGGCCTGGACCTCGGTCCCAACCGGGTTCCGTTCCGGAACGTGACGGACGAGGAGGAGGCGGAGCTCAAGCGCCAGCTGGAGGCAATTCATTTCTTTGAGCGTTGCAATCGTTTCTAAACTATGAATACAGAACAACTTGAGTATTTGCGTTCGTGCCGGCAGCGCGTCGGCATGGACATCGTCGCCGACATTCTTCCTTTCTGGCTGGAAAATGGCCTGGACAAGGAAAACGGCGGCATTTTCACTTGCCTGGACCGCGACGGAACCCTGATGGACACCACGAAGTCCGTCTGGTTCCAGGGCCGGTGGGGGTATATCGCTTCCCTGGCGGCAATCCGGCTCGGGAGCGAGGAGTGCCTGGACGCGGCGGCGTCGGCCATCGACTTCATCGAGGCGCATTGCTTCGACAAGGACGGGCACATGTATTTTGCGGTGACGGCCGACGGCAAGCCGGTCCAGAAGCGCCGGTATGTGTTTTCCGAGTGCTTCGCGGCCATCGCAATGGCGGAATACAGCCTCGCGGCCGATGATCCGGAGTATGCGGAGAAGGCCGTGCAGCTGT
>JAEEGL015959293.1_pt1 | contig 13024 bp, 8 predicted proteins | sample 9134231 | NCBI WGS metagenome assembly JAEEGL01 (sample SAMN16246548, study PRJNA631951) | gut metagenome | biome: gut microbiome; feature: rumen; material: fiber-attached | host: Bos | place: Iran: Karaj | collected 2018-10 | reverse complement strand
CATCACCCGCGGTAACGTGGCTTCCCGAAACCGATTTTAAATACTCAAGCAGAACTTCCCGCTGTTTCGTATTGTATTTTGACCGTGAATTTGCCATATGTACTCCTTTTCCAAATTGAGAACCGTTCTCAATTATATTCACTTCCAAAACTTACGTCAAGTATAAAAAAGCACCTGCCATCAGGCAGGTGCCGCATATAAGCACTCATTGATCATCCGTTCATCCGGACTCTTGCTTTTATCTGATCAACCTTATCAACTTTCGTTTTTTCGACGTGTATGACATCGACTATCTTAGCGAGCTTCTTCTCTCCTTCGGTCTCTTTGATCATCTTCTCAAATTTTGATGACAGACTGTTGATCACTTCCAACAGTTCATCGATGGTTTGCGGTTCTTTCATTCTCAGGAAAATCAAAATAAATTATACGATAGATGGGATTTGTTATATAGTAATCTCTATTTGATTGCCCTCTATTACCACAATGCAAGCTTCATAATACCCATCCCCGGTAGTTCTCGGTCCTGAAACGACTTCATAACCGGCGTTCCTCATCTTATTAGTCATATCATCAACCGCTTCCTTAGACCCAACGGAAAAAGCAATATGAGCATATCCGATTCTATTTAAGTCTTTAGCAGCATCTACGATCTCTGACTTGTTCATAATTTCAATCCTGGCACCATCATCGAAGGAAATAAAATAAGAACGAAATCCCGTATTTGTATTATGATACCCTTCATTGGAAACGCCCCCTAAAAATGTCACAAAGAAGTTTCTGACAGCCTCTAAATCATGTACATACATTGCTACGTGTTCTATCCGCATATCTTCTCCCTACAAACTCCCATTCTTAATTTTTCTCCGTCAGATAAAAGGATTATATCAGAAAACCCGAAATGTAAAAAAACAAAAAAATGTTATATAATATTACTATATACCGCTCACGGCCGGAAATGTTGTTCCTGCAAAGCAGTATACGGGGCTCATATGAAAATTCAGAACATGAAAAAAAGCCTGATCATACTTATCAACGTGATCATCATCGCTGCCATACTGATCTTTGTCGTCCTCTACTCCGGATTTGAAAACCGGAGCTCTTACCGTAGGCAGATAGAAAACTTTGTGAACACAACGGTGACCATGGAACAGGTGACCGAGAACTATCTGGAAGGCGAGCAGAGTATCTGCGATGTTTGGGCGCGCTATATAAACAACAGTACAATGACAATGGATGAGGCGATCGAGTATATCCGAGCCTCTCATGTGCTTACAAACACTTCGGCGCACCTTATCTTCCCCGACACGCTCACGGGTCTTTCAACACGCCCCAAACAGGGGACCGCGGATGAGCATGCCGTTTCCTATGAACGGATGAACCTGCTTAATGATACGGACTGGGTCGATGAGATCGGAAGCTCGATCAACATTACACGTGCTTATACCAACCCGATGAACGGCGAGCAGTCACTGGCTTTCTGCAACTGGGTCACGCTTTATGACGGAGATCACAAAACCCCCGAAGATGCTCTGCTGCTGCGGGTGATCCCCATCTCGGAGCTTGAGCAGAAGTGGGTTTTCCCGCAGACGGAACTCGTGAACGCCGAGCTGTCCATGATAGACTCTGACGGTGATTACATCCTCAAAGGATACAGTTTTAAAAACTCAAGCTTTTTTGAATTCTACAAATCTTACAATCAGGCAGATCCCGGATCGACGAAGCAGCTGTTTGAAATGATCACCTCGACGACGGGCTCCGTTTCGATGCTCAACTCACACGGACAGGAGTGCATACTTGCCTTTACGCCCGTATCTGCCACCGCCGGCTGGACAATGCTTGCTTTCGTACCGGCAAGCGATCTTAGGGTGGATAAGGAAAACTGGCTGCTCTTCGGAGTAGTTTCTGCAGGTCTGCTGGTCCTGTTCCTCTGGGATCTGTGCCATATGCTCTTATTGAACAAACGCCTTCAGGTCACGGTCAGGGAAGCTGAGCACGCAAATAAGGCAAAGACCGATTTCCTCTCAACAATGTCCCATGATATCCGTACTCCCATGAATGCCATAATAGGTCTTACGACCATAGCCGAGAAGAACCTCGGGGATGTGAAATCGACAGAGGAAAGCCTTCGTAAGATCAGCCTTGCCAGCAATCATCTGTTGACGCTTATCAACGACATTCTTGATATATCGAGGGTGGAAAGCGGAAAACTGAAGCTGAACCCCCTTACATTCTCCATCGTTGAAACCGTTGAGAACCTTGTAAACATTTCACAGCCGATGATCAAGGAAAAGAATCTTGAGTTCAGCTTCAATGTTGACAGGATCGAAAAGGAATATCTGTATACGGACCAGCTCCGTCTGAACCAGATCTTCATCAATATCCTCTCAAACGCGATCAAGTATACCGAACCCGGCGGACGGGTCAGCGTGAAAATGCATGAGGAAAAGAGTTCCAAACCCGGATGTGTACGGCTGACCTATTCCGTGGCCGATACCGGTATCGGAATGAGCGAGGAATTCATCGAGACAATGTACCAGCCTTTCTCACGACAGATAGACAGTCGTGTCAACAGTATTCAGGGGACCGGCCTCGGTCTGGCCATCACAAAGCAGATGGTCGAGCTTATGGAAGGAACGATCGAATGCCAAAGCGAGCTTGGCAGGGGAACGACTTTCACCGTCGTACTGGACATACCTGCAGCCGACAGACAGCGCGAGGATATGCGCCTTGACCCTATCGACGTCCTTATCGTGGACGATGATGAGGTCATGCTGCAGACGACCATTGACACCCTTGTTTCTCTCGGCACCCTGACCGAACATGCACGAAGCGGACCGGAGGCTATCGGCATGATCGAGCACAGGCATCTTTCCGGACGGGATTACGATGTTATCATAATCGACTGGAGAATGCCCGGGATCGATGGCATCGAGACGATAAAGCGGATCCGTTCCGAAATAGATGTAAATATCCCGATCCTGCTCATTTCCGCATATGATCTGTCGGACATCGAGGATAAAGCAAAAGAGGCGGGAGCGATAGGTTTCTTGAGCAAGCCCCTTTTCCGCTCCACGCTATATGATAAGATCAACGATCTTATCGGTAAGGAGTCCCGGTCGGTGGAGCCCGAAGACGATCATTCCGACCTGGAAGGACTGCATATCCTTGTGGCCGAAGATAATGATATCAACTGGGAGATCATCTCCGCACTGCTTGCAATGTTCGGGATCATTACCGACCGCGCGGAAAACGGTCAGGTATGTGTTAATATGATAAGTAATGCAAAAGAGATCGTTTATGACCTGATATTCATGGACATACAGATGCCGAAAATGAGCGGTCTGGATGCGACCAGGGCGATACGCGGGCTGTCAGATCCCCATGCCGCCTCCGTTCCGATCATCGCCATGACGGCAGATGCGTTCTCGGAAAACGTTACGGAGTGCCTGAACGCAGGAATGAACGGGCATATCGCGAAGCCCGTCGATATCAAATTAGTCATCAAGGAGATACGCAGGATCAGGGAAGAAAGGAAACAGTCATGAAAAAGACAATGTGTTTATTATTATCGGTGCTGATGATCACGGAACTTACCGCGTGCGGATCGGTAAAGGTGGAAACCGTTGCCGAAAAAGGATTCAAGCCGTCTCTGGATACTTCCGTAAGCTGCCACATAAACGTTGCCGGAGGATACGACAACTTTGAGGCGCTCGAGGCCGAGTTTGACCGCTTCAACGAGCATTATCCGAATGTGGAGCTGATGTATACGAAGGTCGATGACTATAACAACATGATCAGTACCGTCCTGAACGGAAACGATGCGCCTGACATCTATGTCAATTACTCCTGGATGTATGGCCGGGAGCAGTATGCTTCTTCAATAGATCATGCCGAGAACCTGGCGGATCCTGCACTTGGCCTGGATCTTGACTGCATCCGCAGCAATATCATCCTGAATACCGGCGACGGTACGCTCCCGATGATACCTGTATTCTCAAACACCTACGGCATGCTCGTGAACAACAGCCTGTTTGAAAAAGAAGGACTCAGCGTTCCGACAACTTACCGTGAACTTGTGGACGTTTGTGATGCGTTCCGTAAAAAGGGCTATGAAAACCCCATGATGGGATTTTCAAGAGAAGAAACAACATCGCTTTTTGCTCTGACGAGTTATCCCTTCTTCTGCGGGACCGTGGCAGATGATGCGGAGGCTGTCAAAAAGCTCAATGCACTTGATCCCTCGGCGGGCGAATATATGCGCCCCACCCTTGAGAAGATAGATCAGTTTATGCACGATGGCTGTGTAGACCTTGATGCATGTGATGAGATCGAAAACAATTATGACGCTGTGATCCTTCGCTTCTTTGAGGGAGATGTGCCCATGATGACCGCTTCCGGAGATACCGTTTCGGGAACGGAAAAACGCGAGAGCCGTTCCGAGGCATTTATCGCCAACCCGTTTTCATACACCTTTGTCCCGATCCCCATGTCGGATGACGGTGCGAGCTTCCTTGACATGCCGAATCTGCAGTTCTCCGTCAACAAAGACAGCGCTGATCTGGAAATGGCCAACGAGTTCATGCGATTCCTGATAACGTCAGAGGAATTGAACAATATGGCACAGAAAAAAGGGCTTATGTCACCGACCAAAGACCTGTCCTTTAACAGCATGTACGCTGCATTCGGTGCCGTTCCGAGGTCCCGTATCCTGTCTCCGGAAGAATTCGGTCTGACAGATGATGCCGTCATACAGCTGAGACAGGCGGTCTACGGAGTAGGGACCGGCACGATGACGATAGATGAGGCTGTAAGCGGCTACGGCACTTTCACCCTGTGACTTACGGACAAATACTGTTCTTTCGGTTAGTTCTATATAAGGCTCTCCAAAGCTTCAAAAAGATCGTCGGGCTGTACGGGCTTTGACAGGTGGGCGTTGAGTCCGGCCTGCATGCTTCGCTGTACGTCACCGATTGAAAAAAAACAGGGGATGAAGTATAATTTCTCCGAGCGGAGGGCAAAACCATGGAGCATAAAAGCGCATATGTCCTTGTTGTTGACGATATGGCGATAAACCGGAGCATTCTTTCTTCAATGCTCTCTTCTTTTGATGTCCGCTCTGATCTTGCGGGCAGCGCGGCCGAATGCCTTGAGTGCTGCCGCAAAAAACAATATGATCTGATCCTACTTGACCATCGCATGCCCGAAGTGGACGGTGTCGATACGCTTGTCCACCTTAAAGAGCTTTTCCGTCGCAACGGCACCGATACACCCATCATCTGCCATACGGCCGAAAGCGCAAAGGATAATATCAATCTTTATAAAGCCGCGGGCTTTGCGGATGTCCTGCTCAAACCCGTCGATCCCGAAGACCTGTCACGTATACTGATGACATACCTTCCTGAAGGCTCGGTTGACAGGAGCATCATTACCAACCAGAAAAAGAATATCGAAGGCCAGCTTGCGATCCTTCCCGCCTGGTTGAAATCTGTACCAAAGCTCGATCTGAGGTCGGGTCTTGAGCACTGCGGTGATGCAGAGGATTATCTGAACTCTCTCGAAGTATTTGCCGGATCGATCCGCGAAAAAGCGGATGAGATCGATGAATTCTGCAGGGTTGAAAACTGGCCAATGTATTCGCTCCGCACACATTCCCTTAAAAGCATGGCCGGGCTTATCGGTGCCCGTGAACTCGCTGATGAGGCCGCCAGGCTTGAATACCTTTCCCGTCAGGACGAAACGCGCGATCTCGCATCACTGACAAAAGGACTTCTCGATCAGTACCGTGCCTTTGAACCTCTTCTGGAGCATTTCAAGAAAGTCGAGGAGATACAGGCTCCCCAGCCGCGCAAAGAACCCGAACCCATTGATTTCAAGAGCATCCTTTTTGTGGAAGGTACCCATGGTATGGTCAACAAAGGGATCATCAACAAACTTGAGGACGTGGGATTCCGCATCACATGTGTTCCCGACGATCCCGCGGAGATCCTGGAGCACCGTAATGATGCTCACTTCTGGATATACTATCCTGCCGGCGATCCCGAACATATACGCCTGATCAGCTCACATCTTACTGAACTGTGCGAAGATGACAACCGCACTCTGTTCCTTGTCGGAGACACCCTGGATATAGCAGAGGCAAGACAGGTGACCAATCCCGAATGCATAAGGGCAGACTATGCCCGTCCCATAGACATGGTGGCTTTCGTTGACGACATGCTCGCATTCTCTGACATGCAATACGAATCCATACGTACAAAGACGATCTTCCTGATAGATGATGATCCGGATTTCCTTGCGGTCACGGAAAGATGGCTGAAGGACACTTACCGTGTTAAAACATTCCGTTCCGGAAGTGAGGCCCTGTTCTACCTGAACAGTTCGGTCCCGGATCTTATACTGCTCGATTACATCATGCCGGGTATGGACGGTTTCGAAACGATGCAGAAGATCCGTCAGATTCCCGCCTCACATGATGTTCCGATAGTCTTTCTTACCGGACAGAGCGATCGCGAGAACGTCATGCGCATACTCGAGAAGAAGCCGGACGGTTATCTTCTCAAGTCAATGCCGAAAGAAGCCCTTCTTGATTCTCTTGACAGGCTTTTCCGTGACATCGTTCTTAAGAACAACACGTTAAGATGATCACCCGATCAGGTTTTCCAGTTCCGCTTTCTTAACCTTTATCTTCTCGATATAAGAACTGTAATCCGTATCCGTCCTGTTCCTTAACAGTTCAACGATCTCGGATACAGGCTCACATAACGGCGTAAGTGACAGATTTGCGAGCACCCCTTTGAGCGCATGTGCGATCTCAAATGCCTGATCCAGATCTTTCTCTTCAATAGTCTTCTCCAGATCTTCAAAAGAATTGTCGCCGATGGCCTTTTGGATCATCTTCAGATAAAAATCCTCGTTATTCACGCACCTTTGCAAACCTTCATCCACATTTGCTCCGAATGCCCTAAGGTCTTCCAGTTTTGCCACGTCATCTTCCTCCTGTCTCTTTTTCTATGAGTGCCTCAAATTCTTCCGGCGGTACCGGTTTCGAGAAATAGTATCCCTGGATGATATCACATCCCATCTTTCTGAGCTGTTCTACCTGTTCCCTGTCCTCAACGCCCTCTGCCACGACAGGCACGTTCAGGAATCTGGCGATATCCATCACAAGTTCAACGAGCTTGAGATCTTTTTCGCCCCTGTTCATGTTCCTTATGAATATCATATCGATCTTAAGGACATCGATAGGGATCGTCGTGATCATGTTGAGCGAGGAATACCCCGTTCCGAAATCATCCATCTCGATCTTAAATCCCTGCTCGCGGAGCCTGTTCACAAGCTCGATCAGGCCTTTTGCATCATCGGAATAAGCCGATTCGGTTATCTCCAGCATCAGCTCTCCGGGAAGAAGGTCATTCTTTTTTAGCAGATCGTTCAGTCTTTTTTCGAGATTGGGATCATATATATCCACCCTGGACATGTTAACGGATACGGGAACGGTCAGCCCGTATCTGTCCTTCCAGCGGCGTATCTGTGAAGCGGCTTCCTCCCAGACATAATGATCGAGTTTCTGTATCAGGCCGTTGCTCTCAAACAGCGGTATGAAATCGCCCGGACTGATCATCCCGAGTTCCGGATGCTTCCATCTGATAAGAGCCTCCGCGCTACGAAGACGCGGCTCATCCTGACGCACGTCATACTTGGGCTGATAGAATACGATCAGGTCTTTATTTGCTATCGCTTCATCGATATCATTGATCAGCCTCTCGTGATACAGATCCGATTCGTTCAGCTCACTGCTGTAATAGCTGACCTGCCTTGTATAATCGCCCCTGATCCTGTCACATGCCAGCTTGGCATGATCAAAACGGTCCTCTACCGGTGCGGCCTTATCCGCGTTCTGGTATATTCCCGTTCTGAGACGTATCCCCGGGATGTTCAGATATCTGGCCAGTTCCTCCTGCAGGGAGTTCAGCACATCCTCATGTTTGTCCTTATGCGTTACGTAAAAATAGAAATAGTCCGCATCCGGCCTGCATCCGATACAGCTTCCTCCGGCATAGACGTTAAGCAGCATATCTGCCGTTTTCTCAAGCACCGTGTTGCCCGTTTTCCTGCCGAACATCTCATTGATCATGTGAAAATGCTCTATGTTGAGAACGACAGCATCCATGGCTTCATCCGCGGCATATCTGTCCATCCTTCCGATATACTCGTGGAAGAACTCACGTGAATAAAGACCGGTTAGAGGATCCTTTTCGGCACTGCGTATGATGCTCTTATCCTCATACAGCTGAATGATACGTTCGCATCTTGCCCGTATGACCTCAGGCATATCATAAGGCTTGGTGATAAAATCATCCGCGCCCATCTTTATGCTCTGAACCTCGGCCGGCTTCTCCGATGTCATTACGATCACCGGGATACCGGAAAACGTCTCGTCGGATCTGATCTTCTCGAGAAGCGAAAATCCGTCCATGACAGGCATCAGCAGATCAAGGAGTATAAGCGAGAACCTGCCTCTGTTCTCCTTCAGAACGGCAAGCGCCATCTCTCCGTCATTGGCATATTCGACGTCATATTTCTCACACAGGATGTTCCCGAGTATCTCCCTGTTGATCTCTTCGTCGTCGACTATGAGTATCCGCCTTTTAATGCCTTTATCGTATACATGATCTCCCATTACTTTTCATCCTCTACGTTTCTTTTATCAGCTGTTCCTATACTCCCAGATCAGTTCTTCCATAGTCTGGTACAGACGGTCGGGTTCGACCGGTTTTGACAGATGGGCATTCATCCCGACCTGCAACGATCTTTGAACGTCTTCATCAAACGCATTGGCCGTCATGGCGATGATCGGTATCTTCTTTGCATCATCCCTGCCAAGCTGTCTGATCTTTTCGGTCGCCTCGAGTCCGTCCATCTCGGGCATCCTGACATCCATGAGTATGGCGTCGTAATAACCTTCCTGACTCGATGCGAACATATCGACGACGACTTTTCCGTTCACCGCGTGATCGGCGTGCATATCCTTTATCGAAAGAAGCTCCTTCATGATCTCCGCATTGATCTCGACATCCTCGGCAAACAGTATCTTTCTGTCCTTAAGGTCTGCCCTCTTCTTTTCCTTGTAAAGGGTCATGTTGTTCTTTCTGGCGACCCTGTCGAATTCATCTATAACGTTTGATGCAAAGAGCGGTTTTGCCAGGAATGAATCAACGCCGACATGCAGCGCTTCGTCCATGATCTCGTCCCAGTTGAACGATGTCAGGATGATGATCGTCGTCTCGCTGTCATACAGTTCCCTTATGCGCTTCGCCGTTTCTATCCCGTCCATATCCGGCATCTTCCAATCCAGGAGCACGAGATTATACGGATCGTGTTTTGTATGTCTGATCTCGAGCATATCGAGTGCTTCCGTTCCCGAGAACGCTATGTCCGTGCGGATACCGACTTCGTCAAGGACGAGCCTTGCATGTTCCGCCGCAACCTCCTCGTCATCAACGACAAGCACATACATCTGCGTAGGATCGATATAACTCGTGGCAAGCTTGTGATGATCGCAGTCTTTTAACGTGACATTGACGACAAACTCCGTCCCTTCTCCCTTTTTCGATGTGACCGAGATCGTTCCGTTCATGATCTCGACTATGTTCTTTGTGATAGCCATTCCGAGCCCGGTGCTTCCGTATTTATTGTTCTTCTCACCGTGCTCCTGTGCAAACGTATCGAATATCCTCGGCAGGAAAGATTCATCCATGCCGATACCTGTATCCGTTATCACGAACCTGATCGTGGTCTGATCCTCAAACGATGCCACCTTTTCTATTCCGAGCGTTATGCTTCCCGGCGGCTCCGTGAACTTGATGGCATTGCTCAGTATATTGATGAGCACCTGCTTGAGCTTCATGTCATCGCCGATATAATAATCGCTCACACCGCCCGTCAGCCTGCATTCGTATTTCAGTCCCTTTTCATTACACTGCGACATGACCATTGTGTTGATCTGTTCAAGCATGCCGCGGAATGAAAACTCTTCCCTTCGAAGGACCATCCTTCCTGATTCTATGCGGCTCATGTCGAGGATATCGTTGATAAGCCCGAGAAGATGTCTGGCGCTTTCCCCTATCCTTTCAAGATAATCCCGCGTCTCCTTTGGCAGCGATCCGTTCCTGAGCGCAAGAGAATCAAGACCGATGATCGCGTTCATGGGCGTACGGATCTCATGGCTCATGTTGGAGAGGAATGCCGTCTTTGCCCTGTTTGCTTCCTCAGCCGATTCCAACGCCTCGCTGAGCATCTGGTTCTGGGCCATGCTCTCTCTCATTTCCTTGTCTATGACCGTAAGTCCGAGACCGACCGCATGTACCATATGGTCATCACGGTCTTCCGGATGTCTAACGCCGGCCACGCGGATCATCTCATAATATTCACTGTCATCTCTCTTGACCAGATAGCGGTAGCTGATGATGGCATTCTCGGCAAGTGCCGCCCTTATGTTTTCGGGCTCGATAAAATCAAGGAACTCCTGTCTGTAGCTTTCATCGACATATGTTTCCCCGTACCATTTGAACCTCTCATGATAGGCAAAGTGGATGCCCTTGGAGGTCTGCTCACTGTCGTTCGGATCATCCCTGTAGCAAACGGCATCATTCTTATCAAGGTTCACGCTGTAGACGCATCTGTAATCAGTCGCCATGGCGGTTATCATCCTGTCCTGATCCTCACGATGCTTCTGTTGCTCGATCAGTTTTTCCGAAAGGGCGATCTTCTCTTCCATCTCCTTCTTTTTTCTCCGGTTGCTCATGATGGCGAAGAACAATATCACCACGGTCGCGATAAGCAGGAGCACTGCGATCGTAACGGTGTTATCACGCAGAAAATCACCGGCAGTATATGTGTACAGACCACCCGTGTATCTGTACGGAAGGTTCTGAAGATAATCCCCTCCAACCACACTGATGCCGCGGTTGATCAGCTTTAGCAGTCCCTCGTTTCCGATCTTGATCCCGAAGCATCTGTCATCCATGTAATTCGTCTTTCTCGTGGAAAGATCGTTGTATCTGCTTCTTTTTATTATATCGTTGGCACGCAGCCCGTTCAGCGTCGTCGCCGCGACCTTTCCTTCATCAACCGCTTTGAGACAATCCTCTATGGACGGGAAGTAAGTGATATTGGCATCGGGATAATGCGCACTGACAAAGTAGAACTGCATGCGGTTGTTTTCATTGACGGCAAAATCGGTCTCGGTAGTATCCCCGTATTCCCCTTTAAACACCAGTTCCGTTGCCGCTGATTCTACCGTAGACGACTGGTAGATTCCGTTTTGCTCCGAATAATACAGTCCTCCTCCTACAGGAAATGCCAGGTCTATAGATCCTTCACGCATATCACGGACCATGTCGTCATAATTGTCATAACCGAAATAAGAGATCGAAAGATCACTGATCCCGAGTTCGTTTAGCATGTTCGGTAACAGCTCACCGATCAGTCCGGTCACCTGTCCCGAACTGTCCGTATCCGAATAAGGAAGGTAATTGTTCAGATATCCGGCTCTTAGCTCACTATGTGCTTCGAGCCACTCTTTTTCTTCGTTGGAAAGACTCCGGCTGGAAAGGCTTGAAGAATAATACTTTATCCTTAAAGAATTGATATAGTTGGGTTCTTCGACCGACAACTGTTCCTGTGCGGTGTTAAGCTCATCCAGAAGGTCTTTTCTGCCAAGCGTCACACACAGATAATAATCGGAAGAGCCGAACGCATACAAAAGCTCGGCATTATTCCTGTCCGAAGCGCCGTCACTTTCGGCGACAAACGCATCAACGGCTCCGCCGTCAAAATCACTCAGCATGCTCGGATAATCCGGATATTTGTTTACGACCGCATCAATGCCGTGCTCGTCAAGGAAACGCTCCAGGACACCTACCATGGCGCTGTCCAGCACACCTATCTTCTTCCCGGCAAGAGTGGCATACGAATACGTGATACTGTCATCATCCGCATGCTTGACCATATTGTAGGTCTCGCTTCCCATGGCTCTGTCCGGGTAATTAATGATGGATTCCCTCTCATCTGTCCGCGCAAGTCCGGCCAACATGTCGATCTTTCCGTCCAGAAGCATCTGATACAGTTCTGCAAAATCACCGTATTCATATGAGTACTCCCATCCCGTATATTCGGATAGCTTACGGTAGTACTCATAGGCATATCCGTCCTTTACGACACCGTCTGCCGCGCCCTCCTGGAATATCTCGTTTTCAAAATAACCGATCTTTACGGTCTTTTGTTCAATATCCTGAGCACCCGCCGCAACAACATTGATCAGGACCAATAAAGTGCTGATAATAGTGATAGAAAAAGCTTTTCTCTTCATGATTTCTCCCTAATATCCATATTATACCAAAAGAAAAGCATGATGTTCACATTATTTATACTCTCAAATTGAGGAAACCTATTGCTACAATAATTACTTTTAGATTTATTGTATCATATTCAAACCTCTCTTGTACCATCAAAAATGCCTTAAAATCAACCGTTCTCACGATTTTTCACTGCGGTTACAATCGGTTACGAGTGCCCCCATGATCATCTGACGCGCATACGCTTTCCGTCTTTTTCGAAAAGGTATTTTCCGTCCGGATTCAGTTCTCTGACCTTATCGATAAACTTTGTATCACTTTCCAAGTCATTGAAAAAAGGGTATGAAACATAGTGTTCCTACCCTTTTAATACAAAGATTTTTTCTCATTTAAGACATTGTAGTTTTAAGAACTGATTCTCCGTTTTGTAAAAGCCGTCAAGGAATGAATGAGGATTTCTGGGAGCAAAATGTCAAATCACAGCCAATAATCACATGGCGTGGAATAGCGTTCGAAAACTTATGTCTCCTAATCTAATAGTATTATGTACCATGATTACTCGATCTGGGAATAAAAAAGTGTCACATTTGTGTATCAGTTTTTGTCTACTTTTAGTGTAGCATCATAGCAGCAAACTCAAGCTCTTTTCCTTTCCTAGAATCAATTTT
>JAEEGL013705018.1_pt1 | contig 13024 bp, 9 predicted proteins | sample 9134231 | NCBI WGS metagenome assembly JAEEGL01 (sample SAMN16246548, study PRJNA631951) | gut metagenome | biome: gut microbiome; feature: rumen; material: fiber-attached | host: Bos | place: Iran: Karaj | collected 2018-10 | reverse complement strand
CAGCTTCGGCAGGTGAAACAGTGGCTGTAATCTGCAATGTGCTGCCTTCGACTATTTCTGCGCTGTCTACGTCGAGTTCTATGCCTGTTACGGTGATTTCACCAGACTTGCTGACAACAGTCACGGGGCAGGATGCGAACTTGCCTCCAGCAGAGGCGGTTATGGATGTGGTTCCTTCTGCGAGTGCCACTATGGTGCCTTCAGTGGTGACCTGCGCCACAGAGGTGTTGGACGAGGTCCATTCAACTTTTTGAATGGTGGCGTTCGCCGGCTCTATGGTAGCGTTGAGGGTAAACAGTTCTCCTACTTCCATATGGACAGCGTCCTGGTCCAGGGTGATTGACTCTACAGGTATTTCCTTTGAGATGACCTTTACGACGCAAATTGAGGAGACGCCCCAGGCGGTAGCCGTTATGGTTGCCGTACCTTCCTGAAGAGCTGATACAAAACCCTCCTTTACTGTGGCTACACTGGGATTTGACGACTCCCAGGTAACTTCCGGGAAAGTGGCGTTTGTAGGAAGTACCGTAGCCGTCAACATCTTTATTTCACCAACAAGCAGCGTGACGGAAGTCTCATTGAGGGTAACAGATTCTACCTCTATTTCAGGAGGGAGACAGGAATTGGATAACAATCCAAAACCCACAATGGCCGCCAGTATCGCGAGAAACCTTTTCATATGCAGTATATTTTTATCCTTCAAATATAAACATTATTTTATTCAGACACAGAATCAGAAGGAAACTCTGAGCGAGAGCCCTGCTGCCGTAAAGCGGCCCGGAGACGCTGGAGAGTGCGTGCTTGCCAGGAACGGCTCCAACCTGACGTTCAAGCCGGCATTTTGTGTCCGCATACTCTGGTAGTACATATTCTTGACCTTGGCAACGCGAACAGCGTCGCAAATGCCCCAGACATATACCGCCAGATTTGCCAGTCCTAAGATTCCCGCTACTGTGTCACCTTCGTTTAAATAGTCAGAGTCGAAGGAGTAGTCAAGGCCAAAGGAGTCGTTCTCCAAGGCTGCCGCGGCAGCGCAGGTGAGAGCCAGGTTCCCGAAGAAGAAAGCCGCCGCGCGTCCCCATTCGTCGCAGAGTGCCTGGCCGAATCCAGGTATCACAGCCGAAGCGATGCCGCTCCAGCCAGGGCTGTAAGGGTCTCCCCACTGACGGACATACAATCTTGGGTTATATGCTCCCTTGTAGTGCCGGTATTTCAGAATATTAATAGAAGACGGGGCATAAGGAGAACCTTCATAGGCGAGGGCTTCGTTAAAGATGTCTTCCTCGCCATTCTCATAGCGGATCTTGATCAGGTCAGAAGTGTATATGGTATACGTTGGTCCGTCCGGGTTGCTTGCCCTTTTATATTTTACTGTAGTGGGAGAGACTTCAAGCACCTTTGCCTGAATTGTTTCTCTGCCTATGGTAGTGATCAAATCCTGAGCGTTGGCGCTAAATGCGGCGCCGGCCAGGACAAAAAGAAGCAACAATATCTTTTTCATAGTTCAACAATAATTAATTCTTGTATAGACCGTCTCGTGAGAGGAGATGGTTGAGGTTGGCAAGGCCGTATGCAGTTACTGCCTGCACGACGGCAGAGTGTTCCATATATTCGGGGATGAGGTGGTCGTACAGGTCGTCTTCGGTATGCCAGATGTCGCGGTAGTTGAAGTCGTAGCCGAAGATGTCGCTTTCCCTGAAGGAGATTGCCGGAATGCCGTTCATCGCAAAGTAGGCGTGGTCCGAGCCTCCTGCGCTGGTGGGACGCTCCTGCGGCTCGCCTTCGCGCTTTATTACGCTGAAGGGAATGTCAGGATTGTAGTTCTCCAGAGGCTTGCAGGCCTTTACGAAGTCGTCGTACATAGCGGGAGGGACGGTCACGGATACTGCAGCCAGAGGGCCTCCGTCGCGGTTGAAATAGTTGGATATCTTGTTCCAGGGGACAGTCTTGTTCTCCACGAAGAACTTGGATCCCAGGAGGCCGTACTCTTCGCCTGTCCAGATGCAGAACATTATGGACCTTTCCGGTTTGGCGCCGGCGGCGGCCAGCAGGCGGGCGGCTTCCATCGTGACGCAGACGCCCTGGCCGTCGTCGGTAGAGCCTGTTGCAATGTCGTAGGCGTCCAGGTGGCTTCCCATCATCACGTACTCGTCGGGATACTTGGTGCCGCGTATCACAGCCAGGATGTTATGGTATTTCATAGGCCCCGGGAAGAAGTGGTTGCGTATGTCGAACTCCAGAAGGAAGTCCTGACGGTCCACCACTTTCTGCTTTATGATTTCGAACTGATGCTCGTCCAGGAGGATGTCGCAGGCGGTGGGAAGGTTGTCCATCGTAAGGTCGAAGCAGGTTGCCCTGTTGTACAGTACCTGCATCGGGAGCTTGGAAGGGCGGATGAATCCCAGCACGCCGGCGTCCACCATCTTGCGGTACATCGGCACTACAGCGTCCTCGCCGGCGGCGAGCTGCGCGGCGCGGGTGGAATCGGCCTTGGCGCTTGCGTCAATGGCCAGACCGCTGGTAGCGCCAGTCTCCAGCAGCACCCAGGCGCCCTTAAGCGCGCCTTTTACCCTGTCGAACTGCTGCTGGTCCTTGGGCTCCAGCACCACGCGGCCTTTCTGCGGCCCGCGGGTTCCGGCCGTGTAGGCAGGGGTGCCGAAGTGCAGGGTCATGCCGTCTTCAGACAGCATACGGCCGAACCAGGGGCCGCGGTCGAAGCCGACGTTGATTGTGACGGCTTCCTGCAGGGTGACTTCGAGGCCCCAGGAACGGAACTGCTCCGCTACCCAGTCCTCGGCGTGGTGGAGCATATGCGTGCCTACGAGACGTCCGCCTATGTTGCGGGCGATGTAGGAAGCGTGCTCCATCGTACGGTTGTCGGTGCGGCCAAGCTCCAGAACCGTCCTCGTAACTTTATCCTGGGCCCCTGCGCAAAGCGCGAACCCCAGGGCTGATACCAAGACTATTATCTTTTTCATATCCTATTCTGCATATTCGGTTGCGAAATAATTGCCTTTGCGGGCGTATGGGATGCCGCTCTGCATCCAGACAGGCAGGGGGGCGCCCTGCAGGTAGTGGTCGAAGAACTGCTGCAGGCGCACGGAGAGGTCCTTGGTATTGCGGCGCTCTGTCAGGTTGTGCGCCTCGTTGTTGTACTCCAGCAGCCAGGCCGGCTTGCCCAGGCGGCGCAGGTTCATGAAGAACTCTATGCCCTGGTACCAAGGCACGGCGCCGTCGGCATCGTTGTGCATTATGAGAACCGGAGTGTTGACGAACGGAGTGTGGAAAACAGGGGAGTTCTCTATGTACAGCTCCAGGCCGCCGTCCTCCCACAGCGTGGAGCCTATTCGGCTCTGGCCGTGCTCGTACTGGCCTATGCGGCTCATTCCTGATTCCCAGCGGATGCCGCCGTATGCGCTGGTCATATTGCCCACGGGGGCTCCGGCGCCAGCCGCGGCGAACATATTGGTGCGGGTGATCAGGTATGCAGTCTGGTAGCCGCCCCAGCTCTGGCCCTGGATGGCCATCTTGGATTTATCGATGTAGCTGAACTGGCGGCACATCGACTCGGCTCCGGAGCAGACGCAGTTGAAGGCGCTCTCGCCCGGATGGCCGTCTACGTATACGATGTCCGGGACGAAGACCACGTAACCGCGGCTTACATAGAACGCTATGTTGATGATGGAGCGGCTGGGCGCGGGGGCTTTGTAGTCGTACATCGTCTCGGAGTTCTTCTCGTAGAAGTATATCATCATAGGGTACTTGTCGCCGGGGCCTACACCGTCAGGTGTGTAAAGGAGGCCGTCCAGCGGGGTACCGTCGTAGGCGTTCCAATGGACGAGTTGCACGTCGCCCCAGCGGTACTGAGCCTGCTGGGGATTGATGGATGTTATCTTGGTATCTGTGGCCCACAGGTCCTTTGTCACGTAAAGGTCCATCGGATTGCGGAAGTCACCCTTCAGGAAAGCGATCAAGTTGGCGTTGTCAGCCTTTGTGACGGTGGTGAAGGATTTTTCTGCCAGGAAGCCCTGAGGCTCGCCTCCGCGCACGATGTCAACTGAAGCAAAGCCGTTGCGCTTTGTCTGAGTGTCGAACGAAACCAGGCGCAGCGAACCCTTTGCAGGCTGGGTCTTTATCAGCTGGTATAGGAAAGGATTGGTGCGTCCGTCTAGACTGGTCACGCGGTACTGGACCTTGTCCCTACGGCCTGCGCCGCGGGTAAGGTTGAGAGTCTGTTTGCCGTCGGGAGAGAATTTCCAGACATCGTAGCGGTCTGCCAGAAGCAGAGCCTCGTCGGCTCCCACCCAGGACGGGGTGCCTATCGGCACATATCCCGTGGTAGGGTGATCGTCCTCCTCGTCCCAGAAATTAACGCCGGTGTTTCCGGTGAGGTTGACGACAGTCTCGTTTGCCAGGTTCATACAGTACCAGTTTCCGTCCTCCGGGTTGAAGTACGCCAGGTATTTTCCATAAGGAGACGGGATGGCATAGCCTTCGACGCCTTTGCGGAGGAGCTTGCGGCTGCCGTCGCGCAGGTTTACCAGCGAGATGTCGGCCTTGCTGTCGGAAGCCCACATATTGTCGATGACATATGCGTCAGAGTCAACGGATAATGCGTAGGGGGCGTTTGCTCCGTCAAAGAAAGTGATCCTGTCGGAAGGATTGCCGGCAACAGGAATCAGCCTGCCGGGCTGGTCTAGGTTCAGAACCGCGGTGCGGTTGCGCTGGCGGCCCACCTTGTCCATTGGAGGAACGGTCTGTTTGTCCCAAACCCAGATGTCCAGCTGTGCCGCCTCGAATTCATATACAGTGGTGTCCTTTGCGGGGAAATACTCCGACAGGGTGAGCACCAGGCGGCTGGCGTCATTGGAGAAAGCCGGCCTGGACGCTGCGCCTACGACCCAGCCTTCAGGCAGGTCGGCGCAGTTTGCCGGCAGTATTTCTTCAATCTTCCAAGCCACAATGGGAACAGCGCGTTTGGCAATTGACGGCTGCGGTACAACCTCAGCCAGCCATACTGCGTGGCTGGGTGTCCCGTCTGTCTTCTCTTCCTGGTCAGTGGCCGTGAACACTATCTTGTCGCCGTCCTCGCTGAAGCGGAGGTTGGCGTACGCCTTTTTGCCGCTGGAAAGAGTGTCCTTGGCTCCGGTGGTGTAGTCGTACAGCACAACTGCGCTGCGCGACAGTGAATCGGCGTCCTCCTTGGCAAGGGCGGCCACCAGGCGCATTCCGGACTTGGAAGCCTCGAAGGAAGAGACGTTGGATATGGAATCTACCGCTCCTGTGGCGGTATTTATTACGAGGAGTTTCTTGGACTTGCGCCCTTTTACGTCCTGTGCCGCGAATATGTACGGCGCAGCGTCGAATCCCATTGCAGTAGTACCTGATTCGCCTATCATCTCCCATTTGAGAGTGCGCAGGTCAACCTTCGCAAGGCTGTCCTTGGGCTGGGCGTCCTTGTCTTTCTTATCAATCTTAGCTTGGCGTGTGGAGTCAAACGGGGCCTTTACGGTGAATACGGCCCAGCTTGCGTCATCGGCCCACTTGAGCCCTGTTCCGCGTTCGACTGCCAATTGGGCTCCGGTTCCCAGGTTCCTCACGAACAGGGTTCCGTCCCCTTCCTGGGGCACCACCTCGTAGCTGAGCAGCTTTCCGTCGGCGGAAATCTTTACAGCTGTCACAGACTGCCATCCGTCATACACACTGTGGTCAAGGGGCTTGTTCTGTGCTTTGAGGGAGAAGGCCGCGCCTGTCAAGACGGCCGTTAAAGCAAAAAATAATGCAAGTCTTTTCATAACTAACCTCTTAATTGGTCACAAGATACGAAAATCCTTGTTATATTTGTTTCTACCAAAGTATACACTATGGACAATTACTTCATTTCCGGAATTCAGCAGATTGGTGTCGGGACCGAAAATTTCCGCAAATCCTGGAACTGGTTCATTGAGATGTTCGGAATGGACATCAAGATTCTCGAAGATGATACAGTAGCAGAAAGGATGCTTCCCTACACGGGCGGCCAGCCTCAGAAGCGTCACGCCTGCATTGCAGTGAACCTGCAGGGTGGCGGAGGTCTTGAAATATGGCAGTATTCGCAAAGGAAGCCTGTTCCCGCAGATTTTCAGGTCTCAGTGGGAGATCTTGGGGTATTCGCCGCCAAAATCAAAAGTGACGACGTGGAAGCTTTCCACAGCATAATAAGCCAGAAATGGGATCAGGTGGGAGACATTTCCACCCAGCCTGACGGCACCCCCTGCTTCTATGTGAAAGACTTGTACGGAAACTGCTTCCAGGTTGTGCAGGATTCGGAAGTTTACATAAAGCAGACCCGTTTCAACGGAGGCATTGCCGGAGCCCTCGTGGGCGTGACCGATATGGCCGCCTCCATCCTTTTCTACAAGGATGTCCTCGGCTACGACACGCTGGAGTACGATTGCGAGGGAGTTTTTGACGACTGGAACATACTTCCGTCCTGTACAGAGCGCTACCGCCGCGTACGCCTGACCGCTTCGGGTCAGGGCAAGGGCGCCTTCGCCGGCCTTATGGGAAAGAACTCCATCGAACTCGTGCAGGCGCTGGACCACACTCCTCGCAAGATATTCGAAGGCCGCCAGTGGGGAGACCCCGGATTCATCCAGATATGCTTCGATGTCACCGGAACGGATGCCCTCGGCCTTCACTGCGCCTCCTACGGGCACCCCTTCACAGTTGACAGCTGCCCTGAAGGGCAGGAATTCAATATGGGAGACGCTGCAGGGCGTTTCACCTATATAGAAGATCCGGACGGGACATTGATAGAGTTCGTAGAGACCCAGAAGATCCCCGTGGTCAAGAAACAGGGTTGGTTCATAGACCTGTCAAAGCGTGATCCCGTAAAGCCGCTTCCTAAGTTCCTTTTCCGGATGATGGGTCTGGTTTCAAGAGAAAAAATCAAATAGACAAATATGTATAGAGACATTTTCGACAAGATCATGGCATCTACCGGCGGCCCCATCGGCCAGTACCGGGAGAAGGCCGACGGCTATTTCGCCTTTCCTAAACTTGAAGGGGAACTCGGTCCCCATATGAGATTCAACGGCCAGGACGTACTGTGCTGGAGCCTGAACAATTACCTGGGACTTGCAAATCATCCTGAAGTCCGCAAGGCCGACGCCGAGGGCGCCGCCCGCTGGGGTATGGCTTATCCTATGGGCAGCCGAATGCTCACGGGCCACACTGCCCTGCACGAGAAATTCGAGCGTATGCTTGCAGACTTCGAGTGCAAGGAGGCTGCCTTCCTGTACAACTTCGGCTATCAGGGCATCGTCTCCACCATCGACGCTTTGCTCAGCCGCCACGACGTGGTGGTTTACGACGCCGAGTGCCACGCCTGCCTGCTGGACGGAATCCGCCTGCACATTGGAGAGAAATATAAGTTCCGCCATAACAACATAGTTGATTGCGAGAAGGTGCTCGCACGCGCCTGCAAGGTTGCTGAAGAGAGCGGCGGCGGCGTGCTGGTAATCACCGAGGGCGTCTTCGGAATGACAGGAGCCCTGGGAATCCTGGACCAGATAGTGGCGCTGAAGCAGAAGTACAACTTCCGCTTTATGATTGACGATGCGCACGGATTCGGCGTGATGGGCCCTCACGGAAGGGGAACGTCGGAGCACTTCGGCGTGATGGACGGCGTAGACCTGTACATAGGCGCTTACGCCAAGTCGATGGCAACCATCGGCGGCTTCGTCGCTTCAAAGAAGGAAATCATCACCTACCTGCGCTACAATATGCGCTCGCAGATGTACGCCAAGGCCCTGCCTATGCCCATTGTCGAGGGCTGCATCAAGCGTCTCCAGATTATCGACAGTCCCGAGGGTGACGAGCGTCGCGCCCAGCTGTGGAAGATCACCCGCAGCCTGCAGGAGGGCTTCCGCTCCCTTGGATACGAGATAGGCCCTGCAGAAGCCTGCGTGACCCCCGTCCACCTGGCTTGCGGCATCAACCAGGCCAGCAACATTGCAGTGGACCTCAGGGAGAGGTATCACATATTCTGCTCCATTGTCACATATCCGGTCATCCCTCCGGGAATGCTCATTTTCAGGATAATCCCTACAGCCGCCCACAGTATGGAAGATGTGGAGTACACGCTGGATGCCTTCCGCGACATAAAGGAGAGGCTCGCCCGCGGCGAATACGACAAAGAGATTCCGGATATGGCCCTAATCAGATAGATTATGAGATTCGAACCTACAACCTACGGTCTTGTAAACGTAGCCACCGGACGCTTCTTCGACGACGAAGGATGGTCGATGGCAGACCCCCAGAGCCCGGAACCTTCGCTGGTGAGGGCAGTGTACGAACATCGTGAATTCACAGTCCGCAAAGAGCTTGACGGAATATACCGCTACGCCAACTGGATGCCCATCAAGCGTACTCTCAAGCATTCCTGCGCGCCTGTAACCTACAGGTCTAAGGGACTTGCCAGGTATCTTGGACTGGAAAACCTTTATATAACCTTCTCGGGCTGGAACCCCAAGATAGGGGCCAAGATGAAGACCTGCTCCTTCAAGGAGACCGAGGCTTACAGCGTTCTTGCCCGAATGGACAAGAGAGAGAAGCGCACTCTGATAGTGCAGTCTGCGGGCAACACCGCAAGGGCTTTCGCCCAGGTATGCTCCGACAACAACATCCCCGTGGTGATATGCGTCCCCCTGGACAGCTGCCACGACCTTTGGTTCCGCAAGCCGCTTGACAGATGCGTGAAACTCATAGCCGTGCCTCACGGCTGCGACTATTACGACGCCATCGCCCTGGGTGAGAAGTTGGCCACCGACCCTGCCTTCTTCCTTGAAGGCGGCGCCAAGAATGTGGCCAGGCGCGACGGAATGGGAACCACCATCCTCAGCTTCGCCGAGAAGGTGGGCCGCATACCGGACGCGTACTTCCAGGCCGTGGGCTCCGGAACCGGAGCCATAGCCGCCTGGGAAAACGCGCAGCGCCTTGCGGCCGACGGCCGTTTCGGCGAGAACAAGATGAGGGTGTACGTAGCCCAGAACGCCCCCTTCTCCCTGATGTACGACTCCTGGAAGCAGGGCTCAAGGCAGCTGGTAGACCTGGATCCCGCAGAGGGGCGCCACCAGGCAGAGATCATCATCGCAAAGGTTCTCTCCAACAGAAAACCCCCTTACAGCCTTGCAGGAGGTGTCTTCGACACGCTCAAGGAGAGTGGCGGAGACTTCTATCTGGCAGATAATAACGACATTATTTTCTGGATGCTGCAGTTCCGCAACCTGGAGGGTTACGACCTGCTTCCCGCATCCTGCGTCGCCGTCAGCGCATTGGCCCAGGCAGTCAAGGAAGAGAAAGTCCGCAAGGACGAATACATAATGCTCAACTGTACCGGAGGCGGTACCCTGGGAGCAATCAGCAAAGGCTTCGTAGTAAAGCAGCCGGACCTTGTCCTGGAGCCCGACACGGACGCCGAGACCGTCGTAAAGAAAGTAAAGGCGCTGTTTTAGATGAAAGTGTGGATTACCGGAGCTTCTTCCGGAATGGGAGAAGCCTGCGCATACCTCTACGCAAAGCGTGGTGACAGCGTGGTGGTCACTTCCAACGAGAAAGAAAAGTTGGACCAGGTGGCTGCCAAGTGCCTGTCGCTGGGCGCCGCCGGCGCCCAGGCGCTGCCTTTCGACCTGCAGGATTCCGCAGGAATCGCAGATCTGGCAAGGCAGGCCTGGGAGGCCTTCGGCGGCCTGGACGTGATGTACTGCAACGCGGGCATCAGCCAGCGCACCACAGTAGAGGACACTTCTATGGAAATGGTGCGTAAAATAATGGAAATCAACTACTTCGCGCCTGTGGCTATGGCAAAGGCCGTGCTGCCGCTTATGCTCGAGGCCGGCGGCGGGCACATAGCCGCCACCACCTCCATCGCAGGGCGCTTCGGCTTCCCGCTTCGCTGCGCGTACAGCTCGTCAAAGCACGCCCTCTACGGTTTCTTCGAAACCCTCCGGGCGGAGTACTGCTCTCGCGGAATAGTGGTGACCCTGGTCTGCCCGGGGCGCGTACGCACCAACATTTCCCTGTACGCGCTTGACAAGGGCGGGAAGGCCCACGGCAAGATGGATCCCGGTCAGGCCGGCGGCCTGGACGTGGATGCCGCCGCACGAAAGATCGTGCGCGCCATCGACAGCGGCCGCCGCGAAGTCCTCGTAGGCCGCAAAGAACTTATAATGGTGTATATCAAGAGGTTCTTCCCGGGCCTCTGCGCTAAACTGTCAACAAGAATCAAATCTATGTAATATGGCAAAATCTAAACTTTTCAGCACCGAAGACTGGCTGGCCGTATGGATAGGCTTCATCGTAATAGCCATTGCCTGCGTAGCAGTCCTTACCGGAGCATTCAACTTTTCAGCTCTCAGCTTCAGTACGTTCGGACTAGGAGAGGCCAAGGCCGCAAGTCTCCCTTCTCTTGGAAGTCAGCTGGCACAGGGTGCATTCTGGGGTAAGTTCGCCCGTACACTCATTGTCCTGGGAGTCCTTTTCACCTGCGGAGTAAAACTGATGGGCGGAGAGGTAAAGAAGTACATCCCTGCTTTCATCGGATTGTTCGTACTGGCGTTCATCGTACGCCTCATCAGCGCCGAGTTCACCCTCAACCGCTATCTGGAGTGGGCTTTCTGGGCATTGATTGTAGGCCTTCTCATATCCAACACGGTGGGCGTGCCCAACTGGCTCAAGCCGGCCGTAAAGACTGAGTTCTACATCAAGACTGGTCTTGTGATAATGGGATTCTCAGTGCTGTTCTCCAACATTGCCAAGTTCGGCCTTTACGGACTCGGAATCGCCTGGATCGTCACCCCTATTGTGATTATCTTTATGTGGTGGTTCGGAACCAAGGTCCTGAAAATCGACAACAAGCCGCTGGTAATCACAATGGCGTCGGCCACCTCTGTCTGCGGTACTTCCGCAGCCATTGCCACAGGCGCCGCTTCCAACTGCAAGAAGACAGACCTTACGATGGTAGTATCCATCTCCATTATCTTCACGGTGCTTATGATGGTGTTCGAGCCTATGCTCATCCGTTGGGCTGAGATGTCTCCCATTATGGGCGGCGCCCTCATCGGAGGTACCGTTGACAGCACCGGAGCAGTTGCAGTTGCCGGATCCGCCCTTGGCGGAGAGGCTGAAAAGGCTGCCGTTCTCGTGAAGATGATCCAGAACATCCTCATCGGCTTCATCGCTTTCTTCGTAGCCCTGTTCTTTGCCACGAGGGTTGACAAGACCGGAACCCAGAAAGTCGGCGCAAGCGAGATCTGGAAGCGCTTCCCCAAGTTCATCATCGGTTTCTTCGTAGCATCTCTGGTAGCTTCCTTCATCATCCAGCCTCTGGCCGGAGCAGACCAGGTGAGCGCCATCAACAAGGTGCTTGACCAGTACAAGAACTGGGCGTTCGTGCTTGCATTCGTAAGCATAGGCCTTGATACCAACTTCAAGGAGATTGTAAAGCAGATGCAGGGCGGAAAAGTCCTCTGGCTGTACGTAGTGGGCCAGATATTCAACATTGCCCTTACTTTATTCGCCGTCTGGCTCCTGCTTTCAGGAAAGATATTCCCTATTCCTGTGCTGAACTAAATGGCTAAGAAAAAGACAGTGGCAAGGGTGGCTTTTGCCGTTTTCGGCATAGCTGTCCTTGCCGTTGTCGTTTATATAATGGCCAACGGCCTGGGTCTTCAGGATGACCTTGATTTCGGGGCCGGGGCTTATTATTATGCCGACATCCCAAATTTCGAGAAGATCATAAACTGGGATGCGTATCAGGCGACCCTTCCTTACTGGGTCTATGTCGCCCTTTTCCTTGCCTGGGGTGCGCTGATGTACCTCCTGTGGATCTGGGTGGACCGGGGCAGGCGCCGCAAGAAATGACTTGACTATGGCAGACGGACTAGAACAATCAGAGAGGATACTTAACCTGGCTTCAGATGCAGGGCACCTGCTGCTCCAGAACGGAGCCGAAATCTCCCGCGTGGAGGAGACGATGGAGCGCATCGCCACGTATTACGGCGAGCGGAACGAGAACTTCTTCGTCCTCAGCAACGGCATCTTCACTACGGGGAAGGCTTACGCCAATGTCAAGTTCATCCCTATCAAGGGGGCCCGCCTGGATAAGGTGGTGGCCATAAACCAGTTCTCGCGGGATGTCGCCGCTGGAAAGTTTACGCTGGAGCAGGCAGAGCAGAGGCTGGAGGAGATCCGCAGGATTCCGGAGAAGCCTCTGTGGGAGCAGTTCGCTGGGGCAGCGCTGGGAAGCGGCGCATTCTGCGCCATCTTCGGCGGAAGCCTGCTGGACTGCGCGGCTGCGCTGGTGGCGGGTACTCTGGTATACCTTTTCCTGGCGCTGGTGTGCGCTCCTTCGTGGTCCAAGGCGCTAAGCAACATTTGCGGTGGGGCGCTGGGGACGGGGCTGTGCATCCTTTTCAGCCGTCTGGGCTTCGGCCAGCACCTGGGTAATATGATAGTGGGGACGCTCATCCCCCTCATCCCGGGAGTGGCTTTCACCAATGGCCTCAGGGATATTGCAGGTGAGGATTACCTTGCGGGCATCACGCGTTTGCTGGATGCTTTGATGGTGTTCCTGTGCATTGCGCTGGGTGTCTGCCTGGCTTTCATAGCGCAGAGCGGCATAGAGGGTGAGATGATCCATCTTACGGGAACCATCACGGATCCCTTCACTGCGAAGTTGCCAATACAGATGTTGGCGTCGCTCATTGGTACTGCCTCATTTGCGGTGCTGTTCGGGGTGCCGCGCAAGTTTTATCTGAAATGCGGCCTGGTGGGCATGGCCGGTTGGCTGGCTTACCTTGTCAGCGTGCGGTATCTGCCGCTGGGGCCTGCGGGCGGCACTTTCATCGCCGCCACCCTGGTGGCGGTTCTCTCGCACTTCTCCGCCCGCCGCTTCAAGTGTCCCAGCACCGTTTTCCTCATCTGCGGAATCTTCCCCCTGATTCCGGGCGCGGGCGTCTTCTGGAGTTCCTACTTCGTGGTT
>JAEEGL013153891.1_pt1 | contig 13024 bp, 12 predicted proteins | sample 9134231 | NCBI WGS metagenome assembly JAEEGL01 (sample SAMN16246548, study PRJNA631951) | gut metagenome | biome: gut microbiome; feature: rumen; material: fiber-attached | host: Bos | place: Iran: Karaj | collected 2018-10 | reverse complement strand
TGAATGGATACGCATTGCCAGTAATGTGAATCTGTTCTTATCAGGCGACTTGGATGCTATCACCGTAATGACTTATAACGAATATTACCAGCTAATGCAAGCTGGTGTGGAATTGACGGATGATAATGTGTTCCGATTCTGCGATAGTGGTTATAACATACAAGAAGATGGGGTATATGTGACGCGAGACTACTACCTGAATCACCCTCGCCAGGCAGCTGCTTTTGCATATGCCAGCAAGAAAGGATGGGAATGGGCTGCATCTCACCAGGAGGAGGCCTTAGACATTGTGATGAATTATGTGAAGGAAGGCAATGTGGGAACCAATCGAACGATGCAACGTTTGATGCTGAAGGAGATTATCAGATTGCAACAAGACCAGCATACTGGCAAACAGGAGTTTACAATGAGAAAGGAGATGGTGGATGAGGCAAGTAAGCTGATGCATGAGTATGGATTGCTGGCTAATGAGATTTCTTATGAAGAGATGATTCCGTAACAATGAAGAATGAAGAATGAACTATGGATGGATTGATTACATATATAAGGCAATCATTGTCACGCAGACTGAGTTTGTGGATAGTCTTGCTGGCTACACTTATTTTCATCATCGCAGTAGGATATATGTTTACAGAAAGTCGTAGAGCGGTACGCAGAGAGGCGATAGACCATGCCACAGAGTTGCTGAATTCTACGGCGTTACGCGTAAACTCGATATTAGACCGAGTACAGACTGCTTCGGATAATATGGATTGGTTGGTGTCAAGACACCTTGATGGACCAGACTCGATGTTTGTATATTCTAAGCAAATTTTAGAGAATAACCCCGAATTGAACGGGTGCTCCATCTCTTTCGAGCCGTATTATTTCAAGGAGAAAGGCCAATACTTCTCTGCGTTCTCCCTGAATGAGAACGATACGATTATGACCACACAGGAAGGAAGCAGCCAGTACCAGTATTTCTATTTCGATTGGTACCAGCAAGCAAAACTAAGACAGGCACCATGCTGGACAGAGCCTTTTAATGATGATAATCCTGGCAATAGTTTAGTAGCATCAGAGACCATCACCTCGTATTGCAAACCGTTATATGACAGAAAGGGTACGTTTGTGGGGGTGATGTCAGTGGATCTCGCACTTAGTTGGTTATCAAAAACCATTTCAGCAGTAAAGCCGTATCCTAACTCTTATAGCATCATGTTGGGCAGGGGTGGTACGTTTTTCGTCCATCCCGACAGCACAAAGTTATCTGTTCAAACCATTTTCACAGAAACACTAGAGAAGCCTAATCCCAAATTGACAGCATTGGGCAAGGCAATGTTGGCAGGTGAAGAGGGCATGATGGAACTTGTGATAGATGACGAGGACAGCTATGTGTTCTACAAGCCTTTAGGTAATACGGGATGGAGTACAGCTATCATCTGTCCGGAGAGCGATATCTTCGGTGGGTATGTACGATTACAACATATAGTGATGTGTATCCTGATCATTGGTTTGTTATTAATGTTGTGGACACTAAGCAAGATTCTGAATCGTGAGCTGCAACCATTAGGTGTGTTGGCAAAACAAGCGGAAACGATTGCGAGTGGTAACTTTAATGAGTCGTTGCCAACTACTGAGCGCATCGATGAGATAGGCAAGCTAAGCCAGTCGTTCAGCGAGATGCAAGCATCACTAGTGAAATATATTGATGAACTGACTGTGACCACCGCCAACAAGGAGCGCATTGAGGGCGAACTACGCATTGCCCGAGAAATTCAGATGGGCATGGTGCCACGAATCTTCCCAGCATTCCCAGAGCGTGATGACATAGACCTGTATGCATCAATGACACCAGCGAAGGAGGTGGGTGGCGACTTGTACGACTTCTTCATCCAACACAATAAAATGTATTTCTGCGTTGGCGACGTAAGTGGCAAAGGTGTACCAGCCAGCTTGTTCATGGCTGTGACTCGTAACCTGTTCCGTGTGGTGGCTCAACAGGAACTACCTCCTGCAGAGGTAGCGAGACAAATCAATGATACGCTGAGTGAGGACAATGAGCAGGGTATGTTCGTGACAATGTTTATTGGTATCTTGGACTTGAGAACAGGCCGGCTGGAATTCTGTAATTGCGGACACAATCCTCCTGTTTATAAGGGTGAGTTCCTACCCATGGAAGCAAATGCACCTTTGGGTTTGTTTGCTGGAATTGAGTTCATGGGTGAAACAATAGATGACATTGAGAATAATATGATGTTGTTCTATACCGATGGACTGAACGAGGCTGAGAATATGGCGCATGAGCAGTTTGGAGATGACCGATTGCTGAACTTTATGCAGCATGAAGCAACAACAGCAAAGAACACAATTTTAGGCATTCAGAAGGCCGTGGCGAATTTCGTGGGTGACGCCGAGCCATCTGATGACCTGACAATGCTGTGTTTGAAATTGAAAATGACTGATAATTGACAATTGTTCATTATTCATTATAAAAGTGAGTGTAATTGATATCATAAACAATCGTAAGGGAACAGCTTTTTCTTTCGAGTTGCTTCCTCCATTAAAAGGGAATAATATTGACAAACTCTATGATGCGATAGATACGCTCAGGGAGTTTGAACCGGCATATATTAACATCACTGACCACAGGAGTGAATATGTCTTTAAGGATTTGGGGGGAGGAATTTATACCCGTCAGCGTTTGCGTCGCCGACCTGGCTCTGTGGCGGTAGCTGCTGCTATCAAGAATAAATATGACATCACTGTTGTGCCACATGTGTTATGCAGTGGCTTTACCCGTGAGGATACAGAATATGAGTTGCTCGACCTGCAGTTCCTGGGCATCTACGATTTGCTGGTGCTTAGAGGTGACAAGGCTCCAGATGAGAAGGGCTTTACCCCAGAAAAGGGTGGCAATGCACACGCACTAGATTTGGCTTATCAGATTCAGGACTTTAATCGTGGCATATTCGTGGATGGAAGTCAGATGCTAGTGACGAAAACACCTTTCAGTTTCGGTGTGGCTTGCTATCCAGAAAAGCATGAAGAGTCTCCCAACCTTGAGCGAGACATTTATTGGCTCAAGATGAAGCAGGAAGCTGGAGCCCTATATGCCGTGACGCAATTGTTTTACGACAACAGCAAGTATTTCAGCTTTGTAGAACGGGCCAAAGGAGCAGGAGTAACCATCCCTATCATCCCAGGCATCAAGCCGTTGAGTAAGAAGAGTCAGTTGACTGTAATTCCCAAAACCTTCAAGGTGGATTTGCCCAAGGAGTTGACAGACGAGATTCTGCGTTGTCAAAACGATGATGAGGTGAAATGTCTCGGTATTGATTGGGGTATCCGTCAATGCAAAGAGTTGATACAAGCTGGTGTACCCAGTCTGCATTTTTATGCGCTGGGAGCAGCAGACAGTGTGAAGGAGATTGCAATGGGTATTTATTGAATAATGAAAAATGAAGTTTTTTTTCATTATTCATTATTAATTATTCGATATGGGGTTTGAAGACATAATAGGACAGGAAGAGATAAAGCAACGCCTGATAGGCGAGGCAGATGCAGGACGTTTGCCTCATGCTTTGTTACTAACTGGTCCTGAGGGCTGTGGTAAAATGCCAATGGCTCTAGCTCTAGCAAAATACCTTTGTTGTAAAGGTACGATAGGTAATATCTCTAGTCGTCAATGGGAACAGCTGATTCATCCTGATGTGCACTTTATCTTCCCCTATCTGAGCAACAAGGTACGGAAAATGGAATCGTGCGACGACTGGATGCCAACTTGGCGAGAGATGGTGCAGAGAAACCTATACTTCAGTTATTCCGACTGGATGAAACAAATGGAGGTGGAGAATTCTCAACCAACGATTTATGCACGTGAAAGTGACATTATACAGCGAAAGCTGAGCTTGAAATCGATGCAGGGAGGATGGCGTATTGTCATTATCTGGTTGCCCGAAAAAATGCAGGAGGCAGGAGCCAACAAGATGTTAAAACTTTTGGAAGAACCACCTGCACAGACCCTTTTCTTACTGGTTAGTGAGGAGCCTCAGAAGATACTGGGTACCATACTAAGCAGGGCTCAACGCATTGATATGCCCCGCCTAACAGATGAAGAAATCAGTGAAGCCATTCAACAACGCATGGGCTTGGATGCACAGGAGAGTCATGCGATTGCCCACATGGCAAACGGGAACTATATCAAGGCTTTGGAGGCGATGATGTCAGGAAATGATAACGATGAGCTTTTCACTTTATTCACCCAACTGATGCGATTAGCATGGAGCCGTAAGGTGAAAGAAATGAAGGCTTGGAGTGAGGAAATGGCATCGATGGGTAGAGAACGCCAGAAAGATTTCCTGCAATATACAGGTAGGATGATACGTGAGAGCTTTACAGCTAACCTGCATAGGCCAGAGCTGAACTATATGGACACGCAGGAGCAACAATTCACCTCAAAATTCGCCCCATTTGTAAGCGAACGGAATGCCATGAGAATAATGGAGGAGATTGAAGAAGCAGAGGTACATATAGAGCAAAACGTGAATGCCAGAATGGTGTTCTTTGATTTAATTTTACAATTGACAGTTTTGATTAAAAACCATTGAATATGGAAGATTTGATATATAATACAAATAGAGTATGCAAAGGGTTATGCGCCAAGGGCATTGGTAGGCAGGATCGCCAGTTGAACACTTACGACTGGTTGGCCGATATTCCAGGAAATGACCTAGAGAGCCAATATGTTGAGGTGCAATTCAAGAATACCCGTAAGGGGTATTTTCGCAACTCCAACGGTTTGCAGCTACAAAAAGGCGACATCGTTGCCGTGGAGGCATCGCCTGGCCATGACATCGGGGTGGTGACACTGACAGGCCGACTTGTACCTTTGCAAATGAAGAAGACGAATATCCGTTCAGAAGCGGATATCAAACGAGTATATCGCAAGGCTCGTCAAACGGATATGGAGAAGTATTATGAGGCAAAAGCTCGCGAGCACAATACGATGATTGAGGCCCGCCAGATAGCACTGGACCTGCACCTGCAGATGAAGATTGGCGATGTGGAGTATCAAGGTGATGGCAATAAGGCAATATTTTATTACATTGCCGATGAGCGAGTAGATTTCCGTCAGCTTATTAAGGTGTTGGCAGATGCTTTTCGTGTACGTATCGAGATGAAGCAGATTGGTGCCCGTCAAGAGGCAGGACGCATCGGTGGTATTGGCCCCTGTGGCAGGGAATTGTGTTGTGCCACCTGGATGACCTCATTCGTGAGTGTATCAACTGGCGCTGCTCGCATCCAGGATATCTCGTTGAATCCCCAGAAACTGGCAGGACAGTGTGCTAAACTAAAGTGTTGCCTCAACTATGAAATTGACTGTTATGTAGAGAGTCAAAAGCGTTTGCCATCTAAGGAGGTCACATTGCTAACTATGGATGGAGAGTGGTTCTATTTCAAAGCAGATATCCTAACCAACCTGATTACCTACTCTACCGACAAGCAGAATCTGGCCAATGCCGTCACCATTAGCGGAAGGCGTGCCTTTGAAATAATCAGCATGAACAAACGAGGTGTGAAACCCGACAGTTTGTTAGAGGATGGGAGCAAACCTATGTCGAACAAGACTGTGGACTTGGTTGAACAGGAAAGCCTCACTCGCTTCGATAGTGCCAAGAAGAAGAAAAAGAAGAAGAAAAAGTCAATTAATAAGCCTACAGTTATCAATGTGAAAGCTGAGGAAAATCAGCCTCAACCTAAGCAATCTAGACAAAATGCTCCTCTAGAGAAGCAAAACCAGCAGGGTAAACAAGGGCAACCTGCAAAAAAGAACCGGGAGGATAAGCCAAAGAAAGAGAAGCAACCTGACAACGGATAAACGATGAAATGTCGAAGTATAATACATAATATGATATTGGTCTGGCTGTTGGCATCATGCAACAGCCAGATACGTTATCATCAGTTTCAGCATATTAACAACGAGGCATGGAAACTTGGCGACACGGTGATTTTTGACATTCCCCTGACAGATTCTATCAAGTGCCATGAGCTGACTTTACAATTGCGTCATACCTCTAAGTATCCATACCTTGACTTAGCCATTGGCATGGTGATATTGTCACCCGACTCTCAAGTGACAGAATCTTTGAACTACAATAAAAAGCTTGTTGATCAAGAAGGTTACTGGATAGGTAATGGACAAGGAGGATTCTATCAGATAGATATTGGCGAGACCTCTCTTCCACAAACCAAATCCGGAACTTGGCATATTCATGTCTTTCATACTATGAGCGATAGCATCTTAATAGGAGTTAATGACATCGGTGTAAGGGTTATGAGCTATGATCAACAAACAACGAGAAATAAATAAAATGGTTTAGAATGGTTAAGTCTTGCGACTTGCATCAATACGGAGAAAGATAAACAGCAAAATGGTGAATCCCCACAAAGAAGAGCCTCCATAACTGAAGAATGGTAGAGGAATGCCAATCACGGGAGTAATGCCCAATACCATGCCTATATTAACAAATAGATGAAATAGTAAAATGCTTACCACCGAATAACCATAGATTAAGCCGAATGTGGACGATTGCCGCTCAGCAACGGCTATCAATCTCCATATCAACACCAAGAAAAGTAACAATACACCAGAAGCTCCTAAAAAACCTTGTTCTTCTCCAATTGTGCAGAAAATAAAGTCGGTGTCTTGCTCAGGTACATACTTCAATTTGGTCTGGGTACCATTGAGAAAGCCTTTGCCATAGAGACCACCCGAACCGATGGCTATTTTTGACTGATTAACATTATACCCAACGCCTGAAAGGTCTTCCTTAATGCCCAAGGTGACTTGAATACGGGCCTGTTGGTATGGCTTAAAATGGTTGAAGATATAGTTACTAGCATAGAGGAATGATACTGATAGTATTGCAAAGATAGCAATTAAAAGATAGGTGTATCTCCTGTCTCTTAAATAAAGAAACAGCAGATAGACCACGGTAACAACTAAAATAACACACTCCACATAAGCAATGTCAAAGGTCATGACATGTTTGGAGAATAAATATGCCCCTATTATTATGAGCAAAGAACCACCTGCCAATCTGGAAGCCAATTTCCATTGCCCCCGATAGACTACAAGCATGGCACAGACAAAGAGTTGTATCATGAGGAGCACGACAGAGGAGCCTAATATAGAGTCTGTCCCTTCGATGATGTCATCATGGAAACGAATGCCTACTATAAAATAAATGGTTGCTGCCAAGCCTGAGAAAAGTACTGAACCTGGCATCCCCATCCGATAGAGTACCAAAAGAAAAGAAGTATAAACCAAAGCTGAACCTGTTTCTTGTTGGAGGACAATGATGGCCATTGGTACCAATATCAAGCCCGCGATGATTAAGGCATTTTTCCAACTGCGTATGGTAAAGCCATAAGTACTCATGAATTTAGCCAGGGCAAGAGCAGTGGCGAACTTGGCAAACTCTGCTGGTTGCAAACTAACAGGACCGAAGTTTAACCACGAACGAGAGCCTTTTGTCTCTGGGGCTATGGCAAGAGTAACTATTAATAAAATTATTAAAGCGGCATAAATCAAGTAGGAAAAAATGTCATAGAGGTCATCATCGAGCATCATCAGGATAAAAGCAATACCCAAAGAACAGCATATCCACACTAACTGTTTACCTGCACGGGTGGAGAAATCAAAGAAATCTGCATTCTCAAAGGAATAGCTTGCACCACACACAGTTAACCACCCGATGACAATCAGCACCAGGTACAATGCTATGGATATCCAATCCACCTGTCTCAGTATTGACCGTCTATACATTGCCATAATAATCAATCGCGCTAAAAACAGCTCAGGAAGGTTCTCCTTTTATAAGCATGCTTTTAAGCGTTTGATGAACTCATCAGCTTCATCCATATTCAAGCAAAGAGGTGGGAGAAGCCGGAGAACATTAGTACCACTAGCACCTGTAAAGACGTGTTGCTCATGTAGTAATTTCAGGCGCAGTTCTTTGATGTGCTTTTCAAATTCCAAACCAATCATCAAACCTTTGCCTCGTACATCTTTGATACCCTCTATCTTTCTCAACTGCTCCAATAAATAAGCACCTACTCTTGCTGCATTCTCCACCAGATGTTCCTGCTCGAATACATCAAGCACTGCCAGTGCGGCACAACAAGCTAAGTGATTACCTCCAAAGGTGGTACCCAATTGACCATATATAGGGGTAAACATCGGACTGATTAGGACGCCTGCCATTGGAAAACCATTGCCAATGCCTTTGGCCACCGTTATCATATCTGGACGAATGCCACTATACTGATGAGCAAAAAACTTACCCGTTCTGCCATAGCCACTCTGTATCTCATCTAAAATAAGAATGGTGCCATACTTTGTACAAGTCTCACGTAATGCATATAGGAATTCTGTTGATGGGATGCGAATACCACCCACCCCTTGAATGCCCTCAATGATGACGGCACACACATCACCCTTTGCCAACTCAATCTGCATCGTCTCTATATCGTTCAGAGGCAAGTAGGTAATATGTCCATTGGCATTGATGGGAGCAATGATTTTGGGGTTATCAGTAGCTTCTACCGCTAATGAAGTTCTTCCATGGAAAGCCTTGTTGAATGAGATAACACGTGTTCTACCCGTATGGAAAGAAGCAAGTTTCAAAGCATTCTCATTGGCTTCCGCTCCGCTGTTTATAAGGAAGAGGCAATAGTCTTCATAGCCACAAGCTTTGCCTAGACGTTCTGCCAATTGTCTTTGCAAGGTATTAACCACTGAGTTGGAATAGAAACCCAACGTTGCCACTTGCTGGCTGATACGTTCCACATAATGCGGATGAGCATGACCAATGGAAATCACAGCATGTCCACCATACAGGTCGAGGTACTCGTTACCTTCGTCATCCCAGACATGGCAACCCTTGCCCTTGACAATATTTACATCAAAAAGAGGATATACGTCAAATAAGTTCATAATCGAATTAAAAAGCTGAAGGTTTCAGCATCAATCCTACTTTCTCCTCCAGATTAAACATCAGATTCATATTGTGTACGGCAGTACCGCTTGCACCTTTCAAGAGATTATCTATGCAAGAGATAATCAACAACTTGTCACCCTGCTTCTCCAAATGTAACAAACATTTGTTGGTGTTCACCACCTGCTTCAAGTCAATGTTCTGGCGAATAACGTGCGTGAATGAATCGTCTTCATAATACTCGGTATATATCTGATATAACTCTTCAATATCCACGTTCGACTTTACAGTCACCATTGCGAAAATACCACGAGGAAAATCGCCTCGAACTGGGATGAAAGCAATCTCATGGTCAAAACTCTGTTGCAATTGCTTGAGTGACTGTTTAATTTCTGGCACATGCTGATGTTGGAAAGCCTTATACACACTCAGGTTATTGTCTCGCCAACTGAAATGACTGGTTGCCTGTGGTTTAACACCAGCACCAGTGCTGCCTGTGATGGCAGTAACCATCACATCATCATTGAGCATCAGGTGTTTGGCCAAAGGCAATAAAGCCAACTGAATAGCAGTAGCAAAGCATCCAGGATTGGCAACATGCAGAGCCGTACAAGTGGCACGTCTGTTCAATTCGGGCAAGCCATATACGAAATCGTGATCCTCAGACTTGAGGCGATAGTCCATTGAAAGGTCTATCACCTTCAATCCTTCAGGCAGGACATGATTCTCCAAAAAACGTCTGGTATCACCATGAGCTGTACAGAAGAAAAGAACGTCGATAGCCTCAAGGGGTAACTGATCAGTAAACTCCAAATCCGTTTCCCCCAGCAAACCTCCATGTACGTCCGTAATCTTATGACCAGCGTTACTCTGGCTATTAATAAACATGATTTCTGCCTCAGGGTGTCCCAACAACAAGCGTATCAACTCGCCAGCTGTATAGCCTGCTCCACCTATTATCCCTACTCTAATCATATATTTAATCTTGAGGGATAACCAACCACATAATCAAGTAAGCCAGCAAACCTGTACCTGCAAATATCAAAAGCAGTACAAAAACCAAGCGCAAGATGGTAGAATCAAGGCCAAAATATTTACCCAAACCACCACATACACCAGCAATCATCTTATCACTACTAGATCTCCTTAATTTCTTGTCTTCCATATTATTTAGTATTAATTATTCAAAATCATGTGTTGCATAGAAAGCTCTCAAAGCCGTAGATGATACCTTGATAAAGCCCTTGGCATCCTCAGCCGTCCAACCTTTCTGCATTTCTCCATATTCACCAAACTTATTCTTAACTAGATCATCCTTACTCTCTACACCTACAGTAGAGAAACCCAAAGGACGGAGCTCCAGAATAGCTGTTCCATTCACATAACGCTGCGAAGATATCAGCATAGCCTCAATGTCACGCATCACAGGCTCTAAGTACTGACTCTCATGCAAGAACATACCATACCAATTGGCCACCTGGTCTTTCCAGTATTGTTGCCACTTGCTCAACGTATATTTCTCCAAGAAACGGTGTGCGCCAATAATCAACATTGGAGCTGCTGCTTCGAAGCCCACACGACCCTTAATGCCAATGATGGTATCGCCCACGTGCATATCTCGACCAATGCCATAAGCCGCTCCTATTTCCTCAACCTTTTGGATAGCTTTGATGGGATCGTCATAAACTACATCATTCACGGCTTTCAATTCACCCTTCTCAAAGGTCAGACGCAGTTGTTCTGTACCTTCCTTTGTGCAATGCTTCAGGTAAGCCGATTCGGGCAAGCCCTGTGCAGAGTCCAAAATCTCACCACCACAAATACTGGTGCCCCACAAGCCCACATTATATGAATATTTTAGCTTCGCAAAGTCTGCAGGGAAACCATTCTTATTCAAATAATCAATTTCCTCCTGACGGCTCAGAGCCATATCACGAGTCAGTGTGATAATCTCCTTACCAGGAGCCATCACCAAGAAAGTCATGTCGAATCTTACTTGGTCATTGCCGGCACCTGTAGAACCATGAGCAATGGCATCTGCTCCAATCTCATTGGCATAACGTGCAATTGCCAATGCCTGGAAGATACGTTCAGAACTGACAGACACCGGATAAGTACCATTTCTCAGTACGTTGCCATATACCATATATTTCAGGCTTTTCTCGTAATACTCACGAGTTACGTCAAGCGTTACATATTTCACTGCGCCCAGCTTGTATGCATTTTCCTCATTCTGTTTCAGTTGTTCTTCACTGAAACCACCTGTATTTGCACTAGCTGCATATACCTCATATCCTTTTTCCTTGGCTAAATACATCACGGTAAACGATGTGTCCAGTCCACCGCTAAAAGCCACAACTACTTTCTTCTTATCACTCATATAATTATTCTAAATTCTTCATTATTCATTGTTCGTTGTTCATTCTTCATTAAACCTTATATGGGTCTTCCGGATGTTGTTTCGGATCATACAACATTGCCGTACAGATGCAAAACTTGCGGTTCTTCTCCATCAGAATATGGTGGTTAATACACCCCTCGCATCCCTTCCAGAACGCATCATCGTCAGTAAGTTGTGCGAAAGTAACAGGTACATAGCCCAACTCCGTATTCATTTTCATCACAGCTGCGCCACTGGTCAGACTGAAAATCTTAGCCCAAGGCCAACGCAGGCGTGCGAGCTTAAATGTGGCATCCTTGATTCTTTTAGCTATACCACGACCTTGGAAGTCGGGATGTACAATCAAACCACTGGTGGCTACAAACTGCTTATTACCCCAACTCTCGATATACGAGAAACCCACGAATTGATCTCCCTGAAGGGCAATCACGGCTTTACCTTCTTTAATTTTTGTGGCCACATAATCGTAAGTACGTTCAGCGATACCAGTACCACGAACCTTAGCAGCTTCCCTGATGGTGTCGAGAATCGTATTTACGTATTCCACATGACTGGGATCAGCCACCATCACCTCAATCTCTTTGTTCTCCATATCAGTTGTCATTTTCATTGCCGTTTACATTGGGGAACACTGTTTCCAGCATCTCCATCACTTGTTCCTTAGTCATCTTCCTGGCAGTCACCATCATTATAGTATCATCGCCAGCAATGGTACCCAACACACCTTCTGGCTTATGCCTGTCGATGTCATATGCCATCCCACTGGCATATCCGGGTCTCGTGTGGATTACTGCCATATTAGCTGCTACATCCACGCTCACCAATCCACTGGCATGCAGCATATCACCTGCACGTTGTTGGTTCTGGCGCCTGTACATCACATCGTTAGGCAATACATATACATAATTGCCTTGAGCATTGGCAGCTTTTGCCACCTTCAGTTGCTTCAAATCTCTAGACAAGGTGGCCTGCGTCACATTGTATCCTTCTTTCAGCAACTCCTGCATCAGCTCTTCCTGCAAGCGTATCTCCTGACTTGAGATAATCATCTTGATGGTGTCTAACCTGTCTGCTTTCTTTTTCATGTGAATAAATATTCTAAAACGGCTGCAAATATACAGCATATTTTTGAAACAATATTCATTTTCCTGCTATTTTTTTATTCTTGGCCTCATATTTTTGCTTTTTCTCATCAAAAAGATGTATATTTGAAGGGTATTACAAAACACAGGAAAATGAAATACATTGTTTTTATATATATGCTGGCATCTTTGATGCTCTCATCATGCAGTCAAAAAGCGGAAGTTGTTGTAGTGCGTCCGCAAGTGGAGATGCTCACCAACCCTTTGGGCATCAATGTAACCACACCACGATTTAGTTGGGTGATACAGTGCAAAGCCAACGAGGTAAGGCAGACTGGCTATCACATTCTAGTGGCATCGTCGTTGGAAAACTTGAACAATGGCATAGGTGACCTATGGGATACAGGAGTGGTGCCTTCTGACGTATCAGTTTATATCCCTTATGAGGGATTGCCTTTAGAGAGTCGCCAACAAGTGTTCTGGAAAGTAAGATTGCAAACCAACCGAGGCCCATCGGCTTGGAGTGAACCCAATACGTGGAGTATGGGTTTGTTGGAGGA
>JAEEGL013001030.1_pt1 | contig 13024 bp, 8 predicted proteins | sample 9134231 | NCBI WGS metagenome assembly JAEEGL01 (sample SAMN16246548, study PRJNA631951) | gut metagenome | biome: gut microbiome; feature: rumen; material: fiber-attached | host: Bos | place: Iran: Karaj | collected 2018-10 | reverse complement strand
TCTGCCCTGCTTGAATGTATGGCAGAAAATCAGGTTAGTGTTGACGGGAAAAAACATATTCTTGAAAAACCATTTTTCGTAATTGCAACAGAAAATCCTGTTGAATCAGAAGGAACTTTTCCTTTGCCGGAAGCTCAGAAGGATCGTTTTATGCTCTGTTTATCTTTGGGCTATCCTTCAGAGGCTGACGAAGCAAGAATAATTACCGCCCAGAGAGGAATGGTTCATCCTGTTGAAAATGTTGAAACTGTTTCAAATAAAGAAGAAATCCTTTTATGTATGGAAGAAGCTTCTCAAATTCATGTAGAAGACAGTCTTCTTGCATATCTTATAAGTCTTTCAAAAGCTACAAGAACAGATTCCAGACTTTCGGCAGGCGTTTCTCCCCGCGGTTCAATTGCCCTTTATAAAGCTAGTCAGGCTTATGCCGCTGTAAAAGGACGTTCTTATGTTATTCCAGAAGATATAAAAGGTCTTGCTCCTTATGTATTCAGAAAAAGAATAATTTTAAGTAATGAATCTGTTATAAAAGGTTATACTGCAGAAAATATTATTGAAGAAATGATAGAATCAATTCCTCTTCCAAGTTTTAAGGCTCATTCATAAAAGTATGATAAAACCTGCGGCTTATCTTCCTTTAGCTTTAGTTTTTTCTCTTATTTTGTATATTTTGATTCCGGTTTTTCTGGTTCAGATGATTTGTGCGGGATATTGTTTTATAGTCCTCATATCTTTTGTTTATATAAAAATTCTGGAAAGAAATCTTAAAATTGAAAGAAGAGTTACTAAATTAAAACTGAGTTGTAAAGAAAAGACTGAAATTACTTTTACAATAAAAAATTATTCCCGACTTCCTGTATTTACCTGTTATTATTTTGATCAGGCCCCCTACTTTTTTATTTATAATGATAAAAATCAGGATTTAATTTCACTAAGACCAAGAGAAGTCCGCCAGATTTCTTATACTGTATCTGCACAGGAAAGAGGTCTTTACTATATTGGGCCTGTAAAAATTCAGACTGCAGATCCATTTGGGCTTTTTACCCTGAATTTCGAGGTTGAAGCAAAACTGGAAGTTACAGTAAGGCCTGCAAGAATAAAACTCCAGACAGAAATTTTTCCAGGCATTCCTCAGGGAAATCAGAAAATTAAAAATCCTGTTTTTGAAGATGTTACTATGCGTCGTTCTATAAGAGAATATAAAAATGGTGATGAGATAAAAAGAATAAATTACAGGGCAAGTGCAAAATTTCAGAAACTTTTTACAAATCAATATGAAGATTCTTATGATGTTCCTGTTTTTGTCTTTTTAAATCTGGCAGAAGAAGATTATTCAATTAGAAATCGTCCCTATTACACAGAAAAAGCTATAGAAATTGCTGCAAATATTGTTGAACATGCCAGAAAGTTAAAGCTGGCCTGTGGATTTGCAGCCTATGCAGAAAATTTTCCATTCCTTCCACCAAAACAAAATCAGTGGGATTATATTCTGGATTTGTTGTCGGTAATTAAAATTGAAGGTGGAAAACTTGAATTTAATCCTGCAAAAAAATATAAAAATCAACTTCCGGTTTCCTCTCTATATTTTGAAGTTGGTCCTTCCGTTGTTGATTATTATTTTGCCAAAGTTGAAGCAGATATTGAAGATATTTCTACAAGTAAACTGGGGGCTTTGAAAAAACTATGAAAGAAAATGCCACAAAAGTTTTAGAAAGAATTATAGTTTTCTCCACCATTACTTCGTTTATCCTTTCAGCCATGCTCATTTTAAGTTCAATTATAGATGCAAATTCTAAAATTGAAGAAAATTATATTTCGTTTTTTACCTGTGTTCTCACCTTGATTTCAGGATTTGTTTATGTTCTTGCTCTTCAGATTTTTGTAAATGAAAAAACAAAGTTTGGGGCCCATATCATTTTTCTGGTTTTTTATATAATTTTTGAACTTTTTATCAGTTTTATCTGTGGGGCTTATAATGCCCCTTATGTTTTAATTCCTGTTACGATTGTTCATTATCTTCTGGAAGCTTTTTTGAATGAAATCTTTGTTTTTCATGATTATTTTATTTTTGAAAATGGAGAAAGGCATGGAAAAGAACTGATAGAATATCTTTTTCATAATAATTTTGCAGCTTCCGATTTTGCCTTAAGGAGAAAAAAAGTTCAGGGCTATCTTTTTCTTATAAGTTTTGTAATGGTAATTCTGATAATCCTGGCTTATATAATTGGGAACGGAATGACTCTGATAAATTCTCTTTTAGTTTTGATATTTTACTTCTTTATTTTTATAAATTTCTGGATTCTTGGATATTTTAACAGGGAATCTTATTATGCCTTTTTAGGATTTAATGATATTTCTCAGGAATTAAAATCAAACTTTAAGTACTGTCTTTTATTTTTCCTGATTGCAGGTCTTTTTGGTTTTCTGGTTTCTTCTAATAAGGCCATAATTAAGATTGATAAAGTTGCAGAAAAAACTGAAAAAGTATATTACGATTTTTCAGAACCCGAATATACTGCTCCAGAATATGATTTTAATTTCGATTATGATATAAAAGGTGAACTTCAGAAGGAAGAAGCAAAGGAGTTAAATATTCCTCTTGATTTGATTTTTAAAATCTTAAAAATAATTGCTCTGACTTTTGCTATTGCAGGATTTTTGTTTTTTCTTATTCGTCCATTTTTTACCGATGACTGGAAAAATTACTGGAAAGAAAGAAAATTTACAAAATTTATGCACCGCATTTTTGATGGTTTAAGAGATTTGTTTAATTTTATTTTTAAGGGAAATAAATCTTCATCTGAATATGCCAAGGTCGATTCTAAAACTTTTAAAAGTGAAATCGAAGAATTTTTGAAGAAATCTAAAAGATCAAAGGTGAAACGGGATGAGGTGGACAGACTTACAAAACGTTTTATGCTTTTAATTGAATGGGCTTCTGTCAGAGAAATCAGATATACAAATAATCTGGCTCCAATGGAATTTTGTAATATGATAAAGATTTATTTTTCTACTTTTGAAGACAAATCTCTGATGAAAAATACAGATGATACTGCTTTTCTTTTTGAGAAAGCCCTATATGATAAAGATTTACTGAGCAAAGATGAAGAAAAACTGTATAATGATTCAATCGATTTAATTCTTTCTTCTGGTTATAAAAAATGAAAATTGTATTTTACAGCAGTAACTCAAATTTTTTTGATAAAGATACATATAAATTAAAGGTCCTTCCTTCAAATGAAAGCCTTTTTCAAACTTTTATAAAAAAACATCCCCAGGATTCCTTCTTCTGTTTTACAAAATTTCCTGCTACTTTTATGCCCGAAGAAAGTGCTGTAGAACTAGATTTATCGCTTTCTGTTAATGATTTTGCCGCAAAAATTCTTGAAGTTCAGCCTGATTTTGTAATACCTCTTACTTTCTGGACTGCCCCTTTTGACTGGCTTTCTGTAAATGATGCTCTTATTGCTGAAATACTTGAAAAAGAAGGTGTTAAATGTCTTTATCATTCGGTTGAAACTTCCCTCCTCTGTTTTGATAAATACAGAACCCATCAAAAATTATTACAGGAAGGATTTAATATTGCCAAAGCCCTCTATGTTGATCACGATTTATATTTTTGTGCAGGCAGTCATAAAGATGTAATTAATAATGTTTATAAAGACAGTATAAAATCTCAGCTGGAAAAACTAAAACTTCCTTTAATTATTAAAGATACTGTCGGATTAAGTTCTTATGGTATGACAGTCGTTCACAAATATGGTGAGGCCATTGCTTATCTTAATTCTAAAAGAAATAATTCTAACCGTCTTGTGGAAGAATATCTTGACGGGCAGCAGTTTGGTCTTGAAATTTATGGATATCCCGGACACTATCAGATTTTACCTCCTTTTAGATTCAGTTTGAACCAGTATGGAATAACAAGTCCTAAACAAAGTGCAAAGTATGGTCCTTATCCTTTAACAGACGAATTAAAAAATCTGATGGAAAGACTGGCTGAAGTCCTTGAATTGAAAGGTGCTGCTCAAATTGATTTAATTTATTCAGATTCAAAATGGTACATTATTGAAATTAATCCCCGTTTAAGTGGTATGTCTTATTTATATTCACAGGCTATGGGACTTTCTGTTTTTGATTTAATTTATAATTCCTGCATTAAAGAAGAGACTTTTCCACCCGTAAAACCATCTCTTTCATTAAAACTTCCTATTCTTAATGATGATGATATGGAAAAAGTTTCTGCAATCAAAAATATCAAACTTCTTAATCAGGTGAATGATCTTGCTGCAAAACAGGAAAGAGAAAAAGGTTTTTGTGAATGCATTATTGCTGGTGAAAACGCTGAAGAAATAAAAATGAGTCTGGAAAAATTAAAAGAAATTTTTCCAGATCAGGCTACAATTGAACAGTCTGAGACAATACTGAAATAGCAGTAGAATCTAAATCATTTGTTTCTACAGCTTTGATAATATCTTCTTTTGAGTAAAGCGATTCGGGATAAAGAATTACCAGGGCTTTGTCACCATTTTGTAAAAAGTTACTTTCACCCCATTCTGTGTATCTTGTAGCCCCGATAGAAACCATGATTTTTTCAGGCCTTCCTGATTCCAGCAGGTAAGAATGGATGTCTTGTGCAGGGCCTTCATCTTTTTGATTGTTAAATTTATCAAGCATCCAGTTTATAAGTTCATCATAAATATATGAATAATTTCTTACAGCACTGTCTTCCCCGTAGGAATAAACTTTTTCGTCCCTAATAAGGAAGGATGCAATACGGTAATCATCCAGAAGGCAGCCAGGTTCAAAACCGTCAAGTTTAATAAGATTATCTGAAAAACCTTTTGAAGAAGGTCCCCAGTTCTTTTTTTCACTGATTTTTTTTGCTCCTGCTTTGCGGATTGAACAGTCGTTTGATGCTCCAAAAACCAAAGGCTTTAGGTTCGTAAGTTTATCTTCTTCCCAAACTGCATCAAAAATTAAAGCACATTCTGGCTCTATCTGTAATTTTTCCTCTCCGGTTGGAAAAATAATTTTTGAAGAATCAAAAGGAAATGTATGAAGAAAATCCGGAGTTTCTTTTGAAGCAGAAGTTTTTGGAAGATAAGTTGGAAAAATTGCTTTTGGAGCGTTGGCTTTTTCTGTTTTCATGTTTATAAAATCTACAGCTTCTCCTGCCTGTTCCAGATGGCCTGTAAAATTTCCTGCTACTCCAAATGTTGCTATATTTTTATTAAAAAGATTTTTCATATGATTTTCCTGAAATTAAATTATCGTCCTTTGAATTTTTTTATAACTTTTTTAAACCAGAAGGCACGAAGTTTTTCAGCAAGATTATAAAATTTATAGACACCTTTTAAAGGTAAATCCCAGGAACCTGTGCGGTGAATGTTGTGACCGCCAAAGTTTGCCTTGAACATATAAAGTCCATGCATAGGGTGTTTTTCATCTTTACCTTCAGGAGGCATGCCGTACATATCATAAATTTTGCTACCGTAGGCTTTTGCATCTTTCATGGCTGTCCATTGCAAAAGATGATTTGGCATAAGGTTTCTTTTCTGATTGCTTGATGCTCCATAAAGATAAATTGCTTCATCATGGCTGAATAAAGTCATAATAGCTGCAATTTCATCCCCTTCATGTTCTGCAATATAAAGACTGATTTGTGGCACATCCTGGCCAGCTTCAATTTCTTTTGCCGAAGAAGTGATTAAATCTAAATAATAGCTTTTTGCATGACTGGAATTTCCGTCTCTGGCGTTAGTTTCTTTTGTTAATGAGTAGAATTTGTCTATTTTTTCAGACAAGTTAATATCATTTCCTAAGTATCTGTGGATTTTTACACCTTTTTTTTCACTTAATCTGATGTTATAACGCCATTTTGCATGCATTTTTGCAAGAATTTCTTCTTCGCTTAAAGTTAAATCAATAAGTGTAGAATCAGGCGGCTGGATATCAACTTTGTTCTTTTTAAGTTTTAATTTATCTGCCAGTGATATAAATTTCATTCCGTAATTAAATGTATCCCGACTTTCAGGATCATCAAAGATTACGTTTGGATCAAATCTTATCGCGATTGTATTTTTAGGAAGGTAAGATTTTAATGCTCTTCCAAGTTCTGAAAGTAAAGTTGCAAATTCAATGGTTTGAGTTTCGGGAGTTATTAATTCCTGATTTACAAGAGTTACATTATCATCATCTTCATTTTCCAGGGCTTGATCGATAACTTCCTGTGGTGTGCATTCAAATGGAAGTTCTGGCATTAAAGGAATATAGGCAATGCTGAATAAACCTTTCGCAAAAGAACGATTTAAAACTGATAATTCGAATTCTTTATTTAAATCTGATTTTGCCAGAGATTTAGAACAGTCATTATCATCTTTTTCTGCTGGCAAGAGATACTTTATATTAAATCTTTTGTAAGTCCATCCATGTCTGCTTTTAAAATTACACCAGAAAGGAGTCTGTAAAAAAGTTCCGTTATTAGGATGTTTAGAGTTTTCTATTTCACTAATTTCAATTTTGTACATAAGAGCAATATACCACTTTTAATGAAATATGAAAACTCAAGCCTTTTTATAAATCTTTTCCGGTTTTATCAGAATAGATTGCGTATAAAATCAGGTCTTTATCAGAGTTAAGTTTTTCACCGTAGAAATCAAATTTTTTACCAAGTTTCTTTTCAACTGCAGCGGCACTTGCCAGAGCCTGATGAGTAACAATAATTGGCTTTTTGTAGATTTTTGTTGCGGCTTCTGCTTTTACGGCAATATCAATATCGTTGGAAAGAGAGATTTCTGTCATTCTTTCACTATCTCCACCAGTTCCAATGATTACTTCTCCAAAATGAACACCAATTCCAATCTTAATATCAGGAAGATTTCTTTGAACAAATTCTTTTCTCAGTTCAATCATTTCTTCCTGCATTTCAATTGCACAATTTAAGGCTGTATCTGCATCACCTGGGAAAATGGCAATAATTCCATCTCCAAGATATTTTTCGATAATACCCTTGTATTTTCTAATAGTTGGAGCAATTTTTCTAAGGTAAGAATTCAGCATGTCGAATACCTGCATTTCATTCATTTTTTCTGAAATACTGGTGAAATTTCTGATATCTGCAGAAAGAATTGCCATTTTCTGAGCCTTCCACTCTCCCAGCTGGACTTCTGTAATATCTTTTTTTCTAAACAAATCCAGAAATTCTTTTGGTACAAAGCGGTAGTAGGCCTTGTTTGTTTCGGTAAGATGAACATTTAATTCATTTACTTTTATCAGGTTTCTGTTTTGAATGTAAGCAAGCAGGATTGTCTGAGAAATTGCATAAATGATAAATGAAAGTGAAAGCAGAGAAATTCCTTTTACAAACTGTAAGTGATTATTCGCAAGAATTTCACTTCCTGCTCCAATTGCAATAATAAGTACTGAAATTAAAGATGAAAGACTTATAAAACTATGGTGGCGGATAATGTTTATTGTAATTAAAATGATATCCAGTCCTACTACAATAAACATATAAAGCTGCATGTATGGAACAAGTTTATTTGCAATACTGATTGGTAAAAATAAATCAAATGGAAGGATGATAAAACCTGGAAGTGCAATTATCCAGGCTTTTATATGTTTGTAAATATCCTTGTTTAATGCGTTTATATAAAGTGTATAAATTGAAGGTCCTAAGAAAACTACTAAGAATTCTGTTTTTAACAAAAGGGAATGTGGAAATTCTGGAACAAAGAATTTTAATAAAGGGAAAACCTGTGAAATAATTCTTGTAAAAATAAGAAAAACGAAAATTGAAAGATATAGATTTGGTTTGTTTTTCTTTAAGATAAACAGCAGCATTGTGTATATAACGATTGTTATTAAAATACCGCATAAGATACTGTAAAAAGATACACTTGAAATTAAGTTGTCTTCATAGCTGTTTCTTTCCTGAAGCTTTAAGGAAACATTAAATCCAGCTTTTCTGTAATAATTATTTGATACAAAAAGAGTTAATGTTACTGCACCAGTATGGTCTGTATCAAAAACTGCATAATCAAAATACTGCTGACCTTTTGATTTTTGATAGTCGACATTAGGTTTTCCGGAAGAATAAATCAATTTATCGTTTGCATATGCTTCGTATGCGGTAAAGCCCAGGTCAAAAGTTGGAAATGCATATGCTGTATTAGGTTTCAGATGCTGAATTTTTAAGCGATAGGTTCCGGCTCCCCTTCCTGTTTTTGCAATTTCTTTTGCATTTTCCGGTAAATCATAATTATTCCAGTTAGAAGGAACTTTTACCTGTAAGTTTGGTTTTGTTCTGTAATCACTGTATGGAATAAATTTACCCCAGAAGAAATCCCAGTTAGTATCAAGTTTTATGTAGTCTTTTTCCATTACTTTATAATCTTCTACATAGTAACTTGCCTGACTGTAAGCACTGACAAGAGTAAAAATAAAAAGTAATGAAAATAGCATATGTTTTTTCATGATTATATCTCCCCGTTAATGCCTGTGCATTCATACAATTGTAAAGGTTTCTGTTTTCCTTTTACCGTCATTGCATCCAGTTCTGTTAAATCAAAGAATTTATCCTTGTCTGGAGAAAGTCTTTCCTGTAAAGAATGAGAGATAATAATCTGCTTATCAAGATTTTCACAAACTGATTCAATGCGGGAAACTGTATTTACGGTATCTGAAATTACAGTATCATCAAGACGGTTTTCTTCACCAATAGTTCCAATAATCATTTTTCCAAAGTGAATGCCAATTCTTGGAACAATTTTGATTATGTGTTTTTGAGTTGTATAAATTTTATTCATTTCATTTGAGTAAGAGATGATTTGCAGGGCACTTTTAATTGAATCAATTTCAGACTTAGGGAACAAGGCCATAAATCCACCACTCAAGAATTTACTTACAAACCCGTTGTGTACGGTAATGATTGGAGAAATTGTTTTAAGATAATCATTAAAAATACTGAAATGTTCTTCGGCTGTCATTGTGTTATTAAGTGAATAAATATTCAGTTTGGAGAACATAATGGTCATTTCAATACTTGAATGATCTCCCAGTTCAATATTGGTGATAGAATCTTTTCTGAGTAATTTAAGGAATTCTTTTGGTACAAAGCGAAGGTATGCTTCATTTAATTTCTTAAGGTTTAGAGAGATAGATTCTGTTTCTTTGAAAATATCATTTTGAATGGTTGCAAGCAGGAAAATCTGTATAAAGATAAAGATTGAAATGAAGAATGGTAATAGTGAAATTGGTAAGACTGATTTTGTGTTTGAATAAATGATATCAACAATTCCACCAATTAATAAGGTAATACAGCTTGCAAGGTAATAATTACAATGTCTGCTCTTTCTTACAACATTTATAATTACCAGTGTCATGATGTAAATTGCTGCTATTCCAAGTCCAATCTGCATTGGCATTACAAGTCTGTTTGAATAATATGCAGGAAGTAGCAGAGAACAAATTCCCATTGCAATATTTCCAATAATGATTACATATCTGATTATTTTTTCTTTAAGCCATTTAAAACCGATGTAATCAGTCTTTACCGGATAAATAAGGGTAATCATTCTTAAAATACAGACAGGAACTGCCCAGAGCATTAAAAATTCAATTTTGATCTTAGCTTCGGCAATCAGGATTGGAAATAAATATGCCAGAGTTGCATAACTTGCGGTAGAAATTCTGAGTGCACAGATAAATGAAATAATGCTTAAATACAGGTATTCTTTTCTTTTTATGTTTATTAAAAACTGGAAAATGTTTAAAAGCCCGATAAAAACCAGAACTCCCATTATGATGGTGTTAAATGAAAGTATGAAGGTATTAAGCTTAAAAATGTTTTTTTGAGTTCCAAAATAAATTGAATCCCAGAGACCGCTTTTTCTGTAAAAATAATTTGAAACAAGGATAACTAATTCAACTTCCCCGTTTTTATCAGGAGAAAAGCGACAGTAAATTGGTTTGATTTTTGAAGGATGACGTACAGAATCATCTTTATTAATCATGGCAAAGGGATCACCATTTTTAAAGATAAGTTTTTGGTTTGCATAAACGGCACAGGAAGTGCCAGGTGCATCTTTCATAAGAATTGCATAAGATTCTTGAGGTTTTAAGTCTTTTATTACTTTTCTGTAACAGCCGTAAGTTTCAGGTTTATTCTGGCCTTTGAGCGCAATAATATCATTATTCCAGAAACCTGGAACATTCTGCATTGTATCAGGCTTTATATTAGCAGCGACAGAATCAAATACTTGTCTTGGATTTTTTTCAAGATAAAATTCCCACTGACCGTCAAGTTTTTCATAATTCAGGTTTATTCCCTGGGCAGAAAGAATGAAAGTCTGGAAAAATAAAAATACAATAAGAAAGGTACTCTTCTTAAAAATACTTTTCATATAACTCCCCGATTATCTTTTGTCATATAACATATTATTATAATCGAGGAAGCTATATTTCGCTATAAATTTGTGTTCTATTTTTAAAAATTATGCTTTGAACTGGTCTATTTCTTCACCAATTTCAGTAGTTGATTCATGAACTGATTTAGAAATATCTGACAGAGCATCTTTAGTAGAATTCATTTCTTTTGCACTTTGAGAAATTTCATTCATACTTTCTTTGATGTTTGATGTTGTATCCTGAAGATGAGTTACTTCGCTAAGAATCATCTTGTTTCCTTCAGCCATTTCTTTAGATGCACTGCTTACTTCGAGAGTGTTGTCATTCATAATTTTTAAAGATTCAACAATCTGCTGAGAACCAATTTTTTGTTCTTCCATTGCAGCTTTTATCTGACGTACAAGTTCATCAGTCTGTTCAATGAGAACACTTACTTCGCCAAAACTTTCTGTTGTTTCTGAAGCTGTTTCTACTACAGATTTGATAGAATCTTCGATATTCTTTAATTCAATACCAATCTTTTTAGATTGTGCTGTTGATGTTTCTGAAAGTTTTCTGATTTCATCTGCAACAACGCTGAATCCTTTTCCTGCATCACCTGCATGTGCTGCTTCGATTGCCGCATTCATTGCAAGAAGGTTTGTCTGACTTGCTACGCTTGCAATAGCTGCATTGGCTTCCTGCAGAGTTTTAGACTGGTCTGCAACCTGTTTGATATATGCGGATACTGAATTTTGTTTTGAAATACCATTGTTTGCGGTGTTCTGGAGACTTGTGAAAGATGTTGCCATTTTTTCTACAGAATTGTTTACTGCTGAAATGTTTCCAATCATCTCTTCAACGGCAGCACTTGCTTCTGTTACACCACTAGCCTGCAGTTGAATCATATTTTCAAGACTGTTGATGTTTTCTGCAATTTCAGTAACTGCTGCAGAAGTCTGCTGAACTGAATCTGCCTGTGCATTGATTTGAGTTCCAATCTTATCAATATTTCCAACAATGTGAGAAACTGCATCAGAAGCTTCGCTTACTTTAATATGAAGGTCGTTTTCTACATCTGAAAGATTGTTTTTAGATTTCTTGATCTGAGAAATAATTGACTGTAATTTTGCCACAAAGTTATTAAAGCCCTGAACAAGTTCTCCAACTTCATCTTTGCTTTTTGAACTTAATCGCAATGTAAGATCTGCATTTCCTTCTGCAATTTCATTAATTGTTTTATCTACAGTAGAAATTGGATTTACAATTTTTGTTGAAATGATGATTACAACAATTACTGAAATAACAAATGCAATTAATGCTAGAATAATGATGATGTTAATACTTTTTTTTATGCTTCCATAAATATCATCTTTTGGACCATAAGTAACAAAAATCCAGTGATTTTCAGAATCTACTTCCTGTGCAACAAAGTACTGTTTTCCTTTTGCATTCATTTCTGTAACAGAACCCTTTAAGGCTGCATCTTTCAAGTTTGAGAAATTTGGATTTTCTTCAAAAAAGTTTTTATTAAGAACTGCAGTTTCATCTTCATTTGTAAGATAAAATCCTTCTGAATCTAAAAGATAAGATTTTCCATTTTTTGATACAGTATTTGCTGCAATCATTTCATTCAGTTTAGTAAGTAAAATATCCATTCCTGCAACACCAAGAACAGTATTTCCTTCTCTGACAGCGTATGAAACTGTTGTAACAAGCTTTCCGGTATCTTCATCAACATAAGGGGCTGTTACAATAGGTGTCTGTTTTTTCATAGGTTCAGTAAACCAGATTCTTTCTTTTTTTATATAATCATTTTCTGGAATCCAACCGTCACTTGAGTAAAAAAATCCACCATCTGCAATTTCTTTTGTATCTGTGTAATATAAACAGAATAAATAACTTGTATCTTTGATTAAGTTTAAGAAATCTTTTTCTGCATCAGCCTGATTGAAACTATCCTGTTTTACATAGATTGAAACATCACTTACGATTTGTTTTGGTTTTTCAAGAAAACTTTCAATTTCCTGTTTTGTCTTTTCTGTTTTGAAAGAAATTGTTTGTGTAAGATTCTGTGTCAAATCAGTAAGTTCTGTTTTTAATACCGGGATTGCAACAAATAAGATTGAAAAAATAACGATTAAAATACTACTGAAAATAAGTTTTGTTTTGATTGACTTAAAAAAGCTTTTCATGATAAACACTCCTGATACTATTGTACCCTTCTTTATATATAAAGCAACAAAACTTATAACGAATTTTTATATAACCAAAAAAAAACTTCATGTTTTTGCGAAAAAAAGTACAAAAACATGAAGTTTTATATAGTAAAAGTCTGTTTTTAGCCTATTTCAGAATTTAATGCTTTTGTAGTTTTGATTTCTTTTCCATCAGCAAGTAATTTTTTACCTGCAAGTTCTACAATGCCATTTACGGCGTTTATCTGAACTGCAAAGAATTCATCACCAGTAATCTGTTCTTTCTTTGCGGCATTTACATCAGCACCTTCAAGAACTACCTTTGTTCCTGGAGCTGCCCATGATGCATCAAGAACTTCTACACAATCTTTACCATCTGCATCTTTATAGTCCCCTGCAAGAAGCATACCGCGGCTTTCAACACCACGCATTGTACGAGG
>JAEEGL012161354.1_pt1 | contig 13024 bp, 8 predicted proteins | sample 9134231 | NCBI WGS metagenome assembly JAEEGL01 (sample SAMN16246548, study PRJNA631951) | gut metagenome | biome: gut microbiome; feature: rumen; material: fiber-attached | host: Bos | place: Iran: Karaj | collected 2018-10 | reverse complement strand
GTTGTAGGTGAGTTCGTCACGCTGAAGAAGCGTGGGTCGAACCTATGGGGCAATTGTCCCTTCCACAATGAAAAAACGCCATCATTCAGTGTTAATCCAGCGCGCAACATCTTCAAATGCTTCGGATGCGGCAAGGCGGGCGACTCGGCCAAGTTCCTTATGGAACACGAGCATTTCACCTATCCCGAAGCGCTGCGTTATTTGGCGAAGAAATACAACATCAAAATTGAGGAGAAGCAGCAGACCCCAGAGGAGATCATGCAGCAGAGCATCCGCGAGAAGATGTTCAACATCAACGAGTTCGCCGACAAGTATTTCGTTGATACGCTGTGGAACACCGATGAGGGCAAGACCATAGGCCTTGAGTATTTCCGCGAGCGCGGCTATTTCGACCCGATTATAGAAAAGTTCCACCTCGGCTATAGCCCCGCCAAATGGGATGCCTTTACTACACATGCCAAACAGAATGGCTATGCCGACGAGCTCTTGGAGCAAATTGGCTTTTCCATTAAAGGGCAGAAGGGTCTCTACGACCGCTATCATGGTCGTGTGATGTTTCCTATCCATAACCTCACAGGTCGTGTCATCGGCTTTGGCGGCCGTATCCTCACCAACGACAAGAAAAGCCCGAAATACCAGAACTCGCCCGAGTCGGAGATCTACGACAAGAAGCAGACGCTTTATGGCATCTACTTTGCCAAAAATGCCATTGCCCGTCAGGACGAGTGCATCCTTGTGGAAGGTTATTTCGATGTGTTGCGCATGCATCAGATCGGCATCGAGAATGTGGTGGCCAGTAGCGGTACCTCACTGACGATGGAGCAGATCCGCCTCGTGAAGCGCTATACAAAGAATATCACCATGCTCTACGATGGCGATGCTGCCGGGCAGCATGCTGCCTTGCGTGGTACCGACATGATCCTCTCCGAGGGCATGAATGTGCGTGTAGTGTTGCTGCCCCCCGAACACGACCCCGACACTTTTGGCAAGGAGTTTTCGGTAGAATATGTCAGTAACTACCTGAAAGAGAATGCTAAAGACTTTATCCGCTTCAAGACGGAGTTGCTGCTGAAAGACGCTGAAAACGACCCCATCAAGCGGGGACAAGTCATTCGCGACATCGTGGAGTCCATCTCCGTCATCCCCGACAGCATCTTTCGCATCACCTATGTGAAGGAATGCAGCCGTCTCTTGGATATGCCCGAACAGACGCTTACCAACGAACTGAATAAGATACTGCGGGCCAAACTGAAGAAGACTTTAGGCATTGAGGATAATGTGGCTCCTGAAACTGACGCTACGACATCGCCCAAACAAGAGGAGACCGTCGAGGACCAGCTGCCTGCGGGCTATTATCAAGAGCGTGAGTTGGTGAAGCTGTTGCTCATGTATGGAGGAGAATTGTTCGTTGACGATCGCAAAGACGAAAATGGGGAGATTGTATATGAACAAGTCTCTGTGGCCCAGTATATTATCGATGAGTTAAAACAGGATGGCTTTTTGTTTACCAATGTGGTCAACCGCAAGATCTTCGACATCTTCGACCATGCTCTTGATGAAGGCCGCATCCCCAATGACCAATTCTTTGTTTCCCATGAAGATGAAACCATCGCCGAGCGCGCTGCCGACCTGCTTTCGACGCCATACAAGCTTGACCAATGGGAGAAATACAGCATTTTCGTCAAGCGGGAGGAAAATATGTTAAGGTCGGTGGTAAAATCATCAGTGGCTCGCTACAGGGAAATTATTGTGGATGATCGTTGCAAGGCGATCGAAGAGGAACTGAAAACCACCGAAGACCTAGACGACCAGTTCATTCTCCTCAAGCGGAAGAAAGACTTGGACGACATGCGCAAACAAATCAATGATGAATTAGGAATAGTGATAACTAAATAAAAAACACTATTTTTGCAGCCCAAAATACAAACAGCATGTTCACAAGGCGTAAAAGATGGCGTGTGCCGGCCGGACAGGAACCGACAGCATTGGATAAAAAAGTGATGGCTTTGGAAGCCAAAGGCGTGATGGTGCCCAAGCGCAGCCTCATCCGCACTCCCGAAGAGATTGAAGGCATCAGAAAGAGCGGTGTCATCAACACGGCCATCCTCGACCTCGTGGGTGAGAAGATCCACGCAGGCATGAGTACGCTTGAAATCGATGAGCTTGTCCACAACTACACCATCGAGCATGGTGCCATTCCGGCCACCTTGGGCTATGAAGGCTACCCGAAGAGCGTTTGTGTCTCCATCAACGAGGTGGTCTGCCACGGCATCCCCTCGGCCAAGGAAATCCTCAAGGAAGGCGACATCGTCAATGTGGACTGCACCACCATCTTGAATGGCTATTATGCCGACGCTTCTCGTATGTATGTCATCGGACAAACGACAGCCCGCAAGCAGAAGCTGGTCGATGTGGCCAAGGAATGCCTTTATGTAGGCATGGAAGCTGCCAAGCCTTTCGGTTTTGTTGGCGACATCGGTAACGCCATCCAGCTGCATGCCCATAAGAACGGCTTCAGTGTGGTACGCGACCTCTGTGGCCATGGTGTGGGTGTCAAGTTCCATGATGAGCCCGAGGTGCTTCACTATGGAAAGAAAGGCACGGGCATGTTGCTCGTCCCCGGCATGGTGTTCACCATCGAACCGATGATTAACATGGGCACTTGGAAAGTCTTCATCGACAGCGCTGACGGCTGGACTGTCATCACCGAAGACGAACTGCCTTCAGCCCAGTGGGAGCACACCTTCTTGATGACCGAGACAGGACTGGAAATCCTGACGCATTGATTTTCCAATCGTGTTTAACAGAATCATTGTAGAGACATGGCGTGCCGCGTCTCTACATTTTTTTATCAGAATTGGAAATAAATAAACGCCTGCAAATCGGCCGTGATGAACTGGTAAATCACGAAGACAATGAGGGCGCACACCAGGATCATCACAGGGATGGGCATCTTGGCGAACCATATACGGTAACGACGCTTGAATTTTTCTGGTAGCCAATGGATGACCAAGCCTATTACAATGAGGATGAACACATTGCGATAGTGTAAAACGATTTCCGGAATCTTGCTTACCTCCCAATGGCTGCCCATTTGGTTCACCATGTTCTTGGCGGTGTTCCATGCCGTTTCGTTCGCTACGGCAGGGTCGAGGTTGGAACCGCTGCGGAAAAACAGTCGCGTGAAGGTGATGAAAGTAAAGGTCTGGAAGATGGCCCAGGCGTCTTGCAGCCACTGCCATGCCTTCTTTCCGCCAAAGAGGTTGTAAAGCATCCGTATCATATTGCCAGCCAACACGACAAGACACCAGGCAAAGAGAACATTAAACACGGGCTGTGGCACGAAGACACATAAGATGCGTAGGAGGAAAGTGACGGACAAGATAAATAAAGTCCGGCCGTAAATGCTCCAGTCTTTCCAAAAACGATAGAACAGCATGCCGATGCCATTCAAACCGCCCCAAATCATGAAATTCCACGAGGCGCCGTGCCACAAGCCTCCGAGGAGCATAGTGTCCATGCGGTTGATCTCTGTGGTGATGGTCTTTCGCGAATTGGGCCTGAAGACGGCCAACAAGACAAGGATGACGGTGACGACGCCTACACCCAAGCCAACCCACCAACTGCCCGAGAGGAACACGGCGATGGCAGCCACCATGGCGATGATGCAGAATGAGCCAAAGGTGCCGTTTCGGTTGCCGCCAAGCGGGATATATAAATAGTCCTGCAGCCAACGCGAAAGCGACATGTGCCAGCGTTTCCAAAACTCGCCAGGGCTCTTGGCCTTGTAAGGCGAGTTGAAGTTCTTGGGGAGGTAGAAACCCATGAGCATGGCGACACCGATGGCAATGTCGGTGTAGCCCGAGAAGTCAGCATAGACTTGGAGCGAATAGCCAAACAAGGCCATCAGGTTCTCGAAGCCGGTGTAAAGCAGCGGCTGGTCAAACACGCGGTCGATGAAGTTGACGGCGATATAATCGCTGAGCACGATTTTCTTCACCAAGCCGTTCATGATCCAGAATACGGCAATGCCAAACTGTTTGCGGCTGAGGAAGTATTTCTTGTGAAGCTGCGGGATGAACTCATTGGCCCTCACGATGGGACCAGCCACCAACTGCGGGAAGAAGCTGACATAGAAGCCGAAGTCGAAGATGTTGCGTACCGGCTTGATGCGCTTGCGATAGACATCCATGATGTAGCTGATGGCCTGGAAGGTGTAGAAAGAGATGCCTACAGGCAATAGGATGGCGTCGACGCTGAAACGGTTCGATTGGGTGATTTCATTGCCCACCCACGAGAACACGTCAAAGACGCGAAACTCCAATCCTGTCAGGTTGTTGACCACATCGGTGATGAAATAAGCATATTTAAAATAGAACAAGATAGACAGGTTGACGATGACGCTGAGTGCGAGTATCGTATTACGACTGCCTGTTTTCTTGCGTGTATGCATCCATCGTGCCGCAAAATAATTATATAAGGTGATGAAAATCAGGATTAAAGTGAAGAGTCCGCTAGTCTTGTAGTAGAAGAAGAGGCTGACGAAGAACAGGAAGATGTTGCGCAACAAGCATTTGTTCTTTACCAAACAAAAGACGGCAAATACAATGGCGAAGAAAGCCCAGAAATAGAATTGGGTGAACAATAGGGGATGGGCCTTGTCGAACGAGAAAAGGTGTGTCAGGAAATCCAGGGCTATGTGGGCTAAATTCTCCATGTCATCGTTGCGGATTGGATTTCACATGTTGTATATAACGCTCAATCAAAGCGTTGTAGAGTAAGTCACCGAGGAGTTTATAGCCATCCGAAGTGAAGTGTACCTTGTCTTTTTGTGCCAATCCAGCTTTTTCCCAGTCTTGCATCGAGCGAAGTCCCCCCATGATGTCGAACTGGTCCCAAACGGCGGCGTTGTATTTCTTGCCCATCTCCAAGCAGGCCTGCTCGACGATGCTTCCGTTGGTGTTCACCTCATAACGTACTCTTTTCTTTTTGCCCTTTACACGCTTGTAGCTGTCGTTGTTGGACATAAAGAGCAATGCACAGTCGGGATTGACACGGTGGATGATGCGAATCAAGTCGTCATAGTTGCGTTTGAAGGTCTCCTTCTCGAAGTTGGCCTCTGCCGCGTCGTTGATGCCGATACCGAAAATGATGAGGTCGGGGTGGATGAGGTTAAGGTCGCGTTCGAAATCGTCGCAACGCAAATACGACGGCACGCTGGCACCATTGACTCCCACGCCATGCACGCTAATGCCCGACATGCCATTTTCCAACAGCACGCCTTGCAGCGTAAAATCGCCAGGCATGGATTCAAAGAATATGCAGATGGAGTCGGTGAAATCGGGAAACTCAAAGGTATAGGTGGACTGGTAGTCGTCATAATGTCCGTGTAGGGTCTTTCCCTTGTAGCTTACCACGGGTTCCACATTTTCGGTTTCCGAAAACCCAATGAGGGTTACCTTGTTGAAGTTGAATTCGGGTGTCAACAGGTTGGGTCGACGTGCGCGGCTCATGATGCTGACGGTGGCTTTTGGGTCGGTGGTGGTGATAGCCGCGCCAGCCAAGCCCATGCGTTTGTCGGTATCTTTACGGACGGCGTTGCGGGTATAACCCCATCCGCCTGTGGAACTGACCATAAAATGCGAAGGGTTGTTGGTGCCACCAGCCGAGAAGGGGAAAACGAAGTTTTGCCCACCGATGAGGTCGGTACCGATGTTGAGCAAGTTGTCACGAAATTGTTGGGTGAACACGCCGGCTTGTACATGAGAGCCGCCGATGTGCATGATGTTCACATTACCTTCGCCGAGAAACACAACCGAATCCAACTTTTGGAAGAAGCGTTCCATAGCCGTGCTGTCGCCTGGATAAAGGAGATGGTTGCGTTCAAAATGGGCAAACGAATAATCGTCGATGGGTTTTATTAAGGGTAGGTTTTGTGCAGCGAGCCATTGGCAGGCGATGAGCAACCCTATGGTAATCAATAGTTTCTTCATTTCTTCTTGGCGCCAAAGGGGTTGTAGGTAGGAAGTTTGATGCGACCTGCGGTGCGAATGGAGTCTTCTTTTTGGTCAAGGTTGACAAACTCAATGACTTTGTCGCTCGGCACATGTTGGCGCAACTTGTAGAAGTCGTAATATGTGGTTAACGACTTGGCCAGGTTGGTGCCTATTTCTTGCGCACCGGTGAAGGTGAAGTGGATGTAGTCTGGACCGGCCAAGGCGGGTTTGTGTTTCACCCATTGTACCATCGAGCCTTCGCCACCCATCACATGGAACATGTCCCAATAGGCCACATTGTTGCGCAAAGCCATGTCACGAAGTGAGTCGTTCAGTTCAGGCAATCCGTGCCAAGTGCCCATCTTGCCATTGTAGCTGCGTCCCATGTCGGCAGGGCCGATGAAGAGCAGGGTGGCTTTCGGGGCGACGCTTTTCATATAAGTGACTTGTTTTTCTAGCTCTGCGATATAGGGCGAGATGTTCTTCGGCGAGGAGATGCTGGGCATCCTGTTGCCACCGAACTGCATGATGATGAGGCGCGTGTCCAACAGGTCGAACGACTGGCGTAGGGTGGCCTCGTTGATGCGCGTGAAGATGTTACCTGCACAACCACGCAAGGCGACATTGTCGACGGCCACACCAGGTTCGCCGTCCAAAAGGATGGCATAGATTTCGGCGTTGCCCTTGAAGTTGATGGTGCCTTTTCGCACTTCGGCTGGCAGATCCCAAGTGATGAGCGAGACGCCTTCGTTGGCATCAAGGACCTTGGGTTGGGTCTTGATGGTGTCGCAATTCAGTGAGGCAGTGAAGCCTTGGCTGTTTTTGCCCAAGAGCACCGAAACGGTAGAGATTTTCTTGGCCTTGTCGAAGGCTTGAGAATGGTTGGTGCGGGTGAACGACACCGAGCCGCCGCCAAACACTTGGCTGAACTGTGTCATCACACCGTAGCGGTTGTGTGAGGCGCGTTGGTTAGTGGCATCGCCATAGATGGCATAACGGTTCATGCCCGACGCGTGTTGCGACACCGAGATGGTCGCCACAGGCTGTACGGCAGGAATCATGTTGGGTCCCGAACCCCCGAAAGACTCCTGCAGTTTTTGGCGCAACACGGACGAGATGCGGTCCATTTCGATTTGTGAGTCACCATAGTGCATGATGCGATAGGTCTTACCCGTGGCACGGGCCTGATCCAATTGTTTGAACAGCTGATCGAAGTAGGTGTAGTCGTCTTTTGGCAGATAGATGCGGTTGGGGTTCTCTTTCAGGTAGTCGCGGAAAAAGCGCATGCTGTCAAGCAAATTGTCGGAGACTGTCATCTCAAAGCTCTTGTTCACTTTGTTCAAAACATCATCAACATCGACTTCTTCTTTGGCGGGAGCCGAGTCCTCGGCAAAGGAGGGGAATCGAAGTGTCATGCCTCCGATGGCCAGTCCTTCGGAAGGGAAGAAATACCAAGTGACGCCCAAAAGGAGGATGACCGAAAAGATAAATATGAGGATACGAATGGGTTTCATTTCTTGATGATTAGAGTTTGTCCTTCGCGGATTTTGTCATTTTTCAGTTTGTTCCATCGCTTCAAGTCATTGACTGTGACATGATGTTTTGAGGCGATGCGGCTCAATGTGTCGCCTTTTTTGACTTTGTATTTTGTGGTACCGGCGTTGGTCGAAGAACTTTTCTTGGATGCCGAGGTGGTGGAGGGTTGGGCCTGCTTTTCGACAGGTTTGGTAACTTGAGTCAAGGTGGAGTCAGCGGTCTTGACGGGTTTGGGTCTTTCGACGGGTTCCACGATATGAGTGTTCTTAATGGCTGGCCGCTCAACGCCTTCGTAGGCATAGACGCAAGCCATTAAGTCGGCGATGATGCTGGTGTTGGGAAGCAGATGGCTTTCGTCGAAGTCCCAGAGTTGGAGGTCTTCGCCGTTGCGGTCAAGGGCATGATGCAGCGCGTTGGGGCTGTTGGTATAGGCCAAGATGGCGTACCACCAATCACCGTATTGTTGGTGCAGATCGTTGAGATAGCTGAGGGCGGCTTGGGTGGAGGTGCGTATGGCAAAGCGCTCGTCACGCTTGTCATCGACAGCCAGACCATAACGCATGGCCACCAACGAGGGTAGGCTCCATACGCCACAACGGTCATTGTTGGTATAGTCGGTGCGCATTCCGCTCAAAGCCAGTGGCAGGTATTTCATTTCCTTCGGCATGCCATGTTGCGACAAGGCAGAATCGAGGAAGGGTTCGCTCACCACAAAGGCATCGGGGAGGGCTTTGGCTGAATAGGCTTGCACTGCTTTGTCCAGACGTTCATGGTAGGGCAATGGCAGCGTGTGCTCAAGGCTTTTCAGCCTTTTGGCAATCCTATCGCTGTCCGACGATACGCAACAGTTGTTGGCGGCAAGGCAGAAAACAAAAAGCCATATTATTTTCAATATCTTGATTTTCATTACATTAAATCTCTGTAGCCGCTTGTCGGAAGCCGTTTTTTGGGTTGCGGCAAAGAAACCGCAAAAATACGTAAATCTTTTGGATTGGGAACACGCTTTTTTACTACTTTTGCACCCTCAATTTCGCATCAGTGCGGAGTGAGTTTTGGGTATGGAGCAAATAGACAGGACAAGAGAATTGGAGACGCGAAATATTGGTCAGTTGCTGTGGGTATATGCGTTGCCCAGCATCGTCAGCCATATCATCGCCTCAATTTATAATATCGTCGACCGCGTGTTTTTGGGGCAATATGTGGGTGCGCTCGCCATTGCTGGTTTGGCCATCACCATGCCTATCATGAACATCATCCATGCTTTCGGTTCATTGGTGGGCGTGGGTTCGGCAGCGCGCATGTCGATTGTGCTTGGCAAGAAGGACTACAAATGGGCCGAAGACATTTTGGGCAATAGCCTACTGCTGACCTTCGTCTTTGGTTTCTTCTTCGTTACGGGTGGCTATCTCTTTATGGACCGCATCCTGACAGCGTTCGGTGCCTCGGCCGACACCATAGCCTATGCCCGTGAGTATATGGATATCATCCTTCCCGGTATGTTTATGACCACGTTGTCGTTTAACCTTACTGGCTTGATGCGCGCTACCGGCTATCCACAAAAGTCGATGTGGATTATGGCTGGAGGTGCAATTCTCAACATCTTTTTGGATGCGTTGTTCATCATTGTCCTCGACTGGGGCATCGCGGGTGCGGCATGGGCTTCCACCCTCTCCATGACCTGCACCGCCATTCTCGCCGTGTGGCATTTCTTGCAAAGGAGTTCCTTTATCCGCTTCCGCCGTCATGCCTGGAAGCCCAAACTCTATATCTTCCGTAATATCTTGCTCATTGGCATGAGTCCTTTTCTGATGAACGTGGCGGCCTCGGCAGTGGTGGCTTTTCTCAACAACCAGCTCATCCGCTTTGGTGGTGACTTGGCTGTAGGTGCCTATGGCTTGGCCAACACTTTCGGCAGCCTCAGCGTGATGCTTATCTTGGGTCTCTGCCAAGGTATGCAGCCCATAGCGGGTTACAACTATGGGGCAGGACATCCTCTGCGGCTCAAGGAGGTCTATACCCTGACGCTAAAAATCAACATACTGATTGGCGCTGTAGGAGCCGTGCTGGCTTTGACACTGCCTCATGCTTTGTTGCGTCTCTTCACAAAAGAAGAGGAACTGATACAGATTGGTATCCCTGCCATGCGTTTTATGTTGGTGATGTTTCCCTTGGTGGGCTTTACCATCACCAACTCCAACTTCTTCCAGAGCATCGATAAGCCTTGGATAGCCATCGTCACCAGCCTCTCGCGTCAGGTGCTGTTCCTCATTCCGATGATCTATTTGGTCCCGACCATTTTCGTCAACATGGGAGGCAACGGTCTCACGGGTGTGTGGGCCTCGTTGACGATCTCCGATTTCCTCGGTGCTGTGTTTGCCTTTGTGCTCATGCTTTCACAACGTCATGTCTTCAAACCATCCGAATGATTGATCTCATCAATGCCATAGTGTCGCCCACCAACACCCACATATTAGACTCCTGTTCGGTCAAGAGCAAGGAGGATATGCGGACCTATTTGCGTAGGCTTCGTGAAGGGGTACCCGACGAAATGGCTGTCAATCAGCGTGATATAGAGTCACAGATTCACGAGTGGCGTGCGCATAACTTTTTTTACAAGCTTCATGTGTTTCGTAGTCGTACCCAAGACGTCGACCTCGAACTGAAGCAACCCTGGTACCGTGAATTGTTTTGCCGGGTGGTGAGTTTCTTTTATTTTTGGGACCAGTCGGAATAAAAAGCGGCACTTTTGGTTGTTTTTTACAAAAAAAGGCATTACTTTTGCAGAGTAAAATGCTTGTATTGCAACAAACCAACATAGTACTAACCTAAATCCTATCAAAATGAAAAAAGCAAACTTCCTGGTCGCAATGGCTTTGGCCGTTGTTTTTGTGTTTGGCACTGTTACCGCCAACGCGCAGATTAGAGGCCTTGGACAAAAACTGAAATCAACGATTACCGAAGGTGCCAGTAATCTGGGCTCCAAGATTGCTGCCGACAAGGTGACTTTCGAGAAATTCCCTACCACACTTGAAGAGTTCCAAGCCTTCCAAGCCGAATATGGTACCACTCCTGAAGGAGCTGTGGCTGTGCAACTTGTAGCTATGGAATTGTATCGTCACGACAAGGCTGTCGGTCAACAATGTCTTGCGCTCTGCAACACTGATGTCAACTTGTCTTCGGTTACCCGTCGGTTGAACGAACTTTATCGCGAAAACGACAGCTACGCCCGTCCTTATCTGGTCTCGGCCATGCTACAGGGTGCCAAGCCCTCGAGCGGCTACAACCCCGACAAACCCTACACCATTCGTCTGCGTAAAGACCCCACCAAGAGTGACGAGCGTTCGCAGATGCTGAAAGGCTATGTGATTCACCTACAGCTCTATAGCGATGGCTACGACACCCCGTGGCGTAATGTCGATGTGGTGAAGCAGAAAGGCGATGATTACTATCGCGTGTCCAACTGCCCTGCCATCCTCACTCAATGCAAGGAAGTTGACTTCGATGCTTCCGACGATTGGCACGGACTGGAATAATCTAATTGTTCAAATGAGTAGAGACGCGGCGCGCCGCGTCTCTACATTTTTTATCATCTTATTATGAAACGATTCCATTTTTTGACGACCCTTTTGGTCCTTTTCCCCGCCTTCCTCTTTGCCGGCGAAGGCATGTGGATTCCCATGCTGCTGCAATACAACGAGAAAGAGATGCAGGAGATGGGCATGAAAATCACCGCTGATGACATTTACAGCATCAACCACAGCAGCTTGAAAGACGCCATCGTGCTCTTTGGCGGCGGCTGCACGGGAGAAATCGTCAGCGACCAAGGCTTGCTGCTTACTAACCACCACTGCGGCTACGACTATATCCAAAAACATAGCTCCGTCGAGCATGACTATCTCACCAACGGATTCTGGGCGATGAACAGGGGAGAGGAACTTCCTTGTCCCGGACTCAGCGTCATCTTCCTTCGCGAGATGCGTGACGTGACCGAGAAGGTGCTCTTCAATGTCACCCCTGATATGGCGGAAGACGAGCGTCAGGCCAAAGTCGATGAGAATATGAAGCGACTTATCGCCCAGGTCGAGAAAGAAACCCCTTATAAGGTCAGCATCAAGCCCTTCTTCTTGGGTAACGAATACTATATGCTCCTCAACGAGGTCTACACCGACGTGCGCCTCGTGGGTTGCCCGCCGAGCAACATCGGCAAGTTCGGTGGCGACACCGACAACTGGGTGTGGCCTCGTCACACAGGTGACTTCAGCATCTTCCGCGTCTATGCCGACAAGGACGGTCATCCGGCTGTTTACGATAAAGATAACGTTCCTTACAAGCCCGCCAAACACCTTGACATCTCGTTGAAAGGTGCCGAGGAAGGCGACTTTGCCTTTGTGTTCGGCTATCCCGCCCGTACCAACGAATACCTGCCCGCCGTGGCCGTTGACCAAGAGGCCAACCTCATCGACCCGATCACCGTCGACCTGCGCGGCAAGGTGCTCGACATCTACAACCAATATCAGGAGCAAGACCCCAAGGTGCGCATCCAATATGCCTCCAAACATGCCAGCATCGGCAACGGTTGGAAGAAATGGATGGGTGTCACAGAAGGTATCAACCATTTCCACGGCGTGGAGAAGAAAGAAGCCTTTGAGAAGGACTTCCAGGAATGGGTTTTGGGTGCGCGCAACCGTTACATGTACCTTGACCTACTTAAGGACTTCAAGAAAAACTATAAGGATTTGGAGCCTTATCAATTGGCTTACACCTATCTCTCCGAGGCAGGACTACGCATCGAACTGGTTAGCTTTGCAGGTCGCTTTGCACGACTCTCCGAGGTGACTAAAGACACACCGCAGGATAAGGTCGATCAGATGGTGGCCAATCTCAAGGCTGCTATCCCGAGTTTCTACAAGGACTATTACGAGCCCATCGACCGCGATGTGGCCAAGATGTTGCTCAAGGAATACCTGAAGGCCCAACCTGCCGACTTCCGCCCGTCTTTCCTCAACGAAATCAAAGATGTGGACGAATATGTGGACAAGCTCTTTGATAAGACGATGTTTACCGACGAAGCCAAGATGATGGCCTTGCTTGACGGTTTCAAAGTCAAGGATGCCAAGAAGTTGGCCAACGATCCTGCCATGAAGGTCTACCAGAGCCTTATTGGTTTCTACCGCGACGAGGTGTACGACAACATCTCGAGCATCACCAAGGACAACGACCGTCTGCGCCGTATCTACATGAAAGGCCAGATGGAGATGCAAACGGAAAAGCGTCTCTTCCCCGATGCCAATTTTACACTTCGTGTCACTTATGGCAAGGTGGAAGGCTTCAAGCCGCAAGACGGTAAGACCTACCGCCACTTCACCACCCTCGAGGGCATCATGCAGAAGGAGAACCCCGATATCTACGACTATGTGGTGGAGCCGCGTTTGAAGGAGTTGTACAACAAGAAAGACTACGGCCGTTATGCCGACAAGGACGGCACCATGCAT
>JAEEGL014883834.1_pt1 | contig 13025 bp, 16 predicted proteins | sample 9134231 | NCBI WGS metagenome assembly JAEEGL01 (sample SAMN16246548, study PRJNA631951) | gut metagenome | biome: gut microbiome; feature: rumen; material: fiber-attached | host: Bos | place: Iran: Karaj | collected 2018-10 | reverse complement strand
TATATTACTTATACACCGGCCTGTTACCAGCCTGCCAACTATCCGTTAAAGTACTGATTACAACGCCAGCATCACGGCCTTTAGCTTCTATTACCATGCCATTACCGATATATAAGCCTACATGTACAGCTTTTCCGTCTTTCAGTTTGTACACTAAATCGCCAGCCACTAAATCTGCCAGTGCAAGCACTCTTGTGTATCTGTTTAACAGGCCGTTAGCTGTAAGGTCGAAACCTTTTGCTTCTAGTCCGATCTTAACGAACAGCCAGCAGATTAGGCCGCTACAATCAAATGCCCTAGTGCTACTGCTATAAAACCCCTGCGCCATAATATCAGCTATTCTGCGCATTACACGTGCCGCTTCTGATCCGCTTAACTCCATCTTTCTGATTTTAGCGCATGTCAATTTGCTTACATGCTGGCCTTGCGCACTCCATAAATATATGCAGTGAAATTTCACCATCTTTTTAGCAAGTTCTATCAGCTTTTCAACCATTATCTTCACCACTTTCTATCTTGTCAATCAGTTTCTGCAGTGCCATTGTGTTATTCGTTACAGCTTCTGTCATTGCCTGCATTTCTTCTTTATGTTGCAATGATAACTCTTTAATATCCTGCCGGTAGTTCTCATTAACCTTGTTAAAAAACCATGCAATACCTATGCACGCTACTATAGGAAAACCTATAGTAGCGATTGCCTGTAATACGCTTGCAAAATCCATAAATACACCACCTTTCATTATAATGTAGCACCACTTGCTACTACTATTACAAAACCTGCTTCACCACGTAGAAAACTAAATTTCTGATTACCTTTAACAAACTGGATAGTTTTAACTATCTGCGGCTGTTTTACCATCATTGCGCCATCATTAATCAAGTAATTATTGCGCCATTCTGATCTACTGCAGATAGCCTTGCAGTTCATTATTTCAGTTTTAAAACTTTGCAGTGCATCTACCTGCATGTGTATTTCTAACATATTATTTTCAAGTGCTACAATATCAGTAATATAATAATATCTATGCAGTGTAGGCACATATGCATAATTATATGTATAGACTTCTGTAGCAGGTATTATAAATACAGGTGATAAAATAGACTGATTAAAAAACGTATTGCCTTCAATCTTCAATCTGCTTCCAGTTCCACTAGTAAATGTCTTTCCTATTACATTCTTTTCTGATTTATTATGTAACAGTACAATTACTCTATTACCGGCCACTGTAGGCGTTACATCCGGCGCGCCTGATCCATCATCTAACATTACGCCATTATGCAGGAATTCAAGTATTTCGTTTCTTTCCTGTTCTGTGCAGTTAATGTTTTCAAGATGCACTTCATTAAATTTAGCAAACTGCGGCTTATTATTGTTGCTATTCCTGAAACTGCCTATAGTATCTGTTATATAGCTAGGCATTCCAAAATAGTGTTCATCTTTTGCCGGCCTTGCTAATATAGGCTGTTCTACTAACAAATACGGCCTATCAAAACCCATGTAACCAGTTACAGCGCCGGTATTACCGCCTATATACTTAATATTAGGATGCTGTACAGCTACATTTATGCCAGCACCTACTGCAGTACCTGCAACACCTGCCGCTACAGCGCCCATGCCGCCTACGCCCATTGCGGCAAGGCCTGCGCCTTTAACTAAACTGTCTGCAACGCCTGCTACAGCCTGCCTGATAGCATTAACTTCACTAGTATAATCTTTCTGTGTAAGCGGTATAGAGATAAAGCAATTACCGCTAGCTTCATAATGCAAACTGCCATCTACAAACAAGTGCGCTACACATGCGCCTGTTAAAGTATCAATAACATACTTTAAAGAAAGTGTACAGCCTTTTTTCTTCTGCTTGCCTTTTGCATCAGTGCGGTATTTCAGATCGTCTGTATTAAGATCTATACAGCCGATATACGGCAATACCGCTTTAATGCTGGTGTATGGTGCAAAATCCAAATACGTGTTCTTCATCCATAAATCGATATCTATACTGCCGCAATCTATTTCCTGAAACTGATCTGCTATAACACCATCAGATACAACGCCGGTATCTATACCCAAAAAGTATATATTAGGATGCCCTACAGCGGCAAGCGGTAAAGGTGAAAGATTTACGCCAACAAGTGCCTGCATCGGATCACCTTTAAATAACTGATTTACAAACTGTAAATCTTCATCGTTAAACCAGTCCATTAGTGATGTAAGTTTATCTTTATTAGCGCCTGTGATATAATACAGCCTTGTAAAGCCTGTAGCTACAGCACCTATAGAAGGTGTTACAGGATTGCCTATCGGATCATCTACTAAATCGCCATATCCATCGCCGCCTTCTTCTCCATTTGCATCGCCAAATATACTAAAATCTGCAGAAAATCCTGCAATATGCCATTCATAGAAGGCAGGATAATATGCATCAGTTATCTGCTCAATACCAAAACTGTATTTACCTGTTACAGCATCCCTGATTACAAATGAAGGCCGCGCCCATCTGATCTGCTGTTCGGGATCTTCAGGATCGCCTGATATCATAGATACAAATGCAAAATATACATCATCCTGTGCATGCGCAAGTGTATACGTTACGCTGGCAAGTTCTAATGCATCTGCAATATTATACTTATAATCTACAGTAAAAGATGTAGCATTATTCCATGTAATAAGTGCAACGTGTTCATCGCCTGCGTATACAATAGGCACTGTCTGACCGAATACAATATTATCATATAATGATTTTATGTTTGCTATATCCGGCAGTGTTGTAAATATATCCCTTTCTGCATTAGTGATAGGTGTACCATCCCATGATAATGTATCAAGCATCGGTAACGATAAAATCCCATTTTTACCGGAAATCGCCGGAACGCTTGACCATGTATAAAGTGGTTGTGCCGATTGTGTAATTGCTAAATATGCTACATATGAGCCTTGAGCTTGTGAATTTGTAGTGATAAAGTATCTTTCGGGTGTGTGCGTAGTATCAAGGCACATAAAAAAGCCGCCCTGTTGGTTTTCTTCATCTATTACAAAGGCAAGCGCTGCCCAATCGTCATTATCCCAACCGCTGTCAATCTGACAGATAGACGTTTCGGGTGTAGTGCCTTTATAATATGCACGAACGCTGTTATTATATGTCTGCTTTTTGAAAGTTATGCGCATAGCATCACTTTCAAAAATAGTTGTTTCAACATTATATTCGCTTACAAGTGAACGTAAATTAACACCACCTTCATACGGCTTTGCAACCGTTTGCGTGCTATAATTCCAGCCTGTCGGTGTAAAGCCGTAACAAGACGGCAACCCAATTAAATCAACAAAAGTAAAAGACATTTATTATACTTCCTTTCCACGGTAAAACCGTTATTTTATCATACATAAACAGTATATTTTGTAACAAATTCAAATAAGAATTTGCTAACAAAATCAACGCATCTAGCCTGCAAGTCTTTCATCATAAGATCGGGTGCGCTTGCTATACCGATATTACCATGCCTTCTGAATGTAGTATCATATGTCATTTCGTTAGTAATAGTACCTTCAAGTTCTTCTTTAGTTTCATATGTGCCGGTATGTTCTGTTTCGGTTTCATATGTACCCAACCTTTCAGTTTCAAAAGTACCTGTATGGCTTCTTTCGGTTTGATAAGTACCCTGCCTTTCAGTGCTAAAAGTACCTGTTCTTTCTACTGTTACATCCCTTGATATATCAGTTTCGTTTTCATTTACAAGCACACTTTCTGTAGCACCAAACGGCACTATCTTACTTTTACCGGCAGTAACATAATCAGGCGCACCTTCTGTACCCTGTTTATTTTCTTTTGTTTCTTCCTTCCAGTTAGTAGGTGTCTGTACTTCCTTCCAGTTAGTAGGTGTCTGTGTTTCGGTTTCCTTCCAGTTAGCAGGTGTCTGCTTTTCCTTCCAGCCTGTAGGTGTCTGTGTTTCCGTCTGTTTCCAGTCAGTAGGTGTCTGTGTTACTGTCTTTACTCTATCTTCAGGTGTTTCTACACCTGTTTCTGTACCTGTTTTTGTTTCTGTTGCATCGTAATTTTCTATCGGATTGTACTTCATCTGCCATGCATCAAGCAGGCTTGCAATATCATTTTTCCTTCTATCTTTCCAGCCTTCAAACAGCTTTTTAAATACCTGTGCGCCGGTTTCTTCACCACGCACTAAAACAGCGCGGCCGCCGTAAAGATTGAACAGTTCGTTATAAACGGCCGTATGATCTGCCAGTGTAAACGTGCTGTTATTATTGAAGATAGAAGTACCTGATATAGTAAGATAACTTTCATCAGTCAAAAAATCTTCAATCGGTATCAACTGTTTCTTCATCTTCTGCACCTTCTTTCTTTTCAGGATCTGTACCAGTTTCTTCTATATTATTAGTTTCTATGTCTATGCTTCCATCCTGATCTACATCTGCTTCTTTTTGGTATTTTACTTCTTCAACCTTAAAAGCAGGTGAAAAATCAATGTCTGCAGTTTCCGGCAGATATCCTTTTGCCTTCATATCTTCTACCCATGCTTTACGATGCGCAAGCATATCATTAGGAAGAATGAAAGATAATGAAGTTTGGCCGTTTACTTCATCTACAGTCTGCTGTGCGCGTTTGCCGTTTCCCTGTATACACTGGCCGTAGAAAGAGAAAAACCAGCGCATATAACTATCTATGATATCTACAAGATATTGCATTTTATCATTGTGTACGGGATCTGAAAGGTTTATTACATTAGAAGATGCGGATGCATCCATCTGCCCTGCAAACGCTTTTTCAAGTACGTTTTCTGAAGTTATTGCAAGTGCATCTTCATCGTTGCATATATCCTGCCAAAATTTATTTAATGCGGCAACTTCTTTATCATCAGATGCCTTAAAAATAGGATGATTTTTTGAATACCTAACACCACTGCGCAATGCAAGAAAAGCATTTGTGATAGCTTCAGATGCAATACATATAAATTCACATAGGGATGTATGCGCCGAATTATTCCAGCAAAAACTGCAATCATCATATGATACTATTTCATTATATCCGTTTGCACTTGTAATTATAACTTTAGCGCCCTGCCCGTATGCATCGGGATCTTCAGAAGGCTGTGCGGATAAAAATACGATATCACCGGCATACATGCCTGTGTTGTATCTTTCAGGTATACGTGCTGTAGCACAGGCACCCTGATACATGAAATACTTTTCTGCAAATTCCTGCGGCAGTGATTTAGGAAAATCTTTATACTGGAACATATTGCAGAAATAATTTTCCATATAATCTATGCAGTATTCTTTTATTAATAATTTAGAGTAAGGCGTTTTGCGCTTTTCCTTGATATTCCGCAGGATGTTAGCATCAGAACAGCCTTGTAATGATAATACGCTCATTAATTAACCTTCCTTTCTAAAAATGGCATAGAGTTGTTAAACCCTATGCCATTTATATTATGTTGAAAGACAAACAACCTTGTTATGTTGCAGGTGCGGCTTCTACTGTTACTGTGCATGTATCGGTATAAGTACTGCCGCTTACAGTAATTGTGCCGGTGATTGTAGCAGTGCCTGCGGCAACTGCAGTAACTACACCTGTTGAAGAATTTACAGATGCTGTAGTTGCATCGCTGGAAGTATAGGTTACTGTCTGATTAGCAGGATAAGTAACAGCAGATAATGTTTCGGTATCACCTACAGTTAAGGTTACTGCATTTTTATTCAGTGTAACGCTAGGTTCTGTTGATACAATGAATACTACCGCATTCTGTGTAGACATGATTGCACGCATTTCATGTGTCTGTATAAATGTCTGTGTAACATCTTCCGGCTTGTGATACTCCGTAACAACCCTTCTAGGATTTTTCAAGCCGTGTAAACAACTCCATTTGTCTGCAAGTAATGCAACTACACCTTCTACTGTGGTGCTTGTTGTACCATCAGTAACAGAAACTTTTGAAAGTTCATCAGGTGATAAAGCAGTACTTGTGCTATCCTGCTGGCCTGATCCCTGCCAGTACGGAACAGTTTCATATAACGGAAGTTTTGTGAAGATATCATGGAAAGTCTGTGACTGCAGTACGCTGTTATATGCCTGTTCTGCATAGCCTAAAACCTGCAGTTTAATTCTTTCTTCAGGTGTAAAGGTTGCACGCTGTGCCATGTTGAACAGTTTTGACATTTTCTTGAAGTAGTCCTTGAATTCCGTTAACTTTCTAGCCATAAAGCGCATGCACTCTTTATCTGCAAAGAATTCTGCGAAAGTTTTAATAGCTGTAGTAGGCTTCATTTCTGCGTTGTATGCCTTTCGCAGGTCTACTACAGAAAGTGAATGTGCAGTTACTTTAGCATCATTCTTTACAAGTTCTGCGATCAAGGTATTACGCATCATATCATCCAGTTCTTCATCATGCGCTTCTATCGCATTTGCGATAGCTAAACGGATAGCGCCGTAGAAGGCTACTACATCTGCTTCACTAGTCCATGCATCATCCCACTGGTTACCAGTCATATCGTACTGAAGTTCCCACGATGATGTTTCACCATAAATAGCACTGTTTACTGTAGGTAACTTGATCTGATAAACACCGATGTTATCACCATCTGTAAATACCTTCCAGTTATGTGCGGCCTGTACTTCAGGCGCTGTAATGGTGATTGCCTGCAGGATAGCTTTGAACTGCATATCATCAGTTCTAAATCCTGCTTCTTTAGCACGCCTGTACAGGCTATCCATGAAAACTGATCTTACGCCCTGCAGTATAAGTGCCTGTGTAAACTGTTCCCTATAATCACCGATCTGTGATTTAATATCAGGTGATATAAGATCTGCGATTGACTGTGTTTGTACAGCCTTTTCGCCCACTGCCTGCTTGTATGCTTCATTAACTTCTGCATACACCTGATTAGAATTTAAAAATTCTACTGACATATAAAATTACTCCTTTCTTATTATAAGCGATTGTGAATAGCTTCTATAATTATTAATAACACAAACATGTGTTTTTGTCAACACAAAAAGCGCACATTACTGTGCGCCTTCTGTGCATGTGTGGGTATACTATGATTAAAAAGGTAAGTCTGCAAAATCAAAATCACCATAATAATCTGCCATCGTTTTCTGTACAAGATCCACAATGCATACTGCTACGGGATAAAAAGCACCGGCCTTGATAATAACAGTTACTACAACTTTACTGCCATTAATATTGCCTAAATTAGTAAGCACATCTTCAACTGTACCGATATCTTCTATCACCTTGCCGTTACGCTGGCAGAAACCAAAAGGAAAACTTGATTTTAAATTTAAGTATTCCTTATCTTCTGCTGTAGCATCGGGTGCTAAAAATTTCGGGATGTACTTATCATCTGCGTTTTCGTAGAAAGGCTTACATGCTTCTATCATTTTATCCATTTCGCCGTTAGCCAGCTTAACGGATAATCTGTACTTATCTTCCTTATCGCGCCTGCCGTTATTGTAAGTGCGGCGGCCAAACATAAGATCTGATACTGTACCGCATAAATTGATCTTTACGCCTTCCTGCTTCTGTTCCTGTGTTGCTGTGTTGTTTGCCTTTTTTGTTGCCATTTGTTTTTTCTCCTTTATAATATATTTATAACCATGTAGGTTATATTAAAGTTTAGTGGCGGCGTTTACGTATTTTTCCATCGTATATCCTAATGTATTATCTGCATAGAAAAACATGTGTGCATCATATAGCCGCCATAATAACTTACACATCTTGCCTTCACCAAATGCAAATTTGTATCTGTAATCTACTATATCACTTATAGTGAAAATAATCAAGGCCTTTTCAGAAATTTTTGTAGCGCGATGTACAAGTACATGTGTGTGCAGTCTTTCATTGTATACTATCTCTAACTGCATTATCTGATTATTAAATACTATATAGATAGATCTTGTTATGATATCCTTTTCTTCTCTTATTATCCTAGGGTATTCTGCAACGCACCAATCGCCGCCGGTAACAGCACCTATAGATGCATTATCGAAACCGAAATACAGTGTATTTAATTTTTCTCTTTCTATAGATCTATCGCCAATCATTTCCACATACAAGCATGTGCCTTTAGGTGTAACGATAAGTGCATTATCATCTGTAGCCATGCGCTGTACTTCAGATTGTATCATCAGGTTGTACAGGTATTCGTTGTAAATATCTTGTGAATTTGCCAGCATCAGTATCTTTACATCTGTTTTATCACGGATGATAGTAGATAAAAGCTGTACAAATTCGCCAAATTCATCATTTATATGTATCTTTGATATAAATTCATCGAACATTATAAACTGACATTTAACCAAATTCAATTTTGATTTATATTTTGCCTGCGAAGAAATAGCACCAAACCATATGAAAGGATCTGATCTTTTATCTACTTTCATCTTTTCATCATAATGTACTAAATATCCATAACTGCCGCGTATCTCAAAATCTGTATACTCATCGCCGGTAACTATAGATGCATAATTGAAAGTGCGCAATACATCACAAAATGATCTTATCATGTTATATGTAATATCACTTTCAAGCTGTCTTATATACGCTGTAGTTATTCCATACATCTGAAACAGTATCAGCGCTAACAGCAGGTTTGTGTTGGTTTTGCCGGTTTTACGTGTTGACATTAATATGATATATCTGATCTTTTCAAAAGGTATCGTAGTAGGATCATATAACTTGCCGGTGCTGGTTTTTATAACCTTCTTATAAGCCTTGCGCACCTTTCCATAATTTACTATTATGCCCTTGTTGGGATCATCGTCTATATAACATATCTGTTCATGTTCTATCATATTATATATGCACCTTCCTTTATACTTTCTATTACTAAACTGTGGTATACCTTGTCAATCTTCAGTTTAAAAGCCATTGCAAACAGGCATACACTTGTTTTTTCTGTCATTACTTCACCATCCACTATATCGCTTGTTTCTTCATCTATATACTTGCATCCCAGTTTATCAGAAATTTCTGCATCTATGTACATGCCATCTATAGAGAAATAATCAAAAGGATCTGTACCGGCAGGCAGATGCAGTATCGCATCTTTAGGCAGGCCTGCTATAGTGGCATGTATACTGCCATCAGGATATTTTGCAAGATATCTTTTAGCACCTAAAAACTTACTTTCTATATAATCTTCTTCTGCACTAAACTGGCCTAGATCTGAAAACAGGGGATCTGTTAAACCGCGTTTAATAAGCATTGCTTTAATACCTGCGTTTACTTCATCTATTACAGATTGTAATAATGGATGATATATATTTTTTAAGCTGTCTGTATCACAATATGCCGTTATATTGCCGCATCTTTCATATATGCGCCACATTGTATCTAAAAGCTGGAAACGCGCCCACGCTGTACAATATATGCCCCACTGCGGCAACAAGCACTGATTTTTTACTTCCTTATCATAATCTATCAGGCCTTTCTTTTCCTGCCAGCCTAATTCATTATCATATACTATCTTAACAAGCTGTATTTTTGTAACAAGAAGGCCGTACCCTGCATTCAGACCTGATTTTTCTATAGAATAAAATTTGATCTTATCAGGCATTTTATGCCAGCCATCGCGTTTCATAGTTGCTTTATTTATATAATGTGCGTTTAGTACATCCAGCAGGTAGGATGGAAGATAGCCGCGTTTAGCAGTATAGATATCGTATATATACGGCTGGCCTTCCCATGTATAATACTTCTTGTAGATCTGCCAGTCAATTTCAGTAAGCGCTACTGTCATACTTGCCGCTTTACGTACCCTGCCATTATCCAGTATATAATCTTTAATGCTCATTACCTTGTTGTAACTTTCGATACAATGGCTTGTAGTAGCGCGTATGTTTTTAAACGTAACGCAAAATATAACACACTTCTGCCTGCATAGATTTTCAAATTCAGGCATTGTAGTAAATTCTACCGCTTCAAATTTGCTCATAGGATAGCCGCGTATATTCATCTGCGCCGGATAGCTTGAAGTGATATCATAATTCCGCATCAGCTTATCTATTTTCCTGCCGCTATATAATATGTTGGCATGTACATAGCCGCCGCGAAAAAGATAATTCCACCAAAAATTATATTGTGTCTGTGTAGGAAACGCGTGCTGTATCATCTGCCGTAACTGGCCTGTTGTATCGGCTTGTTTAAAGGCCGCTTTTACTTCTGCTCTTAACAGGCCGGTTTTCGTTAGCGGTATCTTTTTTGTGAGTCGGATGTACTGGCTGTAGATAAATTCAGAGAATTCTGCTAGTATGATAACATCGTTGTAGCAGTATTGCAATTCCTGATCTGTAAGGATAGTTTTGCTGTTACGTGGTATCGAATAATCAAGATCACCTTTCAGCTTACGCGTTTTGCAAAAACTTTCTGCAAGTTCTGCAAGGCCGCCGCCTGATATAGTCAGTGCTTCTCTAAATTCTATGCCTGAATAGGTTACAAGTAGCGGTTTACGCGTTTCTTTAGCGAAAAAATCATACTTGCCATTCATCCACTTTAAGCGCTTACGCATGAAACCATGTTCAAAAGACATGTTGGCTATATAGCAGATTACGCGCCGCTTTTCACCTAGCATTAAATATGAAGATAGCTGGAAGAAGAAGTTGCATACCTGATCCCATCGCCGGAACATATAGATGTACGCGCCCTTGTGTGTAGCTATACAGCATTGTGCTATGTACATATAAGCGGCCTTATGATCTTCTGTAACTATGTTTGTAGTTTCGATATCAAAACCCATGTATAATGGGATGTACTCTTTTTCTATCCTGTTGCCTTCATCATCCCTGCCGCAGTATATTTTCACTATACGGCCGCCTGTAGGGATCTTTACACTGCCGCTATCGTACCATATCACCTGCGCCGGCACGTCTACTTGTTGCAGATGCACGATTTGCGGCAACTGCGCCTGCATGTTCTTTATCATAGTTTACCTCCACACTTTCTAACTGTTCTTTCTCTTTTTGTAACTGGCCTTCATAACGCCGCACTACATCTGCAAGTTCTTCATAGCTTTTAGTGCCTTGTGTTGTCATTAGGCTATAATCTTCTGCATTATAGTTTATCTTGCCGCGGCTATCTTCTGCTGATCGTACTAACGCTTCATCATCAGTGTATTTTTTAATTTCTGCTGTAGTGACTTCTGAAGGTTGTTTACCTAAATATTCTGCCGTTTTCTTGCGCTTTTCTTCACGATACTTGCCGATTGTAGGCAGTTTCTTGATAGGCGCTAGCTGTTCAAGTGATAGTGTGTTTTGTGCTTCTGCAGATTTAGATATCTGTATAGGGTATGTACGCGGCGTTTCTTCTGTATCAAGCAGGATAAATTTATCCATTGCCGCCGGTATGTGCGTATGTATCAAATTCATGTAGTCATTTAGTACTAAAGTTACATTTATTGTACCCTTTTCACCTGCTTTTACTATTGCGGCAATTTGTTTGTTGATTGCATCTATTGCCTTGTATACATCTTCATTAACAACTTTAGCCATCTTTTGCCATCCTTTCTATATAGTCTATGTTTTTCTTCATGCGCTTTATATAAGATAGTTCACACCCTTTATCTTGATTTTTATTTAATATATCCTGCAAGCAGGCATAAAGTGATATAAATAATGCCGTGCATTCATAATCTGAATAATCATATAACATTTTGCATAACTTTCTGCATTTTCCCATATCACAAGGGAAAAAACCATCTAAAATAATAGTTAAACTCCAGTGCGCATAAACAGGATTAATATACATAATATATTCATCTAAAAACTTTTTATGATCTAGTATAATATTATTAGATATATCAGTATATATTATTGCCATGTGCTTCTTTATCCTTTCTTATAAGATATAACACGTTTAGCCATTTTGTCAATGTGGATGTCCGCATAAATTCATAATTTCTTATATCTACTCTATAGCCATCCGGAAATATAGCATATATACCACCATCTAATACTAATTTACATGTAAAATCGCAAGCATTTACAGCCTGCTTACATCTTTGTAGATAATCAAATGTTACCATGTTTAGCACCTTCTTTCTCTAACTCTTTTTCGTAATATATACGCGTTGTAGATGCCCTATCAGGCGCTATACGCATATTTTTTATAGCATTATAGTTTTTGTGGTTGCGGATGTAGGCACAAACATCATTCCAACGCTTGCGATCTTCAGGTGACATGTAGAAATTAGGTTTTTTATCAAGCATTTATATCACATCCCTTCCCAAACTGTTCAAATATAGTATTTACTAGATATAATAATTCATCTTCAGACCTTCTATAATTTAAACATACTATAAAATTTGCCGCTTTATTATCCTTACTTAAACGCATACATACACTATCAGACACTAATACTTCAGGCCTAATTTCAACACTGATACTTAAATCCATTATTTTTCTAAATAATTCTAGCATTATATTCTTTCCTTTCTCTATTATGATCTTCTTCATACTGTAGCTTAAAATCTTCTGCTATATCATAACAATCTGTAGCAAAAACTGTAATACGGCCTAGCTTTACGCACCACTGCATTGTGCGCTTGTTGTAAATAATATGTAATAATGCCATTACTTTTCCCCTTTCTTATCATTAAAATGGAATGTTACCAGCCAGCATACTCGCTTACCGCATCCAGCACAGTACTTGCCTACTTTATTCTTACTGGCCTTGTACTTGAAGATACTACAGCCACAAACCTTGCATTTATCCATTACTATCACCTGCCTTTCTTTTTATAGTGGATTTTAGCAGGCCGGTGTATTGTGCCGTTATACTGGCTGTTACCGGCCTGCCTGATCTGATACTGTTGTACTTACCTGTTAATTAATTCTTTACTTTCAACTATATAAGCATCTGCTACATAATTTTCATTGTATGCATCCCTGAAAAGTACTGCACACATGTATTCTGAAAATTCACCGGCAACATACTTAACCTGCGCCCTAACTTCATTATCCCACTTAACAGCAATTACTAAATATTTATTCATATATTGTTACCACCTTTCTTTATT
>JAEEGL014482931.1_pt1 | contig 13025 bp, 11 predicted proteins | sample 9134231 | NCBI WGS metagenome assembly JAEEGL01 (sample SAMN16246548, study PRJNA631951) | gut metagenome | biome: gut microbiome; feature: rumen; material: fiber-attached | host: Bos | place: Iran: Karaj | collected 2018-10 | reverse complement strand
CAAGCGTATGGTGCAGGGCGTGGATGTGTGGATGAACAATCCTACCCGTCCGCAGGAAGCCTCCGGTACCTCCGGCGAAAAGGCTGCCATGAACGGCACCATGCACTTCTCCGTGCTGGACGGCTGGTGGGTGGAAGGCTATAAGGAAGGTGCCGGCTGGGCGCTTCCCATTGAGCAGGCCTATGAAGACAACAACTTCCAGAACGAGCTGGATGCCGCTACCATCTACCAGATTCTGGAGAACGACATCGCTCCCGCGTATTATAATGTAGAGCGCACCACGGGCCGCAGTTCCGAGTGGATCGGCTACATCAAGAATACCATTGCCAAGGTGGCTTGCAACTTCACCACCAACCGCATGCTCACGGACTACATCAACCAGTACTACGAGCCCCAGTCCAAGGATGCCAAGAAGATGAAAGCCAAGGACTACGCCAAGGCCCGCGAACTGGCAGCCTGGAAGAACCGCGTGCGCCGCGAGTGGGAGAACATTACCGTGATTTCCCGCAGCCAGTCGGCCACTACCTACGACCTCACCATGGCAACCCCGTACCACGCAGAGATGGAGCTCCAGCTGGGTTCCCTCACGCCGGACGAGGTGGGTCTGGAGGCCGTTTTCGCCCAGGCCGATGCCCACGGAAAGCTGCACATCGTTGACGTGCAGGAGTGCAAGGTGGAGAGCTTCAAGGACGGCGTGGCCAAGTACACCGCAAAGGTGCTGCCGGAGAAGACCGGCGCCTACCAGGTGGGAGCCCGCGTCTTTGCCAAGCACCCGCTTCTGCCTCACCGTCAGGCTTTTGAGTGTGTCAAGTGGCTGTAGTAACCACCGGCTTTTTTGACGGAGTCCATCTGGGACACCGTCATGTCTTGGAGACCGTGGTCTCCTCTGCCCGTGAAAGGGGAGAGGAGGCCATTGTGGTCACATTCTGGCCGCATCCGAGGACGGTGTTGCAGCAGGACGCCCGCGAGTTCCGGCTCCTGAGCAGCCTGGAGGAGAAGAAGCAGCGTCTGCAGGCCTGTGGCATAGACCGGGTGGAGGTGCTCCCGTTCACCCGCGAGTTCGCCGCCATGAAGGCCGATGAATACCTTCATCTCCTTCGCACCCGCTTCGGAACCACCCTGGTGGTCATGGGGTATGATAACCGCATCGGCTCCGATCATCTGACCGCCGCTGCGTGTGCGGAATTGCCCGAATCTGCTCATCGGATGGACTTTTCGGTGCTTGCGTGTGCAGAATTGCCCGATTTGGCTCACGGATGGGCCGTATCCAGTACCCAGATCCGGAATGCGCTGGAAGAAGGGGATGTGGAGCGGGCCAACGGGATGCTGGGGTACAACTATGAGCTGTATGGCGTGGTGGTGGCGGGTAACCGTTTGGGGAGGACCATCGGCTTCCCCACAGCCAACATGCAACTGTATGAGCCGCTGAAGCTGGTCCCCAGCAATGGCGTGTATGCCGTTGAGGTGGAGGTACAGGGCCGATTTTATAAGGGGATGTGCAATATCGGCCTAAGGCCTACCGTGGACGGGAAGGTCCGGACCATTGAGACGCACATCCTGGACTTTAATGAAGAGATTTACGGTCTGCCGCTGCGGCTGGGTTTCCTGCGCCGCATCCGCGACGAACGCAAGTTCCCCTCGCTGGAGGCGCTGAAGGAGCAGCTGGTGAAAGACCGGGAAGCCTGCCACCGCTAATAGACTGTAAACCTTATGGAGAAGTTTGTCTCTACCCTTAATGACATAGTCTGGAACCCCGGACTGGTCGGGCTTCTGCTCATTGCGGGCCTGTATTTCTCTTTCCGCACACGGCTGGTGCAGGTGAGGCGTTTCGGCCTCATGCTGCGCTCGCTGCTGGGCAAAAAGCAGGGTAAAGACGGCATCTCCTCCTTTGAAGCCTTTTGCATAGCCCTTTCCAGCCGGGTAGGTACCGGAAACATCGTGGGCGTGGCAACGGCCATCGCCTATGGCGGTCCCGGAGCCGTGTTCTGGATGTGGGTGGTGGCGTTTTTCGGTGCTTCCACGGCCTTTGTGGAATCTACTCTTTCCCAGCTTTACAAGTTCCCGCACGCTTATGGTTACCGGGGCGGTCCTTTCAGTTTTATTGAGAAAGGACTGGGAAAACGCTGGCTGGGCGTTGTCTTTGCCATCATTACCCTCATCTGCTGCGGATCCTTCCTGGTGACGGTGCAGGCCAACGGGGCATCGGCCTCTATGAATAACGCCTTCCCCGTTCCGCCGCTTGCCACGGGAATTGGCATGGCGGTGCTCATGGCCATTGTCATTATCGGCGGTGTCCAGCGCATTGCCAAGGTGGCTTCCATCGTAACCCCGCTCATGGCCCTGGGCTACATTATCATGGCCCTGGTGGTGGTGTGTTCCCATATTCAGGATGTTCCGGCCGTCTTCGGCCTTATCTTCCGCAGCGCTTTTGGAATGGACCCCCTGTGCGGCGGCATCATCGGCAGCACCATCGCCATGGGCGTGAAACGCGGTATTTTCTCCAATGAGGCGGGGCAGGGGACGGGGGCCATCGCATCGGCCGCGGCCGATGTGCGCCATCCCGCCCAGCAGGGCCTGGCACAGGCGTTTTCCGTGTATGTGGATACGCTTTTTGTCTGTACCGCCACGGCCCTTATGATCCTATGCTCCGGTACCTACAACATCCTGGACGGCCAGGGCGGAATGCTGGTGCAGAACGCCCCGGAACTGGGCAACAACTACGCGGGCTTCACCCAGAGTGCAGTGGACACTGTGTTTGCGGGCTTCGGAAGCCAGTTTGTATCCATCGCCATGCTGTTTTTCACCTTCAGCACCATCATGGCGTATTATTTCTATGCCGAATCCAGCATCTTGTTCCTGTTCAAGGGCCGCGTTTCTTCTTCCCGGGAGAAGCTTTTGGTCCGAGTGCTACAGGTGGTCCTTATCTTGGCCATTCTCTTTGGGGCGGTCAAGGAGGCCGACCTGGTCTGGATGCTGGGAGACATTGGCGTAGGGCTCATGGCCTGGGTCACGGTCATCACCATCCTGATTCTGTGTCCCAAAGCTTTGGATGCCCTGAAAGACTTCGAACAGGGATTGAAAATCAAAAAATAATTTCTATCTTTGTAGTGACATATAGCTCGACGGCCTTAACCGGTCGTCGGCTGTTTTTTTGACAAAGCTAAAAAACGTTATATCAATGGCAATTGAAATGATGACCCAGGCCGGTCTTGACAAGCTCAAGCAGGAGCTGGCCGAAGCACTGGCCCAGCGGCCGGTGATTTCCGCAGCCATTGCGGAAGCCCGTGAGAAGGGAGACCTCTCCGAGAACGCAGAGTACGACGCTGCGCGCGATGCGCAGGGTCTGCTGGAGGTGAAGATTGCCCGCCTGAAGGAAAAGGTGGCCAACGCCCGCGTCATTGACGAGAGCAAGCTGTCGGCCGATTCCGTGCAGCTCCTTTCCAAGGTAAAGGTGAAGAACCTGGCCAACAAGATGGTCATGAACTTCCAGATTGTCCCCGAGAGCGAGGCCGATTTTACCAAAGGTCTTCTGGCTGCCACTACGCCCATCGGCAAAGCCCTCATGGGCCACAGCAAGGGCGAAACCGTTGAGGCCAAGGTGCCCAGCGGCGTCATGAAGTTCGAAATCCTGGAAATCTCCCTCTAAACCATGGCAACCATTTTCACCAAGATCGCCCAAGGCGAAATTCCGTCCTACAAGTGCGCAGAAAGCGAAGATTTCTACGCCTTCCTGGACATCTCCCCGCTGGCCAAGGGTCACACCCTGGTCATTCCCAAGCACGTGGAAGACGACTACATCTTCCACCTGGACGCCAAGACCTACGAAGGCCTGTGGGCCTTTGCCCGCAAAGTGGCCGTGGCGCTTAAGAACGCCGTTCCCTGCCAGCGCGTAGGCGTGGCGGTGCTGGGAATGGAAGTGCCCCACACGCACATCCACCTGGTGCCCCTCCAGACGGAAGGAGACATGGATTTCCGCAAAGCCAAGCTCAAGCTGGAGGCCGATGAGATGAAGAGTATTGCCCAAAAAATCCTGGAAGAATATGAGAAGCTTTAAGCTCGCAGCCGCTGCTGCCCTGGCCATTCTGGCAGCCGCCTGCGGTAAGAATACCCAAATTGAAGGAACCCTGCACGAGACCCCGGACAGCCAGGTCATCGTGAAACTGCTGGACGTGAACCGTTTCCAGGTGCTGGACACCGTGAAAACGGACGCCAAGGGTCATTTTTCCTATTCCCTGGACCTCAAGGAGGCCCAGCCGGAGTTCGTTTACCTGTACTACGGAGACCGTCAGATTGCCTCCCTCCTGCTTCAGAAGGGTGACAAGGTAAAGGTGGAAACCGACACCCTGGGTGTCTATAGCGTGGAAGGTTCCGAAGAATCCCTCAAACTGCAGAAGGTAGAGCAGGAGTACAACTCCTTTATGGCCGATGTCAACCAGATCCTTGCCAGGGACTTCACTCCCGAAAGCCAGCTGAGCCGCCGTTACGTAGCGTATTACCGCGACCGCGTGGCCTATGTGCTGGGCAACAGCAAGTCCCTCACCGTGGTTCCCGTGCTGTTCCAGCAGGTGAATCCCACCTTCCTGGTGTTCAGCCAGCCCACCGACGGTATCATGATGCAGGCCATCTGCGATTCCCTCAAGACGGTTTATCCCGAGTCCCGCTATGTGCACGCCCTTGAGAAAGAGGCCCAGCGCCGCTTATCGGCCATGGAGATGAACAACCGGCTCAAGAATGCCGATGAGGTAGGTTATATCGACATCAACCTCCCCGGCATCGACGGCAAGAACATCAAGCTCTCCGAAAAACTGGGCAAGGTGACCATGCTCTATTTCTGGCAGGCCACTACCGAGCAGAAAATGTTCAATCTGGATGCCCTGGTGCCCATTTATGAGCAGTTTGCCAACAAGGGCTTCGAGGTGTACGCCGTGTCCTTGGACAGCGACAAGGCCGCCTGGGCTTCTGCCGTCCGCAACCAGAAGCTCCCGTGGGTGAACGTCTGTGATACCCGCGGCGCCCAGTCTCCTTATGTGGGGGCTTACGGCATCGGCAGCCTGCCCATGGTCTGGTTCATCGTGGATGGAAACATCGACAACGATGCCCGGGTACGCAATGCCGCCGAGATTAAGGAATACCTGCGCAGAAAGCTGTAATGGCCCGTATTCTCTTAATTGAAACTTCTACATCGGTCCTGTCCGTGGCACTTGCCCAGGATGGGACCGTTGTCAGTGAACGCGTGTGCACGGAACCCCGGATGCAGGCTTCCCTCACGGCCCCGCTGGTGAAGGAGGTGCTGGATGAGGCCGGCCTCAGCGCCAAGGATTGCGATGCCGTGTGCGTGAGCTCCGGTCCCGGTTCCTACACCGGCCTCCGCGTAGGGGTGTCCACCGCCAAGGGCCTGGCCTTTGGTGCCAACATCCCATTGCTGTCCATGTGCACGCTGGATATCCTGGTTGACAGCATTGAGGATCGGCCCTCTTTCATCGTGCCCATGATAGACGCACGCCGGATGGAAGTATACACGGCGGTTTATTCGGCCGATGGAAAGCGGCTTACTGAAGTGGAAGCGAAGGTGATTGGTCCGGACTCTTTTGCGGAGTATCTGGAGCAGGGAGAGGTCCTTTTCGTGGGCGACGGTGCCCTCAAGTGCAAGGACGTCATCGGCCACCCCAATGCCCGCTTCCAGGAGACTTTTCCGCTGGCACGGCACATGGCGAAAGGAGCCCAGAAGGCCTTTGACGAAGGAAAATTCGAGAATCTGGCGTACTTTGAGCCCTTCTATCTGAAGGATTTCATCGCCACGGTTTCCAAGAAAAACCTCTGGTAATCAGGAAGCAGTTGCAATTAATCCCTTCAGGTAAGGGAAAACGAAATAGCCAAAGTCTTTGAGAGCTCCGTAGAGCAGGGATTCCTGCAATACGGGGCTTTTTACAAGTCCGAACTTGACGTTCACCGAGTCGAAAAGGATAATGAGAAGGCCTATGACAAGGGCCGATACGGCAATGCTGAACACCAGCCCCAGCACCTTGTTGAGCCAGCCCAGGGAGGCCTTTTCTACGGCTGCGGTAATGAGTTTGGCCACAAACATGACCACCAGCAGCACCCCCACCAGCACCGCGGCGAATCCCAGCACGTTCAGGAGGGTCTCCGATACGGTGATGTAGTTCTTGAGCCAGTTGCAGGCAACCCCCGAAAACTTGAAGGCCAGGTAAACACTTAAAACAATGCCTACCAGCGAGATAGCCTGTTCGATGAAGCCCTTGGACATACCCCGGACAATGCCCGGGATAAAGAGGATGAGGATAATGATGTCCAGCGTGTTCATGGCTTGCTGAAGTCAGTATTAATTATTAACTTTGTGGACTATTATTTAGGATACAAAAATAACAAAAAAATGACATTCAAAGAATATAAGGGGCTGGATTTGACCGAATGTGGAAACGCTGTCCTGGAGCAGTGGAAGCGCATGCATGCGTTTGAGCGCTCGCTGGAGCTGCGGGAAGGGGCCCCTGAGTTCATTTTCTTCGAAGGTCCGCCCAGTGCCAACGGCATGCCCGGTATCCACCACGTGATGGCCCGTTCCATCAAGGATGCCATCTGCCGGTACAAGACGCAGACCGGTTACAAGGTGAACCGCCGCGCCGGCTGGGACACCCACGGCCTGCCCGTAGAACTGGGAGTGGAGAAGAAACTGGGCATCACCAAGGCCGATATCGGCACCAAGGTGAGCGTAGAGGAATACAATGCCACCTGCCGCAGGGAGGTGATGAAATATACCAAGGAGTGGGTTACAATGACGGAGCGCGTAGGCTATTGGGTAGACATGCTGGACCCTTACATCACCTACGACAACCGCTACATCGAAACCCTCTGGTACCTCCTCAAGAAGATTTACGACAAGGGACTGCTTTATAAGGGCTACACCATTCAGCCTTATTCTCCTACAGACGGTACGGGCCTTAGCTCGCACGAGCTCAACCAGCCCGGCTGCTACAAGGATGTGAGCGACACCACCGCCACGGTCCAGTTCGAGGTCATCAAGGACGGCGCTTCCCAGCCGCTCTATGGCACCTACGTGTTCCCGGTCTATTTCCTGGCCTGGACCACCACCCCCTGGACCCTTCCGTCCAATACCGCCCTGTGCGTAGGACCGGAAATCGAGTACGTCCGCGTCCTTTCCATGAACCCCTACACCGGAGACCCCGCCATGTATGTGCTGGCCAAGGATCTGGTGAATACCTGGTTCAACCCCAAGGGAGAGAATGTGCCCCTGGAGAGCTATCAGAAAGGGGACAAGGTGGTTCCCTGGAAGCTTCTGGGCGGCAGCTGGAAAGGTTCCGAACTGGTGGGCATCCGCTATCACCAGCTCATTCCCTGGTTCAAGCCGGACGGAGACGCCTTCCGCGTCATTTCCGGAGATTATGTAACCACCTCCGAGGGTACGGGCATCGTACACATCGCCCCCACCTTCGGTGCAGACGATAAACGCGTGGCTGCGGCTGCCGGAATAGGTGCCATCATGCCCATCGACAAGGACGGCAATCCCCAGGCCCAGGTAGATCGCCAGGGCCGCTTCTTCCGCCTGGAAGATATGGATCCCGCCTACGCCGCCACCGTAGACCCTTCCTACAAGGAGTATTCGGGCCGATACGTCAAGGCCGGCTACAAGCAGTATTTCGAGCATGTGGAAGAGGAAGGCACCCTGGACATCGACCTCTGCGTCATGATGAAGGCCGATGGCCGCGCCTTCAAGGTGCTCAAGCACGTGCACAGCTATCCGCACAGCTGGCGTACGGACCTCCCGGTGCTGTATTACCCGCTGGACAGCTGGTTCATCAAGGCATCGGCCGTCAAGGACCAGATGGTGGAGCTCAACCGCCAGATTACCTGGAAGCCCGCTTCCACCGGTACCGGCCGCTTCGGCCAGTGGCTGGAGAACATCCAGGACTGGAACCTCTCCCGTTCCCGCTACTGGGGCACTCCGCTGCCCATCTGGCGCACGGAAGACGGCAAGGAAGAGATTTGCATCGGTTCCGTCAAGGAGCTGTATAATGAGATAGAAAAGGCCGTCGCCGCCGGCTTCATGCCCTCCAATCCCCTCAAGGACAAGGGCTTCGATCCGGCCGATATGAGTCTGGAGAACTACGACAAGATAGACCTCCATCGGCCTTATGTAGACGCCATTTTCCTGGTATCGGCCAGCGGTAAGAAGATGACCCGCGAGACGGACCTCATCGACGTGTGGTTCGATTCCGGCGCCATGCCTTACGCTCAGGAAGGTCTCCGCAACTTGGGGAGCCCCGCCTTTGGCGCTACGGCAGACTTCATCGCCGAGGGTGTGGACCAGACGCGTGGCTGGTTCTACACGCTGCACGCCATCCACACCATGATTTCCGGAACGCCCGCCTTCAAGCGCGTGATTTCCAACGGTCTGGTGCTGGACAAGAACGGCAACAAGATGAGTAAGCGTCTGGGCAATGCCGTAGACCCGTTCCAGGCCCTGGACACCTACGGAGCCGACGCCCTGCGCTGGTACATGCTCACCAACGCCGAACCTTGGGACAACCTCAAATTCGACGAAAACGGCGTGGCCGATGTGCGTCGCAAATTCTTCGGCACGCTCTACAACACCTACGCCTTCTTCGCCCGTTACGCCAATATTGACGGTTGGGAGATTCCCGGTCAAGCCGGGAAAGACGGCGTCATGCCCGACTGCGATCGGGCATCCCTCACCGAACTGGACCGTTGGATCCTTTCCAAACTCAATACCGTCATCCGCGACGTGCGTGCGGCCTACGAGGACTACGACGTCAAATCGGCCGGACGTATTCTGGAGAGTTTCGTCTGCGACGACGTCTCCAACTGGTACGTACGCCTGAACCGCGCCCGTTTCTGGGCCGGGGAAATGACGGCGGACAAACAGGCTGCCTACAACACCCTGTACACGGTGCTCAAGGATGTGGCCATCCTGGCTGCTCCCATCGCTCCGTTCTACATGGACCGCCTGTACACAGACCTGGTTCCGGATGCCGAATCCGTACACTTTACCCTCATGCCCGAGGCCGATGCTTCCGTCATTGACGCAGCCCTGGAAGAGCGCATGGCGCTGGCCCAGCTGGCGACCTCCCTCATCCTGGGTATCCGCAAGAAGGTGAACATCCCGGTGCGCCAGCCGCTGCAGAAGGTGATGATTCCTGTCATTTCGGAGAAGGTTCGCGCTGCGCTGGATGCCGTCAAGGGCATCGTGCTGCCGGAAGTGAACGTGAAGGAAATGGAGTTTGTGGAAGACACCAGCGGCATCATGACGCTTCGCATCAAGCCCAATTTCAAGGTCCTGGGCAAGACGTACGGCGCCCGCATGAAAGAAATCGCCGCCGCCTTCGGCACCCTGGAACAGCCAGTGATCGCCGCTATCCAGAAGGCTGAATCGGCCGGTGAAACCTATACCCTGAACCTCCCGGGCGGGGACGTGATCCTGAACCCCGGCGACTATGCCATTTCCTCGGAAGACGTGGAAGGCTGGCAGGTGGCCTCCGAGGGCTCGCTCACCGTGGCCCTGGACGTGGAAGTAACCCCGGAACTGCGCCGCGAAGGCCTTTCCCGCGAACTGGTGAACCGCATCCAGAACCTCCGCAAGAGCTCCGGCTTCGAGGTGACGGACCGCATCCACACCATGGTCTATTCCAACGACGAAGGCCTTGCCGACGCCCTGAAGGTGTATGCCGATTATGTCAAGGCGCAGACGCTTTCCCTGTCCATCGGCCTGGAAGCTTTTGAAAACGCTCCAGCCGATGCCGCCGAGGTAGAATGGACCGAAGGTACAATCAAGCTAACTATAAAACGCTAACTATATGGAAGAGAACAACAAGACCCGCTATTCTGACGAGGAACTCGAGGAGTTCCGCGGCATTATCAACGAGATGTTGGATAAGGCACGTGCAGAGTACAACACCTTGAGGGATGCCATGACCCACGCCGGCGGGAACGATATCCTAGACACCGCCCCTACCTTCAAGACCGTAGAAGACGACGGCGCCTTCCAGCTCTCCAAGGAAGAAGCCGGTGCGCTGGCCCAGCGTCAGTACAAGTTCATCCAGAACCTGGAAGCCGCTCTGGTGCGCATCGAGAACAAGACCTACGGCATCTGCCGTGTAACTGGCAAGCTCATCCCCAAGGAGCGCCTGCGTCTTGTCCCGCACGCCACCACCACGGTAGAAGGTAAAGCCATCCTGGAAAAGAGCGGCAAGAAGTAATGGCTAGGCGTCTTTCCAAAGGCTCCTGGCTGCTGCTCCTGGGTATCCTGCTGGTTGTCATTGATCAGGTTATCAAAGTCCTGGTCAAGACCAACATGACCCTGGGGCAGCACTATTCTGTGCTGGGAGACTGGTTCCAGATCCTGTTCGTTGAGAACAAGGGCATGGCCTTTGGCATGGCCTTCGGCGGGGTAGTGGGCAAGTATCTGCTCACCATCTTCCGCATCATCCTGTTTGGAGCCCTCTGCTGGTGGATTTCCTCCATGCTTAAGAGAGGAAAGATGGCCGATTCCGATCGGCCCGCTGTCCCTACGGGAGTGCTGGTCGGCCTTACTCTCATCACCGCCGGTGCCTTCGGCAACATCATCGACTGCCTGTTCTACGGACTCATCTTTACGGAGTCCACCTACGAAACCGTGGCTACGCTGGGTTCGTATGCGCCCTTCATGCAGGGGAAGGTGGTAGATATGCTTTACTTCCCCCTCTGGACCTGGCCGGACTGGGTTCCTGGCCTGGGAGGACACATCTTCTTTGAACCGGTCTTCAATTTTGCAGACAGCTGCGTCACCTGCGGCGCCGCTTATCTCATTCTCTTCCATTGGAAGTTCTTCGCTAAGGAATAACTATGTCGGAACAGATCCTCAGACCCTTATTTGAATCCTATACCGGACAGAAACTGACGGAAATCCTGGAGCTTCCCGCTTCGGGCAGCAACCGTCGGTACTTTCGCTTAAAGAGTGACGGACTCTCGCTCATTGGCGCCGTGGGCACCAATCTGCAGGAGAACCACAGTTTCATCTATCTGGCCAGGCATTTCAAGGAAAAGGGCCTGCGGGTTCCTACGGTGCTGGCCGTAAGCGAAGACGGCAGCGCCTACATCCAGGAAGACCTGGGAGACCAGGTTCTCTTCGGGATGGTAGCCCAGGGCCGTGAGAGCGGCTTTTACAGCCCCGAAGAAACCGCCCTTCTGAAGAGCGCCATCGCCGAACTTCCCAAAATCCAGTTTGTGGGGGCCGAAGGCCTGGAATGGAAGAACTGCTACCCCCAGGAGGCGTTCGACGCCCGCATGGTGGACTTCGACCTTAACTACTTCAAATACTGCTTCCTCAAGGCCACCGGTCTGGAATTCAACGAAGTCCTGCTGCAGGACGATTTCGAGAAGTTCAAGGCCGATTTGCTTGAGGAAGAAGACAATACCTTCATGTACAGGGACTTCCAGGCCCGCAACGTGATGGTCAAGGACGGCGAACCGTGGTTTATCGATTTCCAGGGCGGCCGCCGCGGTCCCATCTACTACGACGTGGCCTCCTTCATCTGGCAGGCCCGCTCCCGTTTCCCTGAAGACATGAAACAGGAGCTTATCGGCACTTATCTTGAGGCCCTTCAGCAGTACAAGAAAGTGGACGAGGCCCACTTCCGCAGCCGTCTGCGCCTGTTTGTGCTGTTCCGCACCATGCAGGTGCTGGGAGCCTACGGTTTCCGCGGCTACTTCGAAAAGAAACCCCACTTCCTGGCCAGCGTCCCTTACGCCCTCAGCAATCTTCGCAAACTGCTGCAGACGCCCTTCTCGGCCTATCCGTACATGAACGACCTCCTGAGCAAGATGGCCTCCCTGCCGGAGCTCAACGAAATTGCCCAGGACCACCGTCTGTCCGTACACATCTACAGCTTTGCCTATAAGAAAGGCGTTCCGGCCGATACCACCGGCAACGGCGGCGGCTACGTCTTTGACTGCCGCAGCGTCAACAATCCCGGCAAGTACGAGTATTACCGTCAGTTCAATGGAATGGACCCGGAAGTCATCAAGTTCCTGGAAGATGACGGAGAAATCAAGGTGTTCCTGGACAGCGTATACAACCTGGTGGACGCCCACGTCAAGCGTTTCATCGAGCGCAAGTTCACCAACCTGCAGGTGTGCTTTGGCTGCACCGGCGGCCAGCACCGCTCCGTTTACAGCGCCGAGCACCTGGCCCGTCACCTGATGGACAAGTTTGACGTCAAGGTCACGGTTACCCACCGGGAACTCAACATCGAAAAAATGCTCTAGCCATGAAGGCGATGATCTTTGCGGCGGGTCTGGGAACCCGCCTGAAGCCCATCACCGATACCCTGCCCAAGGCGCTGGTGCCCGTAGGCGGAGAACCGCTCCTGTATCACGTTATTACCAAGCTCAAAGCCGCCGGCTATACGGAACTGGTGGTTAATGTGCATCATTTCGCCGGGCAAATCCGCGAATACCTGGCCACCCACGATTTTGGTCTGCCTATTTCCATTTCTGACGAGACATCGGAGCTTTTGGAAACCGGAGGCGGCATAGCCCACGCCAAGGATCTGATCCTGCCCACCGGAGAACCGTTCCTCATCCATAACGTAGATATCCTGTCCAACCTGGACATTGCCTGGTTCCGCTCCCAGACGCGTCCTGAGGCTCTTTCTACGCTATTAGTGAGCGAGCGGGAGACCAGCCGTTATCTGCTGTTTGACGGGGAAATGCGCCTGGTGGGCTGGACCAATGTGGCCACAGGAGAAGTCCGTTCCCCTTATCCGGATTTGAATCCCGACCATTATCATAAACTGGCTTTCTCCGGCATCCACAGCATTTCTCCGGCTATCTTTGACGCCTTCGAAACAGCTGGCTTCACCGGGCGTTTCCCCATCATGGATTTCTACATCCGTGAGTGCGCCAACTATCCCATCTACGGCGTCTGTGCCCCTGGCCTCCGCCTCCTGGACGTTGGAAAGGTAGACTCTTTGGCCCAGGCCGAAGAATTGTTG
>JAEEGL013613371.1_pt1 | contig 13025 bp, 9 predicted proteins | sample 9134231 | NCBI WGS metagenome assembly JAEEGL01 (sample SAMN16246548, study PRJNA631951) | gut metagenome | biome: gut microbiome; feature: rumen; material: fiber-attached | host: Bos | place: Iran: Karaj | collected 2018-10 | reverse complement strand
TTCGCATTCACGGGTAACAAGTTCGAGTTCCGTTCCCTTGGTTCTTCCAACAGCATCGCATGCGCGAACATGATGCTGAACGCTGCTGTTGCAGAGTCCCTGAAGATCTATGCAGACCGTCTGGAGGCAGCTGAGGACTTCGAAGCAGCTCTTCATGAAATGATCCGTAAGACCATTTCCGACCACAAGAGAATCCTCTTCAACGGAAACGGATACGATGAAGCATGGGTGAAGGAAGCAACCGAAGTCAGAGGCCTGTGCAACTATCGCACCACCCCTGATTGCATGCCTCACCTGCTGGACGAGAAGAATGTGAAGATGCTGACTTCTCACGGTGTCTTCAGCAAGGTAGAGCTGGAGTCCCGTACCGAGATCATGCTGGAGAACTATTGCAAGCAGGTCCGCATCGAAGCAAATACCATGATCGATATGGCACAGAAGTCCATTCTGCCCGCCATCACCGAATATGCCGCAAAACTTTCCGGGACCGTTGCCACCAAGAAGGCAGTTGCCGCAGGACTGGCTTGTGAGTATGAGACCTCTGTTGTCTCCAAGCTGTCTGTTCTGGCGGATCAGATCTACGCTCGCAGCAGAGAGCTGGAGAGCGCAGTGGTAAAACTTGGTGACGCCGAGAATGTTCAGGCTGAGAGCATTGCCATCCGTGACACCCTGCTTCCCAAGATGGGAGAGCTGAGAGCTGCCGCAGATGAAGCAGAGACCATCGTTTCCGCTAAGGAATGGCCTTTCCCTTCCTACGGCGATCTGCTCTTCAGCGTTCGTTAGTAATATCGAGGAGGATTATGAAATGTGTTCGATTCTTGCCTGGTGCGGACAAGGCACCGATGAAAAAGCTTTTGCCGTAGCCCTGGACAAGACCACATCCCGGGGACCGGATGATGCACGTATCATAAAGACCGATGGAGGGCTGCTGGGTTTCCGGCGGCTCTCCATCATGGGTCTTACCCCCGAAGGGATGCAGCCCTTTGTCCTGGAAGGAAGCGCCGTGGTCTGTAACGGCGAAATATACGGGTTTACCAAACTGAAAGCAGATCTGGCAAAGAAGGGTTACACCTTCCAAAGCGATAGCGATTGCGAGATTCTGCTTCCTTTGTATTTTGAGTATGGAACGGATATGTTCCGTATGCTGGATGCGGAATTTGCCTGTGTCATCTATGACAGTTGGACCGGAGATTTTGTTGCGGCCCGGGATCCCATCGGCATTCGTCCTCTGTACTACACCTATGATGAGCAGGGCGGCATCATTTTTGCCAGCGAGCCCAAGAACCTGACGGTCCTGACCAAGGGTCGCATTTATCCCTTCCCTCCCGGTCATTACTACAAGGACGGAAAGTTCATCTGCTACTGCGATATCGCAACTCCCGATCACGTCTGCAAGGACGATCTGGAAACGGTTTGCAGGAACATTCGGGAGAAACTCATCGCCGGCGTGGAAAAGCGCCTGATCGCCGATGCGAAAGTGGGATTTCTCCTTTCCGGTGGTCTGGATTCTTCCCTGGTGTGCAGCATCGCTCAGAGGAAGAGCGATAAACCCATTCGTACCTTTGCCATCGGTATGAACGAGGATGCCATCGACCTCAAGTATGCCAAGCAGACGGCGGATTTCCTGGGTGCTGATCACACGGAAGTCATCATCACCAGAGAAGATGTCATCGAGGCTCTGCCCCATGTCATCGAATTGCTGGGAACCTATGATATCACCACCATTCGCGCCAGCATGGGAATGTACCTTCTTTGTAAGGCCATCCACGAGCAGACCGACATCCGCGTCATCCTCACCGGTGAGGTTTCCGATGAGATCTTCGGATACAAATACACGGATTTTGCTCCCAGTGCGGAAGCCTTCCAGCTGGAAGCGCAGAAGCGCGTCAGCGAGCTTCACATGTACGATGTGCTGCGGGCAGACCGCTGCATCTCCGTCAACTCTCTGGAAGCCAGAGTGCCCTTCGGCGATCTGGACTTTGTCCGGTATTGCATGGCCATTGAGCCGGAGATGAAACGAAATCATTACAACAAGGGTAAATACCTGCTGCGTCATGCTTTTGAAGGCGGCGACTATTTACCGGATGAGATCTTGATGCGTGAGAAAGCTGCTTTTTCCGATGCAGTGGGCCACTCCATGGTGGATCATCTGAAGGAATACGCGGAGGGGAAATACACGCAGGAAGAGTTCGAGGAAAAGCGCAAGGCATATACACATGCTCAGCCTTTCACCAAGGAGTCCCTGCTGTACCGCGAAATCTTCGAGCAGTATTATCCCGGACAGTCAGAAATGGTAAAGGATTTCTGGATGCCCAACAAGGAGTGGGAGGGTTGCAACGTCAACGATCCCAGTGCTCGAGTACTTAAGAACTACGGCGCCAGCGGAATCTAAACACCTGTAGAACCTGACGACGACAATTAGGAGGAAAATATGACACCGATCAATGAGAATTTTTCGAAGCTGCCTGGAAGCTATCTCTTTTCTACCGTGGCAAAAAAAGTAGCTGCCTACCAGTCGCAGCATCCGGATGCAAAGATCATCCGGCTGGGCATCGGAGATGTGACCCAGCCCCTTGCACCGGCTATCATCCATGCCCTTCACAGTGCCGTGGATGAGATGGGAAGGGCAGATACCTTTCACGGATATGCACCGGATCTCGGCTATCCCTTTTTGAGGGAAGCCATTGCGAAAAATGATTTTCAGGCGAGAGGGTGTGATATTTCCGCCGATGAGATCTTTGTGTCCGACGGAGCAAAAAGTGACTCCGCGGACATTCAGGAGCTCTTTGGCAGTGACGCGGTGATCGCCGTGTGCGATCCCGTTTATCCCGTCTATGTGGATTCCAACGTCATGGCGGGAAGATGTGGTGACTATGATGCCACCACAGGTAAGTGGACCAATGTGATCTATATGCCGTGTACGGCGGAGAACGGATTTGTTCCGGAGCTTCCCAAAGAGACACCGGATCTGATCTATCTGTGTTCCCCCAACAATCCCACCGGCATGGCTCTGAAGAAAGAGGAGCTGCAGCAGTTTGTGGACTATGCCAACAAGACCGGGGCAGTGATCCTTTTCGATGCAGCATATGAAGCCTATATCGTGGATGGGGATGTACCTCATTCCGTTTATGAGTGTGAAGGCGCAAAGACCTGCGCCATCGAGCTGAGAAGCTTCTCCAAGAATGCGGGATTTACCGGACTTCGTCTGGGCTATACCGTGGTACCGAAGGAGTTGGTTCGGGGTGGTGCAAGCCTCCGGGATATGTGGGCAAGACGCCACGGAACCAAGTTCAACGGTGCGCCCTATATTGTCCAGAAAGCCGGAGAGGCTGTTTATACCAAAGAGGGCAAGGCTCAGATCCGGGAGCAGATCGCCGCATATCGGAAGAATGCGGACGTGATCCGGACCGGACTGACCACCGCAGGCTTCGAAGTGTACGGAGGAGTGAATTCTCCCTACCTGTGGCTGCACACACCGGGAGAGATGACCTCCTGGGATTTCTTTGATCTTCTCCTGGAGAAGGTCAATCTCGTGGGTACTCCCGGAAGCGGGTTCGGACCCAGCGGTGAACACTACTTCAGACTGACAGCCTTCGGAAGTTACGAGAATTCCGTAGAGGCAATGGATCGCATAGCAAACGAAAGATTTTAGGGGGAAAAACAATGGCAAAATTCATCTTTGTAACCGGAGGCGTTGTATCCGGACTGGGAAAGGGCATTACCGCCGCTTCCCTTGGACGACTGTTGAAAATGAGGGGATTGCGCGTTGCATCCCAGAAACTGGATCCTTATATGAACGTGGATCCCGGCACCATGAGCCCTTTCCAGCACGGTGAAGTCTTTGTCACCGATGACGGAGCGGAGACGGATCTGGACCTGGGCCACTATGAGCGTTTTATTGACGAGAACCTGACCAAGTATTCCAACCTTACCTCCGGTAAGGTCTACTGGAATGTATTGAACCGTGAGAGAAAGGGAGAGTATCTGGGCCAGACGGTTCAGGTGATCCCTCACATTACCGATGAGATCAAGCGCTTCATCTACACCGGTGCCAATCACAGTGAAGCGGATGTGCTCATCACTGAGATCGGCGGCACCATTGGCGATATCGAAGGCCAGCCCTTCATTGAGGCTATCCGCCAGATCTCCCTGGAGCAGGGACATGAGAACTGTCTCTTTATCCATGTGACCCTGGTTCCCTACCTCAGCGGCTCCAATGAGCATAAGTCCAAGCCCACCCAGCACTCCGTAAAGGAACTGCAGGCACTGGGCATCCATCCCGACATCATTGTCACCAGAGTGGATGAGCCCCTGGAGCAGAGCATCAAGGACAAGATCGCTCTCTTCTGTAATGTGAAGAAGGACTGCGTTATTGAGAACAATACCATGGGCTGTCTCTATGAGGCTCCTTTGATGCTTCATGATCACGGTCTGGATACCGTGGTCTGCCGCGAACTGGGGCTGGAAGGCGAGATGACCGGCCTTCATCTGTGGGAAGAAATGGTGGATCGCATCCACAATCTGAAGAAGAAGACCAAGATCGCCATCGTCGGAAAGTATGTGGGTCTGCACGACTCTTATCTTTCCGTTCGCGAGGCCCTGTATCATGGCGGTTACGAGAACGATACCGAGGTGGAAGTCCTCTGGATCGATTCCGAGCGTCTGACCAAAGATACGGTTGCCAAAGAACTGGGCGAGGCAGACGGAATCCTGGTACCCGGCGGATTCGGAGATCGCGGTATCGAAGGTATGATTGTAGCCTGCCAGTTTGCAAGAGAGAACGACATCCCTTATTTGGGAATCTGCCTCGGCATGCAGATCTCTGTCATCGAATATGCCCGTAACGTGCTGGGCTTTGAAGATGCCAACAGCCGCGAGTTCGACGAAAAGGGTGAGCATTGTGTCATCGACCTGATGGAAGAGCAGGTAGCAGTTCTGAGAAAGGGCGGCACCATGCGTTTGGGTGCATATCCCTGCAAGGTATTCCCCGGCACCAAGCTGGAGCAGGCATATGGCGAGAAGGAGATCTCCGAGCGCCACAGACATCGTTTTGAGTACAACAATGCATTCCGTGATCAGCTGACCGCTGCAGGTTTGGCAGTTTGTGGAACCAGCCCTGATGAGTCCCTGGTGGAGGCTGTGGAAGTACCCGGCAACAAGTTCCATGTGGGCGTACAGTTCCATCCCGAATTCAAGTCCAGACCGGACAAGGCACACCCCCTGTTCCGTGAGTTTGTGAAGGAGGCAACCCGCTGATGGCAATCCATGAGGAGTGCGGCGTATTCGGCATCACGGGGCCTATGAACCCCGCCATTGCCAGAGATGTATATCACGGCCTCTATGCCCTTCAGCACAGAGGTCAGGAGAGCTGCGGCATCGTGGTGAACGATGACGGTGTTTTTGCGGCCCACAAGGATCTGGGACTGGTGGGAGAAGTCTTTTCCGAGCGGGAACTTTCCGAACTTCCTGGAGGACGCATGGCCATCGGTCATGTGCGATACGGCACCACCGGCGGAAACATTCGCAGCAATATTCAGCCCATGGTGGTGAGTCATCAGAAAGGCAATCTTGCTCTGGCCCACAACGGGAACCTGACCAATTCCCTGGAGCTGCGGGATATCCTGGAGCTTTCCGGAGCCATTTTCCATTCCACCAGTGACACCGAGACCATCTGCTATATGATCACCCGGGAGCGCATCAGTTGCGGCAGCATCGAGAAGGCTGTGCTGGGTGCCATGAAACATCTGGTGGGCGCTTACAGTCTGGTGATGATGTCTGCCACAAAATTATTGGCCGTAAGGGATCCTTACGGATTCCGGCCCCTTTGCTATGGCAAGCGGGAGGACGGAAGTTTTGTGGTGGCCTCCGAGAGCTGTGCCCTGGATGCAGTTGGGGCAGAATTCGTTCGGGACCTGGATCCCGGTGAGATGCTGGTCTTTTCCGAGGAGAATGCAGAGCCCGTTTCCTACCGGGAGCATTGCGGCAAAAAGCACACGCCCTGCATTTTTGAGTACATTTACTTTGCAAGACCGGATTCCGTCATCGACGGGACATCCGTCCATGAAACCAGAGTCCGTGCCGGCAGGATCCTCGCCAGAGAATTTCCGGCAGATGCGGATGTGGTGGTGGGCGTCCCGGATTCGGGACTGGATGCGGCCATCGGCTTTGCCATGGAGAGTGGCATCCCCTATGAGATCGGTCTGGTGAAGAACAAGTATGTGGGACGGAGTTTCATTGCCCCTTCCCAGGATCAGCGTACCGATACCGTCCGCATCAAGCTGAGCCCGGTGCGCAGTGTTTTGAAAGATAAAAGGGTGGTCCTCATCGATGATTCCATCGTCCGTGGTACCACCAGCAAACGCATCATCAACCTGCTGCGGGATGCGGGAGCAAAGGAGATCCATCTGAGGATCTCGTCCCCGCCCTTCCGTCATCCCTGTTTCTATGGAGTGGACATCGATTCCGAGGAGCATCTCATCGCCAATCAGCACACGGCAGAGGAGATTGCCCGGATGACCGGTGCCGATTCCATCGGATTCCTGCCCCTGGAGAGTCTGGGGGAGATGAGCGGATGCAGTTCCTATTGCAGTGCATGTTTCGACGGAACCTATCCTACGGCTGTGCCTACCGACACCCGCAAGGATCGTTTCGAGAAAAAATTATCGCAGGTGTAGGCGGTTTCTTCATCAGAAGAGCTGCTTTTCCTCCTAAGGCCGAGCTTTCCCCCTCGGCCTTTTTTTATGTTTTTTTTCGTTTCCATTCGAAAAAAGAGTTCACAAAGAATTCATTTGTCGCATTCAATCGGAAATTGACCGAATCGTTTGAAAATTGTACAATAGCACTATGGAAAAAGATGGGAAAGAACGGTTTGTCGTCAGCGGATATGACTTCCGAAACGAGGAAGATGCCAGGCTGGCGGAAACAGAAAAACGGAAAATAGAATACTTAAAGCAGCACCTGGACACAAACAAGCCGGAAACGGTGCTGGCTCTTTATACAAAGGCAGTGAACGAGAGATTGTTCAAGACCCCCATAGGTATTGAATTTCTCCGGGAGTTGCAGGACTATCTCATCAATCAGGCAGACTATTCGGAGGAGGAAGTTCCTCCGGTCCGTTTGCATTTCAGCTACGGATCTCCCCTGAGAGATAAGACGAATCCGGCCAGAAGCCGTGTGATACCTCAAAAGAAAAAGGAGCATATCGCACCTCTGGTCTTGTCCGTGATCTTTAATCTGGCTCTGTTGGGCGGTGTGATCGCCATGTTCTACATCACGCTGAATTCGGATCAACCCAACATCCTGAACTATGAGACAGCCATCACCAACCGGTATGCGACCTGGGAACAGAGTCTGGCAGAGAAGGAGACTTCCCTGCGGAAGAAGGAACTGGAACTGAAGAAGATCGAAGAGAGCCTTGGGGTAGACCTGGATTCTCTTACCACCGAATGATCCTGCGAAAGGAGACAACATGGATAAGCTGAAGATCCTCGTAGTAGACGATGAAGCGAGAATGAGAAAATTGGTTGCGGATTTCCTGGTCAAGAGCAACTATACGGTCCTGGAAGCAGGAGACGGTCAGGAAGCGCTGGATGTTTTCTTCGAGAATAAAGATATCGCATTGATCGTTCTGGATGTGATGATGCCCAAGATGGATGGATGGGATGTGTGCAGAGAGATCCGCGAGACCTCCAAGGTACCCATCATCATGTTGACAGCAAGAGCGGAAGAGCGGGATGAACTGAAGGGATTCTCCCTGGGAGTGGACGAGTACATCGCCAAACCCTTCAGCCCCAAGATCCTGGTGGCCCGCATCGAAGCCATCCTTCGCCGCGCCAATCAGGCGGATTCCGAAGGGGAAGTCCTGTCCTGCGGCAACATTAAAGTGGACAAGGCAGCACATACGGTCTTAGTGGACGGAAAGCCGGTGGATCTTTCCTTCAAGGAATTCGAGTTGCTGACTTACTTTATGGAAAATAAGGGAATCGCCCTTTCCCGAGAGAAGATCCTGAACAATGTCTGGGATTATGACTATTTCGGAGAGGCGAGAACCATCGATACCCATGTGAAAAAGCTCCGCAGCAAACTGGGGGAGACCGCCGGAGACATGATCAAGACAATCTGGGGTATGGGTTATAAGTTCGACGATACGCCCAATTCCTAAGACAGGAAGGTTATGAAAAAAGACAAGGCAAAGAATCCTCCCGACTGCGAGAGAAGCAAAAACATCAAATACTCCATTCGGATCCAGTTTTCCGCCATCTTCATCGGCGTCATGGTCGGTGTGGTCATGCTGTGCATTCTGGTGAACAATCTGTTTCTGTCCACCTACTACATTCAGGCCAAGAACAAGATCCTGAAGAATGCCTACCATGATCTCATTGCCACGGCATCAACCGATGCCTATGAGAGCTCGGAATTTCTCCAGCAGATGAGTCTGCTGACCATGACCAACAATATCTCCATTGTGATCGTTGATGCGGATTCCGCGGTTCTTTATGAGTCCATGAACGGTGACCGGGATCTGGAATTCAGACTCCTGGGCTACATCCTGGGACGTTCCGACGAGATGCGGGAGAGCGTGGTTTACGAATCCTCCGACAATTATGTTATTCGTCGCGGACGATTCGCCCAGAACGAATTTCTGGAGATGTTCGGTCGCCTGGATAACGGTGCTTCCTTCCTGATGCGTGTCCCCATGGAAAGTATCAAGGAGAGCGCCAGATACGCCAACCGGTTCTTTATTTATGTGGGACTGTTCGGTACCTTCTTAGGCGCCTGGATCATTTATTTCATCACCCGGCAGATCACGGGTCCCATCATGGAGCTTTCCGATATCTCCGAGCGAATGGTGGAACTGGATTTTGAAGCCAGGTACAAGGGAACCGAGACCAACGAGATCGGAATGCTGGGAGCCAACATCAACAAGCTGTCGGAATCCCTGGAGGAATCCATCCGGGAACTGAAGACAGCCAACAACGAGTTGCTCCGGGATATTGAAAAGAAAGAGAAGAACGATGAGATGCGGCAGGAATTCCTGGCCAACGTCTCTCATGAGCTGAAGACTCCCATCGCCCTGATCCAGGGCTATGCGGAAGGTTTGAAAGAGGGCATCAACGACGATCCCGAGAGCCGTGACTTCTACTGCGATGTCATCATGGATGAAGCTTCCAAGATGAACAAGATGGTGAAGCAGCTGCTGACACTGAACCAGCTGGAATTCGGCAACGAAGTGGTGAATCTGGAGCGTTTTGAACTGACGGAAATGATCCGCAACTACCTGCAGAGTGCCCGTTTGCTGGCAGAGCAGGACGGCATCCGCGTGGTATTCGGCGATTATCCGCCCACCTATGTATGGGGAGATGAATTTAAGGCAGAAGAAGTATTGACCAACTTCTTCTCCAACGCAGTCCACCATTGCAAAGAAGACTCCCGGAAGGAAAAGTACATCGAAGTGAGACTGACCCCTCATGACGATGTCATCCGGATCACGGTCTTCAACACCGGAGATCCCATCCCGGAGGAATCCATCGAACGCCTTTGGGAGAAGTTCTATAAGGTGGACAAAGCCCGGACCAGGGCGTACGGTGGCAGCGGCGTAGGTCTCTCCATCGTGAAAGCCATTCAGGAATCCCTGAACCAGGGATACGGAGTGGAGAATACGGAACACGGAGTGGTGTTCTGGTATGAGCTTGCTGCAAAATGACGAAAAGTCTTTTGTATAGAAATGTTACTATGAGGAGATAGCTTGAAATGAGACTTACCTTCACTGATCCGGCTCAGCAGCTGGATTACGAACTGGAAAAGCTGATCAGCCTTTCCAAAGATCCTTTTTTTACGGAGTATCTGACCAAACTTCGGGAAATGGGGAAGTCCGATCCCGGTCATGCCGAGAAATATCGTCAGCAACTGATCGAGAAGTATACCATGTACCAGAACCGGCAGACCGAAGCCGGACAAACGGTTCCTTCCTTCTTCGCTGCGGTGTATGAGGGAAATGAAGCTCCCGTGGTGGAGAAGCGCTATGCAGACGTACCCGCTTCCGGAAGCGTGGAATTTGCTGTAGGTGGAATCATCCTCAGCGTACTTGGTGTTCTCTTTGTCCTTGCTGCAGGAGTTTCTCTTGCAACCAACTTTATGACCGCCTTTTACCAGGGCATCATGCTCTATATCTGCTGCCTGGTGATCTTTCTTTTCTCGGAACTGCTTGTTGCCAAGCGCCTTCCGAAGATGAGCTACGTGCTGTCGGCCATGGCCCTCAGCGGAGCCTTCATCACCACCGTTGTAAATCACTTCTTCCTTGCGAAGTTTGAACTGTACACCTCCTTGCTCATCGCTCTTTGCCTTGCGGTGGTCAGCTGCATCTTCGCATGGAGAAAGCAGTCTTCCCTGTACTCCATCATCGGATTCGTCTCATCCTTCCTGTGTGCATCCATTCTGGGAACGGATCTGAATCTGCAGGAGTTCGGCCTTGTCATGGGCGCCACACTGCTTCTGAACCTCATGTGGGTCCTCTTCCCTGTGAAGAAGGAGAAGCAGGCATTTCCCTGCGTCATGCTGGGTACCAATGCCATTTTCATGAGCTTTGCAACCAGTCTGGATATCTATGGATGCTCTACTTCGGAAGAGGGCATGATGATGACCGGATTCTGCGCTGCGTCCTGGTTTATTTACACCATCATCTTCCTGGTGGCCTGCTTCCGCACCGCACAGGTTCATGCTTTAAAGAAGAACAATGTTTCCGTACTGGGCATTGTTTATATCGTATTTGCTATTGTTTATGACATCGTTTATGCCGCAATGGCATACGATTATGATTTCGACCTGGGCCTGACCGCAAGCGGTTTCGTCATGCTCGGTTCCTTTGGCCTCTGCAGCATCATTGCCTTCGCTGTCCTTCACGCAAAGAGTGACAGACGCTGGAGCTATTCCTTCCTTGTGGGCGTATTCATGATCCTCAGCGCCGGCAACTATCTGGGAAGTGATTACGCGCCCGTCTTCATCTACGTGGTGATCATGCTGGCAACCCTTGTGGTATGCAAGATTCATGCCGATAATGTCATTATCAAGCTTACCAACCTCTTCCTGTGCATCTCTATGGTGGGATTTACCTTCACGGTGCTGGAACAGGCAGATGCGGATACTCTTGGTTATACGAAAGTGGCAGCCCTTCTGTTTGTGGCGGTTCTGGTATTCGCATTCCGCGCAGGCTTCGTCACCGCGGGACAGTGCTTTGCAACCGTAACCCTGGCAGTTATGCCGGAATTCTTCGTACCCGAACTCTTTGAGGAAGTGGTGGGACTGGGCATTGTCCTGCTTCTCAGCATCATGGTGAACTACGTTCCCTATTTCCGGGTTGCACATTATCGCGCCTACAACTGGTTCACCTTTGCATTTACCTGTGTGTATATGCTGATCCTGCCCAGCGGCAAGTTCGATGATATGATGATCGTTCGCATCATTATGGCAGTCATGGGCCTTGGTATCATGGCTCTTGTCTGCAGCGAGCATTACGAACTGCCTCTGGCCGGCAAGTATCTCGTGATCTTCGTTTATCTGACCTATGTGGCGCTGGCTCTGGATCTGGACAGCGACCTGCTGGCCAGCGGACTGGTCATGGTCATCGCATTCGTCGCCGTAGGTACCGGATTCTACTTCCATAAGAAGAGTCTCCGCATCTATGGTCTGGTGCTGGCCCTTCTGGTCTGCGGTAAGCTTGTATTCTGGGATCTGAAGGATCTGGATAAGCTGGAGAAGACCATTCTCTACTTTGTCATCGGTGTGATCGCTCTTGCTATCGCTGCGATCTACCTGGTACTGGAAAAGAAGTTACAGAAAGAAATGGAGTTGAACAGCAGTTCCGGAGGGATCCCTCAGACGGAAACCTTTGGACAAAAGGGGGAATAACGGATGAAGTCCGAAAAAACCTGTAACAGATTCCTGTTGGGAGCAGCGTGTCTTGCCTGTACAGCCGTTCTGACCGGCTGTACGGACGCCATGCCCGACCTGACGGAAAGCGAGACCCAGCTCATCGGCGAATATGCCGGTGTGGTCATGCTGAAATACGATGCACACCACAGAAGCCGACTGGTGGATCTGTCGGATTATGTCTTTGAGGTGCCGGTGGAAGAGGTATGGACCGAGACCGTAGAAGAGCCGGAGGAGCCCGAGACTCCCGAAATGGGCGAGGGCGCACTGGTCGTGGATCAGACGGAGCCGGAAGAAGCAGTGCTTCCTACGGTATCCATGGAAGAGTTCCTGCTGCTCCCCGAGGGCATGACGGTGGCTTATTCCGGTATGACTCTGTGTCTGGATTATCCGGAACAGGTGGAACCCGGTGATTTCTTCGCCCTCCACGCAACGGAAGGAAAGCAGTTCCTGGTTCTGGGCTTCAGTGTCTACAACGGAACCGGTATGAACCAGATGGTGAACTTCCTGGATGACGGGATCACCTTCAAGGCCATCCTCAACGGCTCTACCACAAAGACGGCGCTGGTCACTCTGCTGGGCAACGACATGTCTACATACTTCGACGAAGTGCCCGCTGATAGCGCAGTTGACATGGTTTTGATCTTCGAACTCACCGATGATGTTGCGAATTCTTTGCAAAACGTAACCCTTAATCTAAAAAGTGAGTCAGATGTATATACAATAGACCTGTTTTAGACACAATTTCTGTTTAAAATTTATCGAGTTAAAGCGCGAAAAAGCCAAGAAAGCCCGTAAAATGGGCATTCTTGGCTTTTTAAAAAAATTGTGTATTTTTTGAAAAAACTAGTTGACACATCAATGCCATGATGATAAGATTGCTCTTGTCACTTCGGTGAGGCAATCACGAAGCGACACGAAAGCTTCGCAGTTCTTATATAGAAGCAATCGATTCGTCCTTTGACAATTGAACAGTAATGCATCCCTGAAAATTCCAAGAAACACGTACCGGGTACTCTGAAGCCGGTGCGGAAGAATTTTTCAGAGAACGAACAAACCTAAAGAAACAGTAAAGTTTCGGAAGCCAGAAGAAATTTTGG
>JAEEGL013538517.1_pt1 | contig 13025 bp, 15 predicted proteins | sample 9134231 | NCBI WGS metagenome assembly JAEEGL01 (sample SAMN16246548, study PRJNA631951) | gut metagenome | biome: gut microbiome; feature: rumen; material: fiber-attached | host: Bos | place: Iran: Karaj | collected 2018-10 | reverse complement strand
TTCTTGACACCGCATATTAGAAGAATAACATTGATAAAATTGAATGTCAACACTAAAACACAATATATTGTGTTAACATAATCAGATAGACATAATATCTTGTGGAATTTTATGTAAATCGAAAATTGCTCTAATCGCCTAAAACATAACGAAAAACAGGTGCGACGAAACAATGCACCTGTTATTTTTACCAAATCCCGTGTTTAATTTTTGTGAATTTTGACTATCGATATGAGCCCGTACCGGTGAAAAACTATCTCGTCTTAAGGAAAGTATACTCTTCCTGTGCATTTTCATCATCCGGGTAATTATTTATGTAAATGTCCATAAGACCCCTGGCCCTTTCAAACTGTCCAAGGTGCTCATAGCAGACTATCTCATTAAACTTTAAGGTCTGCAGCATGCTGTTATTCGGGATACTTATAGCCTCCTCAAAAGCAGCTAAAGCTCCCTCGTAATCATTCATCGACATCTTGCAAAGTCCCATCTCGTTTAAGATCTCGGGAGAAGGCTCATCTGAGTTTGCATACGAACTGAATACACTGACAGCATAGTTGTTATCTCCGAGCATCTCATATGTCCTGCCGAGCAGAAGGACGGCCTCGTAGCCCTCTTCTTCCCTTGCCTTTTCAAGATATGTCTTGGCTGATTCGTAATCCTCAAGGTAAAAGCTTATCTGTCCCTTTTCGTAATTACTCATCTTCTTTGTGCCGTTATCTATAGCACTCTTTAAGTATCCCTGTCCGGTCTCTTTGTATCCGTTATCCGCAAGGATGATGTATATCCTTATAATCCTGTCATAGTTATCGGGCTCTATTGAGATAACCTGGTTAAAGCTTGCAAGAGCCTCATCGAGCATGTTCTTTTCGGCATAAAGCACGCCGCGAAGGTATACGGCATCGACCTCACCGGGCTTAAGGGAAAGGATGGTATTGTAGATGCCAATGGCCTCGTCGATCTCTCCGTTCTTGTAATATGCGAGCGCAAGGTAATAGTTGATGTCATAATCCATCGGCTCAACAATACCGGATGATAAGGAAAGAGCCTGGGTAAGGCAGCTTATCGCTTCGTTATACTTGCCCTCACCGATATAGGCTATACCTTCACCCCGGTAGATCCTTCGCTCATCCTCACCGTTTTCAAGGGCCTCTTCAAAAGTGGTTATCGCATTCTGGTAATCCAGATTGCTGATAAGCGAATAGGCCTCATCGGTTTTGTCGGTCGATGAACCCAGACCGCATCCCGTAAGAAGGGATGATAAAAGTATCACCGTCACGGTTGACATAATAAATTTTATGTTAACTCTGCTTTTTATCATCAGAATCCTGTCACTTAACCTGTAACTGTTTGCGCAAGCCCTTGGGATAGTGGTTCTTCATAACATTGTTGCTGAGTTTACCCCACCCCAGGGAATATCCGTCAGTCGTGATAAGATGGTAACCCTTGCTGCCATCTGCCGGGAAAGTCATCCCCTTTATATACTCTGCAGCCAGGTTTATGTCGATATCCGTCACGTTCACTACATCTTCCTTTTTAAGGAAATGCGAAAGCGCAAATGACGGCTCAAACCTGTCCTTTTTAAGTGTACCTAAATGAAGTCCGGGACGCAATACCCTTAATCCCCTAAGATCGGGATATTCTTCCTTTACAAGGTAAAGCTCCGGGCCGTATGTTATATAGGCCGCTTTGTTATCATCAAAAAACCCCGAAGAAGATACCTTAAGATTATCCTTTTCAAAATCCCGGTAGTCCTTAATGAGTTTTTCGTTTATACACTTTATATGTGAATACTTTGTTTCCCTGTCGCTGTCATCCTGCCTGATCAGCACGGCACAGAAATGTCCCTCACCCTTTACTTTATGAGGCCAGAGCTTTTCCATTGAAACGAGTTCATATCCTTCATGCTCTTTAATAAAATGCCCGATGCACTCCTCATCTTCTTCGGGTGCAAAGGTACATGTCGAATAAACAAGTCTTCCGCCGGGCTTAAGCATCCTGTGGGCCTCATTTAAAATATCCGAAGACCTTTGGGCGCACATCTTAACGTTTTCAACACTCCACTCGGATACGGCTTCGGGATTCTTGCGGAACATCCCCTCTCCCGAGCAGGGTGAATCGACAAGCACCTTATCAAAAAAAGAAGGAAAATGCGCAGAAAGAGTCTGCGGGTCATGATTTACGACAAGTGCATTCCCGACTCCCATTCGCTCGATATTCTCCGAAAGATTAGCGGCGCGGGATGTGTTTATCTCATTTGCGATAAGAAACCCCGTACCGTTAAGTTTAGCTGCGATCTGAGTGCTCTTGCCTCCGGGACTTGCACAAAGATCAAGGACGCGGTCATTTGGGCTTATATCGAGTTTTTCAACAGGGAGCATCGCAGAGGGTTCCTGAATATAATAGACTCCCGCTTCGTGATAAGGATGAGATCCTGCGGGAATGTCTTCGAAATAAAAGCCCTCTTTGCACCATGATACCCTGTCTTTATCCGAAATGCCCCAGGGATTTTTTTTGACAAAATAATCAATAGAGCCTTTAAGAGTGTTGACTCTCAAGGCTCTATGATTATTAAATTCATAACTCTTTATGAAGTCCTCATACTCATCTTTTAAAGCTATGCGGACCCTTTCCCTGAATTCTTCGGGCAGTATCATTTCTTGGTGATGAGCTTGAATATTGCGATAAGAATGCAGGCACCTACAACACCGCTTATGATCTGTCCGATGATGTTGCTTACGCCAAAGCCCAGCAGTCCGAATACGATGCTGCCGACTGCTCCGCCTGCGATACCAAGGATAATGTCAATAAGAAGCGAGCTGGATGTCTTCATGATAAGTGATGCAAGATAACCTGCTATAGCTCCGATGATAATAGATATTAAAATTCCCATTCTGATCTCCTCCTTAAAGGTTTTAACTGAAGTTAGTTTACCACAAACCCATGATATTTGCATTATTGAATTATTTAAACTAAAATAATGTGAGGGGAAAATTTAGGAGAGATCCATATGAATCAGGAAGACATCGTGTTAACTGAATACGACGGCGGTTATGAGGTATACCAGGATGACGCCGATAAGTTTGATGACCTTAATTATCCCGTACACGTTTACTTTATCGAACTGTCCAAGCAGTATCTTAAGAACATTCAGTGGAACTGGCATACAGAGATAGAGATCATCATCGTCAACCACGGTGACATCGTATTCAAGACCCACGAAAAGCAGGTACACTTAAGTGCCGGAATGGGTATAGTGATCAACTCGAACACCATGCATGCGATCGAGCCGGATGGTGAAGATTCAAACTGCAGTATGTATTCTGCAACCTTCCACCCCAATTTCCTTTTCGGTTACGGACATAATCTAATCTACGAAAAGTATCTTACTCCCGTAGTATCTTCAGCAAAGTTCCAGTTCCTGGTGCTTTCCGAAGAAAATCCCGATGAATCCAAGATGCTTGACTGCATCAATAACGTGATCGCAACAAACCTCATTAAGAACTACGGATACGAACTTACGACAAAGTCTCTGCTTTGTAACTTCTGGCTGCTCCTTTCCCAGAAGATAGTTCCTGCCGAGAGTGTCAAGATGACAAAGGCCATCGCTTCAAACGACGAGATCCGTACCAAGGAAATGATAACCTACATCGAAAATCACTTCGCGGAAAAGGTCACTTTGGAAGACCTCGCGGATACAGTTCATATATCAAAGTCCGAATGCTGCAGATGCTTTAAGAGGGCTCTTAACTTAACGCCCATCGAATACCTGATGCGATACAGGATCTATCAGGCTGCATCACTCATACAGAAAAAGGACAAAAAGGCCGCTTCTTTTTCAGAGCTTGCTTTTAATGTCGGCTTTAACAATGCAAGTTACTTCAACAAGGTATTCCGTCAGTATCTTGGCTATACTCCCAGCGAATACCGCAGGAAAGTAAACTCCGATCCGAACTTCGATCTGTTCACGACTATTTCAATCTGATCGAATTTCAAATTCCATGCACATACCCACAACCTTATCAAGAAGCTTTATGCGCCTTAAAAGTGCTTCCTGCTGGGAATCGAGTGCTCCGACATAAAGCCTTATATGCGCTTCCTTTATAAGAACGCTGTCAAAATAAAAAGACAGTCTGTACGCGCTTTGAAGCAGTCCCTCCGAGATCTCCTTTAGCTTAACCGCGATATCATTAAGTCTCTCGCTCTCATTTTGAAGCTGTCTGTAGGATATCCTTATCGAATCATTCCCCGTAAAGACCGCGGTCATCTTTTTTCTTTCATAGGCCCTGTTCTTAAAGCTTTGTCCTTCTTTGGTATTTGAAAGCACATCCGCTATAACGGGTAAACCCGAAAAACCAAGCGCCTTAATATCCTTAATGCCTGCTGCCCTGCCGCCAAGACCCGTCATCCTTCCTCCGAATGCTATCTCCGGTATCTGCATCGCACTAAGAGCAACTCCCTTAAGGTCATCTTTGTTAAGGTCCATTATCCTGTCCGACACGCTGCCTATATAATCAGCAACATTTCCTCTTTTAAAAACGAACCTGTTCTTTCTTCCGTGATAAGTGATACTGCTGCCTGCGGGATCCCCATCTAAAGTTGCAAACATCCTTGTTATATCATGATATGCCGCAAAGTCAAAAGGCTCTGCCTCAGTCCTTACATAAAAAATATGAGATGCCGGGATGATACAGGTTCCAAGCGCCGAAACGAAATCATTCTCGCCGTTTATCCCGTACATCCTGCCGGTACGTCGTTCATACTCTTCGGTTGACATAACATTATGCCATCTGCTTATAGCTTCCTTTGACTGTCCCTGCCCGTCTATCGAATAACAAGCATCTATATACGAGGCATGAGCCGATTCCATCGTGACATACTGCGCTTTATTTGCGCCCTTTGAATGTCCCGTTACAACTATCCTCTGAACTCCGCTTAGTGCGACAGATCCCATTACAGCATCAAAATATGATACAGCCTGGCTCTGCTGGACTGTCTCATCTTCGTACAATCCCATTCCGTTATCAAGCCACTCTCCGTCGGCGGTCCCTCTATAGACAACATATATGCTGCTGCCGTCAGCTGATGTGAACGTTGCGGCATTTGTTCCTTCATTAAATCCCATTTCATGCGGATCATGACTTATGGTAAGGCCGCCTATCGCAGGGTCTTTGACCGCTTGTTTAAGGATCTCGTATTGAGGATGATATTTTCCTTCAACATCTATATGCCGGGGCATTTCCTCAACAATTTCAGAAAGCGTCATCCCATCCTCGGCATCTTCGTAATCCGTATACATGTATGTGTTAAGTATCATGGCCGTTTCGGCCTCGGATATCCTCTCTGCCATCCGTCAGACTATCACATTGCCGTTAAGACTCTGGCCTGTAACGGTATTGTTATTTTCTGCCTCGGAATAAGTCATCGCCATCTGCATCAGATCCGATGCATGTTCGGTCACCATACGATACAGCTTATCCATATCCGACTGCAGCATATTGAATCGGGAATTATAGGCATCCTGTGCTTCACCTATCCATACTCCTTTAAGAGAATTGATAAGGCTCATCATCTCATCCGTATGTGCCCTCATCTGATTGGCCGTCGTGCCAAACTGTTCCGAAGAAGTCATCAGTTTCTCCGGTGTTACCTTTAAAATACCTTCCATATATCCGTACTCCTTTCATGATGATCAATAGTTTCTTGCGGATGCAAGTTCCGCATTCCTTGCTTCCGCCTCTTCATACCTTCGCGCTATCTCTAGCAGTGCTTCAACATACTGCTTGATAAGGTTAATGAATACATTCATCTGCTCCTTATCCGACATGAACGCATTATGAAAAAGACGCTTTGCTTCGCCCTCCCACATTCCGATAAGACCGCTTTCTTCATTTTCAAGCTCGATCTTTTTGTTCTCGAACTGAAGGTTAAGATTTAACAGTTCCTCGGCTTTGCTCCTTAAAACTTCCGATGTTACTTCAAAAAGTGCCATACATTTCTCCTTTCTTTATCAATAGCTTCTGTTTATCGCAAGGCCTCTGCCATAAAGTTCGGCATCAAAGACCGTGACGGCTTCCTTTTCTATCTCATCGACCAGAACATCGATGGACCTTTTTATATCGCAGAGCATATTTATTATCTTCTGGGTGTCATCTATATAACGTTCGCAGTTTTCATCCTGCCATAGCTTTTTAATATCGCTCACGCTGTTTTGAAGATCATCGTTTATCAATGTATCAAGCAGCGTGCACATCTTTCTCATCGTATCCTTGGCATTTTTAAGATTGTCGAAATTAACCTCGATCGATGGAATAAGACTCATCCGTGTTTCTCCTTTCCGTGTCCTCATACTCTTCTGCGATGACACTTAATTTTGCTATCTGTTTTTCCATGGATGATAAATGCTCCGATAAAAGAGCACTCTTATCATAGAATTCCTTTTTAAGAGCAGGGACGGCACTGCAATACATGGAATCATCAAGGCTCATCACCTCATTTTCTAATCCCTCAAGCGAATCCCTTAACTTATCGCAGTGGCCCTTTAAAACCTCCGCTGCCACATTAAGTTTTAAAGTATCAGTCTTTATCCCGGGCATATTATCTATCCGACCGTTTCTCCTATCCTGTGTTTAAGATCTGCTATCATCAAAGCCGTATCCTCGATCCTTTCTATGATCAGGGATATCTCATGAAGGCAGAGCATGACATCATCGCATCCGGCGTATAAAGCGCTCCTGAATTCATCGGATGCTATTCCCTGCCAGGAAGATAGCATGATCTGTGAATCGCTCATAATGTTAAAAAGCACATCCGTACTTTCGGTAAAAAGTTCCCCGCAGCGCCCAAGCATTGCATCAAACATCGCGCCGTCAAGCATTATCATCCCATCCATTCCTATACCAGCACGAACCTTTCTCCGCTTGTCACTCCCTGGTTTGCAAAGCTAAGATCATCTTTGATAAAGTCACCCTTTTTAAATGAAAACAGTTTAAAAGAGCGGCAGTTGAACCTGACATTCCGGACATTTTCAATAATACGTGTGAGTTTGCCGACAAACTCCCCAAGCATGATCTCTTCGTCCACTTCGAAATCAAAGCTCTCATCAAGAGGCGGTATCAGAACATCAATCATAATCATCCTTATCACTCTCCTTTCCATCAGTCGGTATTATCATCCTTATGGTTTTCTTTTTTCCTTTGAGGCGCATGAAAGCATATGTCTTATCTTCGATCCGGTTAAGTTCACGAAACGGCACATCCGAAAGATCCAGCAGATTCTGGCCAAGGGCATCGTTTCCGATATATATCCCCTGCCTGTCCGCTTCGATCCTTCTCATCAGATCACTTCCCGAAAATGCAGCGATCTCACCTCTTCCTATTATCACGAACACATATTTATCATTTGCTATCGGGCCCTTTATGGCCGGATCATTCGTATCCTTTATAAAGATGCACTTATCAATGAGTGAAGGGTAAAGACTCTCCATGCATCTTCTAAGGTTATCAAGCAGCATCAGGCATTCGTACCTGTTGCCGCCCATGATCACAAAAGCAGATGGCTCATTAAGATCGATGCCTCTTATCATTCCCGTCGTTCCCGAATAACCGACGGGCAGAATGTTATCCCCGGATCCGATGTATTCATCTATCATCCCCGAAAGAGTATATCTGCCGCCGGTATCGGGGAACTTATCATGAGCATTAATGAATCCCGATATACCTTCGCCGGGTCTATCGCAAGGTCCGTTGCCTGTTCCGGCAATTAACGGTTTTAAAGCCTGAAACTCATAAATGTTATCTTCCATCTTTAACAAACCTCTTCCCGGTATGCCTTTCTTCGGAGTCACATCGATCCTGTAATAACGGAGCATATCGGCATAACCGAACTTATCGGTCATTTCAAGGCATATGCCAGTCTTTATCTTTGAAAAGATCCCGGACGGGATATCCGAAACGGTGCCCACGGTCAGGATAAAAAAGATGTTATTGCCTATTCCCTCCGATATCATTCTTCCGATAAGTGACATCTGCTCGTCATTCATGCTCTTAATAAAAAGACCGAAGTTATCAATAAGGATAAATACCGGCCTATCATGCCGGATAAGAAGTTTATTAAGATGATAAAAGAATATCTTCATCCCGTCGGGTGTAAAAAGATAACCCCTGCAGTTTGGTAGATCCTTTAAGATGCTAAGCTGTCCGCCGGACAGATCGATAAGGATCAGTTCATAGTTATGTAAACCAAAAGCAAGGTTCTTAAGCAACCCGGTCCTGCCGCTTCCCGGGCACCCTGCTATAGCAAGGTGGCCGTACTTTTCAGGATCATAAATGACCGGTCCCTTCCTCTGATTTGCCGGATCGTCATATATTCCGATTAGCACGTCACCATTCGGTGCATTAATGTCATCTTCGATCACATCCGGCAGTTCTTCGGTCCACAGCAGCCTGCATTTTTCATACCCGTTATCATTCGCCGTATCAATGATAAGTTTATTAAGCACATCAAGCAGAGTTATACCTGCATCATGCCTTCTGTCAGGCATTTCTATCCTCTTGCCCGAATGTCTGACATAAAGGACTTTCTTTTCCTTTTCGCCCTCATCGTATGCCTCTTTGATGTAACCCGTCTGAAAACATTTGAAGTATTCATCAAGACCTATCTGCATATAGCACTGGCCTGCACGCTTAAGATACGCAGCCTCGGGGCGCTTTAGCATATCCATGCTGTCCTGCTTGTCCTGAACCTTAAGGCAGAGTTTGAACCTCGAGTTTGACCATATCTTGTCATCTACAACTCCCGCAGGCTTTTGCGTAGCCAGGATAAGATGTATCCCAAGTGACCTTCCGACTGCCGAAAGTGAGATTATCTCCTGCATGAAGTCCGGTTCTTCCTTACGAAGTTCCGCAAACTCATCGATGATAAGAAGCAAGTGAGCAAGAGGCTTAAGATCCGGCGAATTCCTCCTTTGTCTGTTGTACTCATCGATATGGGCAACTCCGTATCTTCCAAGGAGTTCCTGCCTATGCGCATTCTCGGAACGGATCGCGCTCATCGCTCTTTTTATCTGGGAACCTGAAAGATTCGAAATAACTCCCGCGCAGTGCGGCAGATCACTTAACGCATTTCCTGTCCCGCCGCCCTTGTAATCGATGATAAAGAAGTTAACTTCCTGCGGAGAATAGGAAAGGCACAAAGAGATTAGATATGTCTGAATGAGTTCGCTCTTGCCGGATCCCGTTGTTCCAGCTATGAGTCCGTGCGGACCGCCAAACTTCTCATGCACGTCAAGATAGACCTTTTCGCAGCGGTTTCCCAATCCTATAGGAACTCTTAATCTGTCCTCGGGGCAGTTACTCTCCCACATCTTCTTAAGGTCGATGTCCCTTACCGATACGGCATCAAAGAGGCTTAAGAATCCAACACTTTGAGGGATCTCATCAAACGCCGGATCCTGCCACCCTGCATCGGTAAAGATATGTCTCATATGATATGATGCTGCCCTTTGGCCCGGCGGGTTATCTCCGATGATGCTAAGAGGATCCTCTCCTGAACGGTCATTTACAACAGAAAGTGTTTTGATCCCTTTGGGCGGAAGATATATGATGCTGCTGCAGTTAACCGGAAGATCCTTTGCATCATCGGATAGATAAAACGTCGTAAATGCACTCTCATCCGATCGTGATAACAGCTTTTCTTCAATGATCTCTCCCTTTATAAGTTGCGGGTTTAAGACAAATACGATGCACCTTCCCCTGCCCGGGTTATGATCCTCTCCAAGATACGGGATGATATCGGAAACATCGCGCTGGCTGCCTGCAATGAGCCTTATCGCTCCTCCCTGAGCGAACATGTGCGGCATGAACTTTACTGTTTCATAAAGATCCCTCTGCCAGGTGATATTCTCATCAAAGAACATGCATGTCTTTATATCCCTGCCCGAATACTGGTCCGAGATCTTAATGAGGATATCAAGAAAGAGTTCAAGGCATCCGTGCTCATCCCCTCCCTTTACAACACCTATAATGTCGCCGCAGCCCGGCTCGATCCCGACCGGAACATCATTTAAAACCGCAAAGTCTTCAGCCAGAGTTCTTGCTTTTTCGCTCTCTTCAGATTCAAAGAGTTCCCGTCTGTTATTGGACACTTTGATCTTCATCTGAAAAGGAGTCCTGCCCCTGCCGAGCCTTAAAAAATCATGATCCTTTGCACCGGAGAATCTTACATTGCACCTTTGCGAAGTAACTATCTCATCGGAAGAGCGGTATCTTTCATACATGTACTTACGGTTTTCGTCTGCGCATTTTTCAAGGTGGGATCTTGCATTGGCGATATACGCTTCGAACTCTTCGGCCGCCTTTTTGATAAGGGCATTTTCATGTCTAATCCTGTAGCGCGAGGATATAGCTGCCCAGGTGATGCCGGAAAGAGCACTTGATAATGCGGTCACCATTCCGAAGTACATAAAGCCGTGTGTCGAGCCTTGATATATCCTCGAGCCGAAAAGAGCCATCACAACGACAGGTATCAGCATGCCAGTCATCGGACCTATCCTTAAGATAAGCGGAGTCTTATCTCCCGATGACCTCTCATCGGGAACAAGGATCTCAAATTCTTCAGTATGGAGCATATTCTCTCCTCCTTGCTATCCTTAAGTCCCCGTAAAGAGCAGTTATAAGAAGATGGCTCCCGAGGTTATAAAGTACGAGCCCTTCTATCCTGATCTCGGATTCGTATTCAAATATACGCGCCGATCCTTCTATCCTCTCCGCAGAAGGATATTCAAGATACATAAGGTCATCGCCTTCAAAGTAGAGCACGGCATGTCTGTCGGCGATAAGGTCCTTAAAACTGTAATAGATATCGCTCTGATAAAGACTGCCGATATTAAGCGTTGGCTTAGAGCGCAGACTGATACACTCCGGGCGCGAAAGTAAAAAAGTATGTTCCAAAAAACTTCCGTTCCATGAAAAAATGAAAATCTGCCCGAACCGGGCCTGATAAAAAAGAGGTGATCATTTGTGGATTATCACCAAAAAACATAACTGACTTGTGGCAATATTAGCACCGTTTTTGTGCAATGTCAACAAAAACATGGTCAAAAAAGAGCAAGATAAAAGCAGCCAATAAAGGCTGCTTTTATCTTCGACCGGTCTTAGCTTCCTAGAAGAACGTGTCAAACATGCTGCCGCTTATATTTGCGGTATTAAATGATCCCGTTCTCTGATAGGTGCTGGCCTTGATCCCTTCATAATTTGCCTGATAATCGATCAGTTCGGCCTGCTGTGAAACAGAATAGCCGTATGATCCTGCTCCGCCAAACAAACTCTTAAGCGAAGCTGAGTCAGCTTTTTTGAAGGCTTCTTCATCAAGAGACAGCGTCCCGTCATCCTTAAGGGTGATACCGACATTCGACAGGTTCTTTTCATTGCTCAGTGACAGATTGTCCATTGAGACGATCTTCTTACTGATAGATGAAGTGTCGGCCTTAAGTCCGTCATTGATCATCTTGTTGTAATCATCAACGAATCCCTTAACGGCCTTTAATGACTTGTCCTGATCTTCGAAGTCCGTATCAGCTAAAGACCCGGCTGTTTCCGATAGCTTCTGTGCTGACTTTCTAATCTCCGTCAATGTCGACGCGTCATCCGCAGCAGCGCTCTTTGTCTTCTTAGAATCTACTACAGACGACAATTCCTTTGATGCGCCATCCTTGGCATAATACGCCTTCATCAGTTTACCGTAGCTTCCGTTCTTGATGGAAGCATAATCGGAAATGAAGTTGAGATTAGAAGAACCGCTGCCGAGGCTCTGGAATAAAGCCGAATAATCGGTCTTTGCCTGAATACCTATGCCCATGTTCCTCCTTTCCGATGGCCGCTGACATCCGTGTCAGCGTACAATATCTCTATTTACATCATACCACCATAAATGCCGAAAATAAAGTGATCATTTAAAAGTTTTTGCCTGAATTCTGTTTGAAGAAAGCATCGAGCTTTGCAAGGAGAGCATCCTTTTCGATCGTCTTTAACAGGTAGTCCGCAGGCTTAAGATTCACAACGGACATTACACTTTCTTTATCGGCGTGTCCGGTAAGGAACATAACCGGAACGGAATCCGTCTCCGAATCGTTCTTTAACATCTCAAGCACCTGAGGCCCGTTTGCTATAGGCATCTCATAGTCAAGCAGTACAAGGTCTGCCTTGTTCTTTGCAAGATAACTTATCGCCTGGACTCCGCTTGCTGCCATCCCGACATGATACTTATCCCTTAACCACTCATAAACCATCCTCATGTAAGTGATGTCATCATCAACGATAAGGATTTTCTTCTTGGCGTTTTCTCCGGTATTTTCGGACAGATATTTTTCCACGCACTTAATGAGCTTTTCCATATCAAGCGGTCTGTCAAACCACTCCAGGATAAGCTGGTCGGGTATTATCTTAACAGCCTCTTCATATGCTTCTTTTTCTCCGATAAGGATTATCCTGCGGTCAAGATCTCCCGCCATATCCTTAAGATAAACGAGCGCATCGGTTATCTCTTCCATTTCGGGAGTTATAAAGAGGATAAATAATACCGCATCCTCTCTTAAGGGTTCAAGTTCCTTTATTTTGGCTTCACGCAAGAGAGAATAGATCCTGTTCTCATTCAGTTTGTTTAACAGTCCCTTGGCCAGAAAGCTCTCAGTAGCGCTTACTATGACCGTCAGTCCCGTACGTTCCTCACTCATATTATCCCTCCGATATCATTTATCTGTTCCTAACTTCTGAAGTGATCCCGTCCCAGTCAAGTTTTAACAGCATTTCCTTTATCCTGTTTATCCTTGCTGCATCTTCTTCGGGAAGTGCGTAGTTTTCAATATCCTTAAGCAGATCGTCCATCATGCCGTAATCCATGGCCATCGCGATCTCTTCCATCGTCTGATACGCTTCCTTTAACATGCCCTCGGATATATCGGGAAGCGCTTCGGTCTTTTCATCGAACTTTTTAAGGTACCCGTCAAGTTCGTTATACATCGAAAGCAGCTT
>JAEEGL013528206.1_pt1 | contig 13025 bp, 6 predicted proteins | sample 9134231 | NCBI WGS metagenome assembly JAEEGL01 (sample SAMN16246548, study PRJNA631951) | gut metagenome | biome: gut microbiome; feature: rumen; material: fiber-attached | host: Bos | place: Iran: Karaj | collected 2018-10 | reverse complement strand
TCAGCATGGAAGATGCAGGTTTAATATCAAGTCCGCCGCTGTCAAAACACAAACCTTTACCGATGATAGCGATTTTTTTAAGCGGCGTCGGAGAGGAATATTTCATATGTATAAATTTCGGTGGTTCTTCACTACCTCTTGCAACAGCGTAAAACGCACCCATTCCCATTTGTTTTATTTGTTCTTTTTCATAAATTCTGGTTTCAATACCTTCAAAACTTTGTGCCAGATCAGCGAGTTTTGACGGTGTTGCGTATGCTGCCGGCTCGTTGGCAAGATCTTTTGCAAAATTCATAGCTTCTGCTATATATTTTGTTTGCTCCAGGTGCGGAGAATCCGAAGTAATATAAATTTCTTCAATTTTAGGTTCTTTTTTGGTTTTGTATTTATCAAAATGATAGTTTGCAATATAAGTCCCTATGATTGCCGGAATTCCGAAAATCTGGTCTGTTGCAACATCAAAAGCTACAGTTTTCACTTTTAGTTCAAGACATTTTCTGATTGCTTTTGCCACGTTCTCACGGATAATATTTCCGTCAAGTTTGTCTTTTTTCCCTAGCCCAAGAGCAAGTATGTACGTTGACGGGTATTGTTTGTGGGTGTGCATTACAAATATTTCACCCGGTTTACCCTTAAAGGTTTCGGGCATAAATTCATTTATAAGTGCATTTGAGGTTTCTTCACCTTCAAACTTATTGATAATCAAAACATCACAAGAGATGTTTTTTGTGCTCTCCACAATTTTTATTTCCATAGTTTCTCTCCTTATCTATGAAAATATTATATCATTGCGGATAATTATATACAACCGAATTAACAAAGACAAAAAAGACTAATTTTTTCCTTCTGTGTTAAGAGATTTTATGGCGTAGGTACGCAATTCGCGAGCTTGTTGATTTTCCGGCACCATTTGAAGAACGATATTTAAATCATCAATTGCCGGTAAATATTCTTCTTTTTTGCAATTGATTATTGCTCTTGTCAGGAATTTTTCAGAGTCCTGTTTGTCGAGGTTGATTGCTTTGTTTATATCCTCCAGGGCTTTATCAAGATCGCCGTTTGTTTTACTTATAAAAGCTGCTCTGTCGGCGTAATAATCAGCATTTTTCGGGTTTAGCTCAAGGGCTTTTGTGTAATCTTCCAAAGCCGCCGAATTATGTTCAAGTTTTGCCTGAGCAATTGCTCTTTGATAATACGCGGAATCGTTTTTGGGGTTAATTTCAATTTCTTTTGTGAAATCTAAAACCGCATCTTCGTAATTTTTTATTCCGAGATTTGCAATTCCTCTGTTATAATATGCTCTTTTAAAGTTTTTGTTTAAAGAAATTACGTGGGTGTAATCTTCAATAGCACCCTTGTATTCCTTCAGATAAAATTTTGCAACGCCGCGGTTGTTATAGCTTTCAATATTTTTTGGGTTTAATTCTATTACTTTTGTGTAGTCCTCAATCGCACCTTCATAATCATCGTTGTGTCGTTTTGCAATTCCGCGGTTAAAATAGCCGAGTTCGTTTTTGTCGTCAAGTTCAATAACTTTGGAAAAGTCTTCTATTGCTTCATCATATTTTTTCAATAAAACTTTTGTTGTACCGCGGTTAAGGTAGGCATTTGTATTTTCAGGGTTAAGTTCAATTTCTTTTGTGTAATCCTCAAGGACTTCTTCAAAAGCATTCATATTTGTTTTTGCAATTCCGCGATTGTAATAAGTATTTTCTCTGCTCGGGTCAAGTTCAATTGCCGTTGAATAATCTTTGATTGCCTCTTTATACTGGCCGAGCAAAAAGAGGGCATTTCCTCTTTGAGCGTATGTTTCTGCATTTTGAGGATTAATCGCGAGAGCTTTTGTGTAATATTCAATAGCAGTGTCATACTGCTTATCTTCAAAACTTATCTGGGCAGTATTTATAAGGGCATTTTCTTTTTTCTGTTTTCTTGTAAGTCTCTGTGCATCTGCCTGTGGCACAAAAAGCCCAATAAAAAGCCCTGTAAGTATAGTTGATGTTAGGATAATTTTTTTCATAAACAATTACCAAAATTGTAAAAATATTACAATATACCAATAAGATTATTATAAACATGACTTGATGTCCACACAGAGCCCTTTTCAGACAAAAATTTCAAGAATGAAGAATTAGAGAATTCTTGTTATAAGTAAATTTTTCAGAAGAAATCTAAATATGTAAATTTTTGTAAATTAAAGCGTTAAAATACCCGAAATATTTAAAGATTTATCCTCATAAAGCCGACATGAAAAATAACTTATCATAAGGATATAAGAACTCATGAGATCTCAAAAAGTACAAAGAGAAAAAGTAAATTTCAAAATTCGTCAGAATGAAATCGGCAAATATTCTCCATCAAGTGTTGATTTAGATGGGGTAACGGATGAATATCTTGCCAAATTTACTGATGCGGAAATCGAGAAGGCAAAGGAATTAAAAGCTAAACAAAAGGCATTACACCAGGCAGATCCGAACCATGCTGCAGAAACAGCTTATACGGATGCTTATTATTTGGATTATGCAAAAACACTGACACACCAGGAGCATTTGAGCAGGCAAAGAGGAATTTTTAAAAACAGTCTTGCCGGCTGTGAAATTCAGAACATGGAGTGGGCACAGTATTCCTATGAAGAAATTCTTCAGATGGAACAAGACGGTTACCAAATACCGCAGGAGGTTATTGAATGGGCACACTCGCAACAGCAAGCTGATGTTACGGATTATGTTGTTGTGTCAGACGATGCAGCGGCTGACGATGCTGCTACAACAGATGATGCAACCGGTTCTGATGAGTTAACAAAACTCAGAACTCAGGCACTGAACGATATTGCTAAAATTGAAAAAGCAGAAAAAGAAACAGATAAGGAAATAGAAGAATATAACAGGACAAGAAGTCAGGCAAAAGCCGTTCAGGCAAGAACAGCGTTCTTCCAGGATATTGAATTTAAAAAGCTTGAAGAAAAGACAAATGAATGGAAAAAACTAAACGAAAAGAGACAAACAGGAAAATTAAACAAACTCGAAGAACAAAGATTTAACAAACTAACCCAGGAATTAAAAGGTACAGAAAGCGGCATAATGTTTAAACTGGAATCAAATGCTGCTGATTTGGATGAATTTCTCGGGCAGATAGACAAATTAAATGAAAAAATAGCTCTTAACGAAGAGCTTGTTACAAAAGCTATTCAGGATGCTACGGATTTATCAAGTATTGAAAGACAATACGCACCGAGCAGACTTCCTGTTCCTGTCAACAGTATAAGAATAAACGGAAACGGTTTGTCCACAAGTACTTTGTATGGAATAAGAACAGAAGATATTTCGGCAATTGCCATAGAAAAAGGCAAAGATCTGGATGTAACGGATATTCATACAAACAACCGTATCCAAAGCAGCAAAACACAGAAACTTGTTAATTTTGCAAGTGAATATTCTGAAAAAGTACAGACAGCAACCGGAAAAACAAAAGAAGCCGTTGGTGAGACAGAAGAAGGTTCTTCTAAAAAGCCGGAAGACAAAGAAAATCAAACAGGTGAAGATTCCGGAGATAAATATAAAATAGAAAAAGAATTTTCAGCACCAAACTCTGTGCAGGCAACGGAAACTACACTGGCTTCAACAGCGAATATGATATCTGCGCAGGTAAAAGCAATTAAAGAAGAAAATAACCTGAAGAAAGAAACGGCACAAGCTCAAAAAGATGTGAAATCTTTGGAAGAAGAAGCTAATTCCGTTCAGGTACAACATAATGCAAATTTATCTCAGGAAGAAATTTTCCTGATGCAGCTTGATGAATTAAATTCTTCTCAGGAAACAACGCCGGCAGCACAAACAACACCGGAAGAAACAGAGGATGTTGTTGAGCCGAAAAATACTCAAGCGACTTTTGCAGCGGCACCTGTTGAGGAACAAAACAATGTTTCTCCGGAAAAGGCGGCTTTGGTACAAAATATTGCTTCAATTCAGGAAAGCGATGCGGCTTTAACATCAAAAGTTACGGCAGCTTCCGAAAAAAGTAAAATTTCTACTGCGAGAAGCAAAACATTTGCAAATGTACTGAAAGGGGATGCAACAACCTTTGATCAGGCAAGAAGAACAACACAAAAAGTTGCCGGCCAAACAATGGCGGTTGGTATCGGTACAGTCGCAAGAGGTTATGTTGACGGTACAGTCGGTGCAAATATGGTTCTTGCAGGAACTGTTATGATGCATTCATTATATCCGCCGACCGTAATTGCCGGCATGGGTATATTCTCTGCCGGATCAATGCTGCTTTCAGAGGGAATGTTAGAACTTACAACAGGAACAATAGCAACCGGCATTGGTATGACTTCATTTGGTACAGCAACGGCTGCTGAAATCATAACAAAAGAAATTGCCGGAGTTGATACAACCGCAAATGCAGAAATTAAAGATAATGAAGCTTCAATTGCAGAATCAGAAGAAGCTGTCGGAATTGAAGCAAATGTTGATGTTGATGCTGAAGGTAGCAGTGAAACACCTGCTGAAGCACCGGTATCTGAAGAGCCAATAAAAGCTCAGACAACAGCTGCAACTACCGAAATATCAGCAACAACTCCGTCTACGGAAAAAGTAAATACTGTTAATTCCGGTGCAACAGCGCAAAAAGTTACCGCGACATCGGCCGTATCAAATAATACTCAAGAAAATAAAGTTCAAACAAATCCTCAGGTTCCTGAAGGAAATGGTAGTAAAAATAATAACGTTGCAAGAACTCAAAATTCAGCAACAGAAACAATAGCAAAGAAAAAAGAAACAAAATCAAATTCACAAAGTACGGAAGTTGACGAAACAAGCGCAAGCGAAGAACCAAATGCTCGCGAAGCATACGATGTTAAAAAAGAATTTAGTATAGCAGGTGCGGCAAGTGCAACCGCAACAACAATAAAAGCTTCAGCAGATGTTTTGAGTTCGCGTGATTCCGCACATGAAAAAGAAGCTTCCTTCAATGGCAAATTAACAGCTATTAGAAAAGTAGAAAATTCAATTGAAAAAAACAAAAATCTTGCGGAAGCAATTACAAGACAGCAGGAACAAAAAGCCGCACAAACAAAAGCTCAGATAGAAAATGAAAATACCCAGATTCAAAAAGCTGCAGCGGATGGAGATGTTGAAACGTTTGAACAGGGTCAGGTAAATGTTCAGAATCTCGCAGGTGCAATGCAGAGTGCTGCGGGTTCACAAATTGACAATTTCAAATCAAATATATCATCGATGAACGATGCAATAGAAAATATCCAAAACGACAGAGCAACATTAAAAAGTGAAATAACAGATTTTAATAAAAAAATTGATGAACAGCTGGATGTTTCCCAAAAGACATTAGTTGTCGGTGCCGGTACTTTTGGTGTTGGTTTTGCAAGAGGATTTGCCGGCGCACTTATGTTTATGACCGGTACAAGTCTTTTGGCTTCTGCGGGACCTAATGTAGCACAGCAAGTTTTGGCAGTTGCGATGATGGTTCAGGGCAGAATTATGGTTACACAGGGTAATATTGAAGAAAAAACGGGCTTGCTCGCTGCTGCAACTGGTGCGGGCGGACTGGCTGTTCATGCCGGTGTAAAAAGTGACAGAATTGATCTTGATTCAAACGAAAAAACAGGAAATTCATTCTTAACTATAACAAGAAATGGCTTGAAACGACGTACGGCAGAAGCTCAAGAATTAGATAAATCAAGAGTTGCATCAATTGAAGAAGTTAACTTAATTGCAGCATCCGCAACAGCAAATGCTAACAGTGTTGACAGAACAGATACAGATGATAAAGCCGAGAAAAAACTTGCAAGATTTAATAAAGAAACAGAAATCGAATCTCGAAAGAAGAGAAAAAGAGTTATTGCGGTTTCTGCTTCAACAAGAGGGTAAAACAAAAGAGCGGCCGGTGAATTCACCGGCCGCTCTTTTTAGTTAATCTATTTTGATTTTTTAGTTTTACCTGTAGTTTGTTTAACCGGTTTTTTTACGGCCTTTTTTGTAGTTTTGGTTGTCGTTTTTGGATAGTAATCTCTTACGATACCTTTGAATGCGTCTTCATATATTGCTTTAATGTCTGACATCAAAGGATAAGCCGGGTTTGCACCTGTACATTGATCATCAAAAGCGAGTTCAACCATTTCGTCAAGATTTTTGTAGAAATCTTTTTCTGTTATACCAAAATCCTTAATAGAGTTTGGAAGGTTAATTGCTTTCATCAGCTTATCAACCGCCTTAATTAACATTTCAACTTTTTCATCATCATCTTTTCCTGCAATACCTAATTCGTCAGCAATCTGAGCGTATTTTGTTTTTGCATTAGGATATTTATATTGAGGGAAAGTTGCCTGTTTTTTAGGGCAGTCAACGGCATTGTATTTAATTACCTGTCTGATTAACAGAGCATTTGCAACACCGTGCGGAATATGGAATTTTGCACCGAGCTTGTGTGCCATAGAGTGACATAATCCCAAGAAAGAGTTTGCAAAGGCCATGCCGGCGATTGTTGCGGCATAATGCATTTTTTCTCTTGCTATTGGGTTATTTGAGCCCTCTTTATATGCTTTTTCCAAATATTTAAATACAAGTTTTGCGGCTTCAAGCGCATTTGAATTGGTGAAGTTTGTTGCCATGCAGGAGACATATGCCTCAATAGAGTGAACTAAAGTATCAATACCTGAAGCTGCGGTCAGACCTTTTGGCATTCCGTCAACAAAATTCGGGTCAATGATTGCTATATTTGGTGTCAGGGCATAGTCTGCAATAGCATATTTTATGTCAGTTTCATCATCCGTAATGATAGAAAACGGTGTAACTTCAGAACCGGTACCTGATGTTGTCGGGATAGCAACCATAATTGCTTTTTTGCCCAAATCAGGAATACGGCAGATTCTCTTTCTGATATCCATAAACCTCATTGAAATATCGCTGAAATTTGTGTCCGGTTGTTCATACATCAGCCACATAATTTTTGCGGCATCCATAGGTGAACCGCCGCCAAGCGCAATGATTACATCCGGCTCGTACGGTCTTATGATGTCCAGTGCCTGATTTACTGTTGACAGGGTCGGATCAGGTTTAACATCAAAGAAGATTTGATAGTCTATATCAAGTTCCTCCAGAATGTTGGTTATACTGTATACAGCTCCTGAATTAAAGAGGAATCTGTCTGTTACGATAAATGCACGTTTCTTGCCTTGTAATTCGCGAAGAGCCAAGTCCGTAGCACCTCTTTTGAAGTATATTTTTTGCGGAACTTTAAACCACAACATGTTTTCTCTCCTTTCAGCAACTGTTTTATAGTTCAATAAGTTTTCCACACCGATATTGCCGGATACGGAATTTTTACCCCAAGAGCCGCAGCCAAGTGACATTGACGGTTCCAGTTTAAAATTGTATAAATCGCCGATTGCACCCTGTGAAGAAGGACAATTAATCATGACTCGGCATGCCGGCATCAGTTCTGCAAATTCATCAATTCTTTCGGTTGTTCTTGCATCTGTGTGTAAAGAAGCCGTATGTCCTGCTCCGCCTTTTGAAATCAGCTCATAAGCCATTTCTGCAGCTTGTTTGTAGTCTTTTGCCTTGTACATTGTCAAAATCGGTGACAATTTTTCTCTTGAGAAGGGGTCTTCCCAGTCAACTTTAGGTCTTTCAACCAACAAAATCTTGTATGTTTCGGGGATTTTAAATCCGGAAAGCTCTGCAATTTTGTATGCCGGCTGGCCAACAATGGCAGGATGTGCCGAACCTCTTTTTGGGTCGATTACCGGCAAATCAGCCATTTTCTTTTGCTCGGCTTTACTTACGATGTATGCACCTCTGTATTCAAATTCTTTTTTAACTTCTTCATAAACGTCCTCAACAACGATAACGGATTGTTCAGATGCACAAATCATACCGTTATCAAAGGTTTTAGACATCAATATTGAAGATACCGCTGTCTGAATATCAGCAGTTTCATCTATAACAGCAGCAGTATTTCCAGGTCCTACACCAAGTGCAGGGTTTCCGGATGAATATGCAGCCGTAACCATTCCCGGGCCGCCGGTTGCAAGTATGCATGCAATATCCTTGTGCTGCATCAATTGTCCTGAAAGTTCAACTGACGGAACGTCAATCCAGCCGATGATATCTTCCGGGGCACCGGCTTTTATTGCAGCTTCAAGTACTATTTTTGCGGCCTCAATGGTTGACTTTGTAGCTCTAGGATGCGGTGAAAAGATAATACCGTTCCTTGTTTTTAACGAAATTAAAGATTTAAAAATAGCCGTTGATGTCGGGTTTGTTGTAGGAACAATTCCTGCAATAATCCCTAAAGGTTCAGCAACAATCTTTGTTCCGTTTGTTTTATCTTCGCTTATAATTCCGCATGTTTTTGCATCTTTATGCTTGTTATATATGTATTCCGAAGCATAATGGTTTTTTATTATCTTGTCTTCAACAACACCCATGCCTGTTTCTTCAACCGCCATTTTTGCAAGCGGAATACGGGCTTTGTCAGCGGCTGTTGCGGCAGCTTTGAAGATTTTATCAACCTGTTCCTGCGTATAAGAAGAGTATATTTTCTGTGCTTTTTTCACTCTTCCAATAAGTAATTCCAGCTGTTCAGCGTTGTTGACAAGAGTTGATCTGTTTAAAGACTTTTCCAGTTTTTCAACATTCTTTTTATTTTTTGCTTTCATTTTTATCTCCCTTGTATCAATAATAACGTCTAAAATAAAATTTGTAAATCTATTTGTGATTTTTTGCACAATTTTATTTTAAAACATGTTACACATAAAAGCAAGTGTAATTAATACAATCTTTATATATTATTAATGGAAGATATTTTGGCAGAAATTTTGGTAACGGGCATGCAAAATTTGTAAATAATCTTCATATATAACAATAATCGGAGGAATTATATATAAAAAATATTCCCCAACCGGATAATTAATTCACAAGAGTGAAAAGGGCTCTCTGCAGCCAATAAGTGCACTTTATACACTTTATGCCAAAAATACCATATCCACTGAATATACGACCTCTTAATAAAAGTTCATAATAGGGGTTGACAAAAAAAATTATATGAATTATAGTAATATGTGTTAGATGAAGTGTTAATTTAACACTTAATAACAAAGGAGGTAACTCATGTTAGCGATAAATCCTATAAAATTATATAAATTTAATAAGAAATACATATCATTTGGTGAAAACCAAAACCAAAATAGAGTACAAAATAACAAAGTAGGCCTTATGTCTTTAGATAAGAACCAGAACACAAGAATCAACTTTGAAAAAGACATGTATGAGGCTCAAAAGGCTGATATGGTTCAAACAAACCCTGTCAAAGCTTTGAAGTACAATTTTGTTAAGGCTTATAATACATTATGCACCCCGAAAAGACAAACAGAAAAAACTGAATCAACATATATTCACTTACCCTATATGGCATAGTGATCAGTTAAAGACTTAACTCTTTTCATTTACCCTTTAAAACCACGCAGTTACCCCAATTGCATGGTTTTTTATTTTATAAACGGCTTCTTATCAGGAGTCGCTTTTTTATTATATTGTCCGATTGGCTAATTTGCACAGAATATTTAATTTATAGAATAAATGTGTGTATATAATGCTTGGTACAATTATTTTTATATTGCTGACGGCGGCTGTATGCTTTTGCTGTCATAGTCATATATTAAAAAAGAATGTGCATATCCTGAAAGAACAGTTATCGGCGCAGGAAGCTTTTTTAGCAACAATAGTTCACGATTTGAAGACGCCAACTAATTCACAATTAGCCATTATTAAGCTAATGAAGGGCGGAACCTTTGGCGGTTTAAATACTGAACAAAAAGAGGTTCTTGATCTGATGTCCGGCTCGTGCCGGTATATGTCAAATCTGATTGAGATAATTTTAAAATCCTATTCAGATTTCGGGAAAATAATTCTGGACAGAACAAAGTTTAATGTTGTTGAACTGGTTAATGAGTTGTGTGAAGAAACAAAAGGTTTGCGCCGGGAAAAGAATCAGGTTATAAATTTGCAAAAAATATCGGAGGACTGTTCCATTTATGCGGATAAATTGCAGATAAAAAGGGTAATATTGAATTTGTTATCAAATGCTGTAGCGTATGGTTATTGCAATACTGTGATAAATATTAATATAAAAGTTTCAAAAAACAGCTTTGAATTCTATATTGAAAATGTAAGCAAACAAATCCCGCAGGAAGAATTATGCAAAATTTTTGACAAGTATTACAAAACAAAAGATTCCTATTTTAACAATTCGGAGAGAGGTTTGGGGCTTTATCTTGTCAAACAGATAATAGAAAAGCATAAAGGCAGAGTTTATGCAAAAAGCAGCGCAGGTGGTATATGCACCTTTGGTTTTGTAATACCAAATTACTTACCGGCAAAAAATGAAAAAAGCCGACCTCTTTTAAAGAAATCGGCTTTTTAAATTTGTTTATCGGTTTTATACAATACCTTGTGCGCGCATAGATTTTGCAAGTTTTCTAAAAGCTGCAATGTTTGCGCCGGCAACGTAATTGCCAGGGCAGCCGTAGTGGTCTGAAGCGTCTTTACATGCCTTGAAGATGTTTATCATAATTTGTTCAAGTTTGGCTTCAACTTCTTCAAAGGTATAATAAAATCTCATACTGTTTTGTGACATTTCAATAGCGGAGGTTGCAACACCACCGGCATTAGCTGCTTTTGCAGGTCCTACAAGAACACCCTTTTCGAGCAAATAATCCGTTGCTTCCTGTGTGCATGGCATATTAGCACCTTCCGCAACTGCAAGAACTCCGTTTTCAACCAGTTTTTTAGCTGAGTTAAGGGTTAATTCATTTTGAGTTGCGCAGGGAAGTGCGATGTCTGTTTTAATTGTCCATACAGGAGAATCTTCGCCTGTTGCTTCCATATATTTAGCATTCGGATGTTTTTCAAGATATTCTTTGATTCTTCCGCGTTTTACCTCTTTAATTTCTTTTACAAGGTCAAGATCCATGCCGTTTTCATCATAAATGCAGCCGTTTGAATCGCTCATTGCAACAACTTTTGCACCCATAGCAGTTGCTTTTTCGCAGGCATAGATTGCAACATTTCCTGAGCCCGATATTGTTACGGTCTTGCCCTTAAGGGTTTGGTTGTGTGCAGCAAGCATTTCTCTTGTAAAGAATAAAAGACCGTAACCGGTTGCTTCTGTTCTTGCTAAAGAACCGCCGTAGTATGTGGCTTTGCCGGTGAGAACTCCGCCTTCGTATGCGTTTCGGATTCTTTTGTATTGGCCAAAAAGATATCCGATTTCTCTTGCTCCGACTCCGATATCGCCTGCCGGAACGTCAACATCCTGTCCTATGTGGCGATATAGTTCTGTCATAAAGCTTTGGCAAAATCTCATAATTTCGTTATCGGATTTGCCTTTCGGATCAAAATCCGAGCCGCCTTTGGCACCGCCTATGGGCAAACCTGTCAGAGCGTTTTTGAAGATTTGTTCAAAACCCAAAAACTTCATAATACTCTGGTTTACGCTCGGGTGAAATCTAAGACCTCCTTTATATGGCCCGATTAGCGAGCTGAACTGTACTCTGTATCCGCGATTTACAATAACTTCGCCTTTGTCGTTTGTCCATGGAACTCTGAATAATATTATTCTTTCCGGTTCAACCATTCTTTCAAGGAGTGCTATACTTTCATATTCTTCCTGATGATTTGCCACAACAGGTTCAACTGTTGTTAAAACTTCTTTTACGGCCTGCAAAAACTCCGGCTCGTTTATATTTTTCTTCTTAGTATCCTCTAAAACTTTCTCTAAATAGCTATTCATATAATTTATCCTCAGTTAAAAATTTCACTTTTTTATAATACTACACGAGATTAAAATGGGCTATTAATATAATATAAAGATTTACATAATGCTTTTGACAAGTTCAATAGCTCTGTTTGCCATAAGTTCCCCTTTGAGTTTTTTGTTTTTTCTTTCTTTTTTAGGCAATTCAACGGGCGGAACAATACCCCAATTTGAATTTATGGGTTGGAAATCTTTATGTTCAGGGTTTGTAATATAGTGTGTTAAAGCTCCGAGCATTGTTTCCGGAGGTAATTCCAACAGCGGTTCATTGTTTAATAATTTTGCCATATTTATTCCGGCTAAAAGTCCGGAAGCAATAGATTCTGTGTAACCTTCAGTTCCCGTAATTTGACCGGCAAAGAATAAATCTTCACGGGTGCGTGTTTGCAGGGTTGGGTTTAAAAGATTTGGAGAATTTATGAAGGTATTTCTGTGCATAACGCCATACCTTACTATATTGCAATTCTCAAGTCCCGGAATTGATTGCAAAAGCTCTTTTTGCGCACCCCATTTGAGATTGGTTTGGAAACCTACGAGATTATAAAGAGTTTTTGCACTGTCGTCTTGTCTTAACTGTACAACCGCATAATTCTTTTCACCCGTTCTTCTGTCAATAAGTCCAACGGGCTTCATGGGGCCAAATCTCAGTGTGTCAACTCCGCGGGCTGCCAAAACCTCTATCGGAAGGCAGCTTTCAAAAAATTTTGCACCTTTTTCAAAATCATGACGTTCAATTTTTGGAGCGTTTATTAATATATTATAGAAAATTTCATATTGCTCTTTATTCATCGGACAATTAATGTATGAAGCTTCACCCTTGTCATAGCGGCTTGCCCAGAAGGCCGTGTCAAAGTTTATACTTTCTTTTTCTACAATTGGTGCTATTGCATCAAAGAAGTGCAGATATTCACTTTTTGTGAATTCTTTTATAGAGGATGCAAATTTATCACTTGTTAATGGTCCTGAAGCTATTATTGTCGGGGTATCCGGAATTTGTGTTACTTCCTCTCTTATTATATTAACATTGGGGTTTTGTTCAATTTTTTCGGTTACGGTTTCTGAAAAGCCGACTCTGTCTATTGCCAAAGCCCCTCCTGCAGGGACTTGATATTTTTTTGCAATTTCAATAAGTTCCCCGCCGAGTATTTCCATTTCGTGTTTCAAAAGGCCGCTTGCGTTGGTGATGTCAT
>JAEEGL010979604.1_pt1 | contig 13025 bp, 11 predicted proteins | sample 9134231 | NCBI WGS metagenome assembly JAEEGL01 (sample SAMN16246548, study PRJNA631951) | gut metagenome | biome: gut microbiome; feature: rumen; material: fiber-attached | host: Bos | place: Iran: Karaj | collected 2018-10 | reverse complement strand
CTTGGAAAAAGTTCCTGACATAAAGATTATTTCCGCCCTTCATCCTGACTCTATAAAGCTTGAGCACAAAATGGAAGAATGCCTGTGCATCGGCTTTTCCGGCGGATACCTCACTAAGAGCCGTCATGTCGTTGATTTGATGGAGGATGAGCATCTCTACGGTTTCTGGGGCATTGAGCGCCTAATGGAAAAAATCCGCTTCGCTTTCTCAAGTGAAACAGATGTCAATCAGATTATTACGGGAGCTAAGTTGATTGTATGAGTAAGCTTTGTATCATGTTGCCGCCTCTGGCTCCTGATTATTCTGGAGCGGCATCGGCATTATTTGAGCTTGGAGGCATGATTGTAATTCACGATGCTTCCGGCTGTACGGGAAACTACACCAGTTATGATGAGCCGCGCTGGCTTGGAAGTCATGTGGCCGTCTACTGTTCTGGACTTCGCCATATGGATGCCATCTTGGGAAATGATTATCTTCTCGTTGAGCGCATAAAGGAAGCGGCAAAAAGCATTAAGCCAAAATTCATCGCGCTTTTGGGAAGTCCTGTTCCAATGGTAATCGGCACTGATTTTGAGGGGCTTGCAAAGGAAATTGAGCATGAAACCGGCATTCCAACGATTGGCCTTTCTACTAGAGGACTTGCCTATTACGGAAAAGGCGTGAACTCAAGCATCATCTCCCTCATGAAAAAAATCTGTCCGAGTGAAATTTCACCCGCTGAAAAAAACGATGGCATCAATATTTTGGGCGTGACGCCTCTGGATTTTGGAAAAGGCTCTAACGCACGGGATTTTGTTGAACTCTTTGAGAAAAACGGAATCAAGGTCAACTGCTGCTTTACGATGGGCTGCACTTTTGAGCAGTTTAAGGACTCCGTAAAATCCAGGCTGAATGTTGTCGTGTCTCAAAGCGGTTATGACACGGCTCTTTTTATGAAGGAAAGATACGGCATTCCTTTTGTGGTTGGAACTCCAATGTTCATGGGAAAAATCATCCTTGAAAAAGTGGAGCCTTCACGCTTTAAATGTCAGCCTTCGCTCTCTCCTGTAAATCCTGACGCGTCCATTCTTATTGTGGGGGATCAGGTGATTTCAAATTCCATTCGTGAGTACTGTGTTGCGCTTGGCGTAAAAAAAGAAGCGGTGAGTGTGGGCGTGCTTTTTGATTCGTCAAAGGAACTTCTTTCGGAAAATGATGTCGTCATCAAAAATGAAAAGGAACTGCGAACCATACTCAACAGCGGAAAATACAAAAAAGTTGTGGCAGATCCACTTGTTGAGCAGCTGATAAAGGCGGAACAGAAAAAAAACATTTCATTTTTTTCGCTTCCGCATGTAGCCGTCTCCAGCAAAATTTACTGGGATAAGCCGCTTAAATTTCTTGGCGATGAATTTTCCCGCTTTGTCCGGGAAATCATTAAATAAAAAAGAAACAGTCAAAAAAGTTTTAAAGGAGTTATATATGAAAAAGTCATTTTTAGCTGCAGCAGCACTTCTTATGATTTTTAACCTCTCGTCTTGTACCAAAAAGGAAGTTCAAAAGGCTGCCACACGTACAATCATTGATCACACTGGTCGTGAAGTGACCATTCCTGCCGAACTGAACAGAATCGTCATCGGCTCAATTCTTCCGCTGGCCTCAGTTTACTGCATGTACATGGGCTCCACTGAAAAACTGGTTGGAATGCATCCATCCTCAATGGCTGCCGCAAAAAATTCTTACCTGGCTACTGTTTACCCTGAAGTCACAAAAATTGATTCTTCTTTTGTCCAGAACGGGGCAATCAATGTTGAGGAACTTCTCAAACTTAAGCCGGACGTAGTTTTCTATTCAGCGACAAATGAAGAAGAGAGGCAGGTTTACGAAAATGCCGGAATCCCGGCAGTCGGATTTTCAGTCACTCTTTCAGGCTACAATTCCGTAGAAACCTACGCTGACTGGATTAATCTTTTAGGACAGATTTTCGGCGATACTGGACGCGCTTCTCAAATTATTGAAGAAGGCCGCAAGGTTCAGAATGACATCCTGGAACGGGTGAATAAGCTTGATGACTCACAGAAGCCTCGCGTTCTCATTCTTTTTAATTACGATGATTCAAACATGACTGCCGCAGGAAGCAATTTCTTCTCAGAATACTGGATTGGAACTGCAGGCGGAATCAATGTAGCCGCTGGTTTTAAGGGGCAGGGAAAAATCAACATGGAACAAGTCTATCAGTGGAATCCTGACATGATTTTCATTACGAATTTCAGTCCGCGCCTTGCAGAAGATTTATTGGAAAATAAAATCGAAGGGACTGACTGGTCGCTTGTAAAAGCCGTAAAAGAGGGAAAAGTCTATAAATTTCCTCTTGGAATGTATAGATGGTTCCCTCCCGCAAGTGATACTCCTCTTGTCCTTCAGTGGCTTGCCACAAAAATCCAGCCAGAACTCTTTTCTGACATCGACATGGACAAGAACATCACCGATTACTACAAAAAATACTACGGTGTTGATTTGAAAGATGAAGATTTGCAGGCGATATACCACCCTGTCCGCGCTGCTTCTGGAAAATAAAAATGGTAATTGAAAATAAAAACATCCGCTCACTTTTTATTTTGCTTTCATTTCTGGTGATTCCGCTTGCAGCCCTTGTCTGCCTTGGTGTGGGACGATATTCCCTTTCGCCACTGCAGATCCTCCAGTCGTTTGCAGACGCAGTCAGCGGAAGAGCGGGAGACGTGATGGCTCAGACAGTCATTTTTAAAGTCAGGCTCCCGCGAATCCTTCTAGCCCTTGCGGCTGGGGCGGGGCTTGCATGTTCTGGAACGGCCTTTCAGGGGCTTTTCTCAAACCCATTGGCCACTCCTGACACGCTTGGGGTCGCCAGCGGAGCTTCCTTTGGGGCAGTCCTTGCCATGATGTTTCACTGGAACTTAATCGGAATTCAGGTCCTTGCATTGTGCTTCGGCCTTGTTTCCTGCTTTTTAACCTGCCAGATAAGCCGTATTAAGGGAAAGTCTTCCATAATAATGATTATTCTTTCCGGAATGGTAATTTCCTCGCTCTTTCAGGCTTTGGTTTCAATCGTAAAGTACATGGCCGACCCGGAGGATGAGCTTCCTTCAATTACTTACTGGCTCATGGGAAGCATGTCCACCGTCACATACAAGAGCCTCTTTTTTGGAGTGCCATTCATCCTTATTGGCCTTGCAATAATATGGGCGTTAAAGTGGCGTCTCAATATTCTTTCCCTCAACGAGGACGAGGCAAAATCAATGGGAATGAACATCAAGTATCTCAGGCTTTTCATCATTGTCGCTTCTTCTTTGATTACGGCCTCTGTCATCTCCATGTGCGGTCAGATTGGCTGGGTTGGACTTTTGATTCCTCACATTTCACGGATGCTTTTGGGAAGCAACAATAAGACCGTTGTTCCATTGAGCATTTCGTTTGGAGCGATTTTCATGATGATTATCGACACCTTTGCCCGCTCTGCTTCATCAGCAGAAATTCCGATTTCAATACTCACGGCAATCATCGGCGCTCCAGTTTTCATCAGCCTGCTCAGAAAAACAGGAGGTGTTTGGGCATGACATTTCAGGTAAAAAACGGCGGATTTTCATATGATTCGCGCCGCATCTTAGACAACATAAATTTTAAGCTTTCAGATGGGGAAATCATGTGCGTTTTAGGCTCCAACGGCGTGGGAAAGACCACCCTCCTAAAGTGCATGATGGGCTTACAGAAGTGGAACAGGGGAGAAACTTTGCTCGACGGAAAGAACATCCGCGATATTCCTCAAAAAGAATTCTGGAAGAAAATCGCCTATGTTCCACAGGCAAAAAATTCAGCCTTTTCTTTCTCAGCACTGGACATGGTGACAATGGGAAGAAGCGCGCACTTGGGAACATTTTCTCAGCCGACAAAGGAAGACGAGAAAATCGCCCTTGAAGCCATGGAAACATGCGGAATTACATGGCTTAAAGACAAGCTCTGCACCCAGATGAGCGGCGGTGAACTTCAGATGGTTCTTATTGCCCGCGCCTTGACCGTAAATCCAAGAATGCTGGTTTTGGACGAGCCTGAATCAAACCTGGACTTTAAGAATCAGCTTGTCATCCTCAATGTGATTGAAAAGCTTGCGCGTGAAAAAAACATCTCCGCCATCGTGAACACTCACTTTCCGGCTCACGCCATGAAAATTGGAACAAAAGCATTGATTTTGAACAAGAATGCAAGTCCGATTTTCGGGAAGTCGAGCGAAGTAATCAACGAGGAGAACATGAAAAAGACTTTTTCCGTGCAGGTTCACATAAACGAGTTTGATTTTGATGAGAGGCACTATAAAAGCGTGACTCCTCTTTACGTGGTGGGTGCATGAAACTCATTACTTTTGCCGGAACTCACGCCTCTGGAAAAACTTCCGTCATTTTAAAGGCTGGTGAATCCTTGAAAAAACAGGGGAAATCCGTTGGCGTTATGAAACTTGACTGCATTTCCTCAGGCGATGATGAAATCTACAGAAAAAACTCAATTCCTGTAATCAAGTGTATTTCCGGCAACATGTGCCCAGACCATTTTTTTGCAAGCCACATCAATGAGTTTTTTGAGTGGGGAAAATCTCAGGAACTTGACGTCCTCATCACTGAAAGTGCGGGGCTTTGCGGCCGATGCGCGCCTCATTTGAGGGATGTGAGCGCGGTTTGCGTAATAGACTGTCTTGCAGGAATTTCCTCGCCTTTTAAGGCCGGGCCGATGCTTTTTTATGCTGATTACATTGCAGTCACAAAGGGAGACCTCGTTTCTCCGGCTGAGCGGGAAGTTTTCCTGCACAACATAAAGCTTGCCAATTCACGGGCCAGGGTGAATTTCGTCAATGGACTTTCAGGACAAGGCTCCTCACGTCTTTCTGATTTCATTTTTTCCTCAGATGAGACTTCTTCTGTTGCTGATAAATTCTTGAGGTTTACGATGCCTTGCGCAAGCTGCAATTTTTGCTCAGGTCAGACCTGGGTTGGAAACAACAAAAGTAACGGAAGGATAAAGTGGGGCGGAAATGAATCTTAGCAAGCAGAAAATCTCAAGCCTTATTTCAAGACATGCTGAAATCAAAAAGTATTTTGACCAGATTGCTCTCCCCCTGATTTCGAAAGACATGAGTTTAAAAGAGCTTTTTTCTTCGCTTTCTGATCAGTGGCTTCGTGATTCTGGCCTGACGGAAAATGAAATCCTTCAGGTTGTGAAAAACATAATCGGCCAAAATGAAAAAGAGGAAGCTGTTGACTATCCCTTTGATTTTCTGACTGTCCTCGGCGGGAAAAGCAAGGATGGAAAAGACGAAAGCCTTCATCTGGAACTAAAAAAAGGCGATGTCTGTGGAATTACAGGACTTACTGGCTCCGGAAAAACACAATTCCTTGAAGATATTGAGTACATCGCTTCTGGAGATTCTCCTTCAAGGCGGAAAATCCTCATCAACGGAAAAGAACCGTCGAGTCAGGAACGCGAATATTTTGAAAACAATCTCTGCTCAACTCTTTCCCAGAGCATGAATTTTGTGCTGGAACTTTCCTGCGAGCAGTTTATCCTGATGCATGCAGAATGCAGGAAAAAGAATCTTGCGCCTTATGAAAAAGAAAAACTTGTCGCTCAGGTGATTGAATGTGCGAACAGTCTTGCAGGAGAGAAAATATCAAGAAATTCTGTGATTACGCAGTTAAGCGGCGGGCAGTCACGCGCACTGATGATCAGTGACATCGCCTTAGTTTCTGATTCTCCCGTGGTTTTGATTGACGAGCCTGAAAATGCCGGAATCGACAAGGATGAAATTTTAAGGCTTCTTTCTTCAAAAGGAAAAATCGTCCTGGTCTCAACCCATGATCCAATCATCGCGCTTTCTTGCCCGAAACGAATCGTAATAAAAAACGGTGCTGTTGACTGCGTGCTTGAGCAGAGCTGTGATGAAAAAAATCTTCTCGCTGAACTGAAATCTTATGACGAAAAAATGAAGGAAATCAGAAATTTGTTAAGGGATGGCAAAAATGTCTGCTGAGAGAGTTGATTTTTGGGTGGAGCTTCCAAGTCCCCTTAAAGTTTCCGTCCGGCAGGCATTTTATGATTTTGCAGGAAAAATCTATGACGAAAAGGGAATCGTTTTAAGCTCTTATTTTCCTAGCAGCATGGGCGGTGACATGAAGGATGAAGATTACTTAATCAACATGAGCCTGTCTTCACTTCCGGAAAATTACCTCGGCATGTCGTTTGGAGAAATCTCAAGTCCTCGCTTTATAAAAGAGTTGCTTTGCCGTGATGAAGGAAATAATCTTTCACGAAAAAAAGTCTACACTCACAAAGAAATAGTCGCTTGGTTTTCAGAGACTATGGTCGTTGACACAAAACGGCTGAACGGAAGGCCGATTCCAAAATCTTACCATGATTTGGCTGATCCGATTTACAAAGGTGAAGTCTGCATAATCGGAACTGCTGAAATCCCAGATCCGCTTTCCGCGCTTTTTATTTTGAGGAAATATGGTGAAAAAGCCATGCTCAGCTTTATTGAAAATATTGCAGGATTCGGTGCTCCGGTAAATGCAATACGTCATATTGGAAAAAGCACGAATTCTTTCGGCTCAGTTTTTATAATGCCGCTTCTTTTTGCGAATGTATGCCGCGAAATAAAAGGTGCCGTCGTTGTAGAGCCTGGGGAAGGTTATTTTGCTGAGCCGTTTGTCCTGCTTTCAAAAAACGCAGAAAATGAAAAATCAAGGATTATCCGGGATTTCCTGCATTCAAACGAATTTGAGAACGCTTTTTCGGAAAAAGATTTTCTCGTCTCAAATGAAAAAAACAACAGGAAAATTTGCACTTCCTGCATGGAATGCTGTTTTCCAGAACTTGAAAAAATCTATCCGCTCCTGCGTGAAAAATTAAGGAAGTAAAAAAAAGAGGGCGAAAGTTCAAACTGAACTTTCGCCCTCTTTTGCCTTTATTGAGTTAAGCTATCGAAATCTTCTTAGACATTTCCGATTTCTGACTGCAATGTCGGGAATTTCTCAAAGTAGTCATCAGTTACTTTTGCGATTACGCCGCTGAGAACAATCAGTGAAATACAGTTAGGAATTGCCATGAGTCCGTTCGTGATGTCTGCAATTGTCCATACTTCGCTTACAGTCAGGTAAGGTCCGATGAAAACTGCCACGATGTAAAGAATCCTGTAGATTTTTACGATGCCCATTTTTCCGCGAGTGAGATATTCGATACAGCGTTCTGAGTAGTAGTCCCATCCGAGGATTGTAGTGAATGCGAAGAATACGAGACAAATCATGAGGAGGAACTGGACTGATTTTCCGTCACCGCCAAGAACTGAGTTGAATGCTGCTGAAGTGATTGCAACACCCTTGAGGTTGTCTGCAATTCCGTATGTTCCGTTTGTAAAGAATGCTATTACGATTGCAAGACCTGTCATTGTACAAACGATGATTGTGTCGATGAATGTTCCGGTCATTGATACGAGTCCCTGCGCTACAGGTTCCTTTACGTTTGCAGAAGAAGCTGCAATTGCTGCAGAACCAAGACCTGCCTCGTTAGAGAAAATACCTCTCGCAACACCTTTCTGCATTGCCTGAATGATTGTCCATCCTGCAGCACCACCGGCAGCGGCTTTTACTCCAAACGCACACTTTAAGATTACGCTGAATGCTTCTGGAATTCGTGTGGCATTCATGATCAGGACTGAAACACCAAGGAAAACATAAACGATTGCCATGAAAGGAACGATTACCTCAGCAACCTTTGAAATTCGCTTGAGTCCGCCGATGATTACGAGGGCTGCAAAGAATGTAACTAAAAGACCTGCAATTACGGTTGCCCAAGAGTAGCTGTTCTTTCCGATTGTGATGGCGATGTTTGTATTTTCCGGGTCAAATGCATTGTTTACTGCGGAAGCAATACCGTTTATCTGTGTGAAAGTTCCGATTCCGAAAAGACCTGTGAAAACTCCGAAAATTGCAAAGAGGATTGCAAGCCATTTCCAGCTGAAACCTGTTTTTTCTTTCATACCCTTTTCTATTGTGTAGAACGGACCGCCGAGAATGTGACCGTCAGCTTTCTTCTCGCGGTATTTTACTGAAAGCATGCATTCTGCATATTTTGTGGCAATTCCGACCAGAGCCGCAAGCCACATCCAGAAGAGGGCGCCAGGACCACCGGCAGCGATGGCAGTTGCTACTCCGACAATGTTACCTGTACCGATTGTAGCTGAAAGAGCCGTACAAAGAGCGCCGAAACTTGAAACTTCACCGTGCTCGCCATCTGACTTTCTGAAAATTGATTTGAAAGCGCGGGCTAATTTTCTGAACTGCATTCCGCGCAGCCGAACTGTAAGGAGGAGACCCGTAGCAAGAATCAAAAAGATTGTTGGAAGTCCCCAGACAATGCCGTCAATGGCATCAAGAATTGAATCAAAAGACATGGTAGTGTCCTTTAAAAAGAAATAAGAGCGCAATCGTGTTTTTATGAAACCGAAATACGCTCTCTAAAGAGTTGTGTAGACATAGAACTTTTTCTTTGAGCTCTGTCCTTTTTGCCTGAGATATATTACAGCGAATGTCGCTCTTTAACCCTTCGGCGACCTTTACGAAATGGATTTTTCGTAAGGCACTCTCCAGAGAACTGCTTTTCAACACACAATCAAAAAACAGCAGTGCAATTATAGTGCGACAGGGCAGTGCGTTTCAATAGTTGATGCAAAACTTGAAAAAAATTAAATGAGCACGGTCAGTTTTGACGGAAGACATTCATAGTGAATTTTTGTGAGGTTTCCGAAATACTCACCGTCAGTGTGAGAGATGCTCGGAGACTCAGAGAAAAGATCCAGACTCCTGCAATTCCTCAAAAAGAATCCCTTTGATTTTGAATGTTTTCCCATGCACAAAAGCGGAAACTTTAAGAAAGTCTTCCATTTTGGAATTCCAGATGCGATGCATACTGAAAGAAGTGCGTCTTCACCAGAGGCATCAGGTGCCATCGGAACACCGCCGCCTTCAGCCTTGAAATTCATCACAGCCATAAAAATCAGTTTTTCAAAAGTAAGCAAATCTTCACCGTCAAAACTTATTTTTGCCCTGTAAGTTTTCATTTTAAAAAGCGTGATTATCGTAAGAATCGCGTAGCTGAGCTTGTTGAGATGCATGAAATTCATCACTTTCTTGATTTTTGACGTGTTGATTCCGGTTCCCACGATTGCGTCCATGCCGAACCCGGAGCTGATTGCAAAAATTCTTCGCTTTCCCTCGGACTCGACGCAGCCAAGGTCTATTTTCTTTCCGCCATTTGAATTCAAAATGAGGTCTAGGGCTTTTTCCTGATTGTGGCGCGGCACGTTTATTCCGCGGCTGAAATCATTTCCGGAGCCGGTTGGAATTACTCCGAGTTTTATGCGCTCAAAACTTGTGATACCGTTCAGGACTTCGTTTATGGTTCCGTCTCCGCCTATTACGACTATTTTTATGTCATTTTCCTCGGACTGTGAAATCTCGCGTGCTATTTGCGTTGCGTGACCTGCTCTCTGCAATACGTGAAGCTTATAGGTTACGTTTTTCTGCTTGAGGAGTTCCTTGATTTTGTTCCATTTGAGAAAGGCTTTTCCGCTTGCGCCGTGAAGATTTACTATGAAATGATACATGCTTAGAGTATAGATTAAAAATTCCCTCAGGAAAAGTAAAAACAAAACAGATTTTAACTTTGCGAATCTCGAAATCTTATGTATATTTTGAAATAGAGGAATATTCTTTAAAATGAAAATCATAATTCCTCAAAAAATTCGCAGGATTTTAATAATCCAACGGGAGTTCCCATGAAAAAAATGACAAGAAAATCAATATCAACAATTGTCGTGCTTGCCGTTCTGGCTGTGGTCGTTTACAGCTCAGTTACAGTCGTCGCACCAAATGAACGCGGTGTTCAGGTTACGCTTGGTGAAGTTACAGGTGACATTCTTGATCCGGGAATGCATTTCCATCCTCCTTTTATCAGCACCATCAAAAAGTATTCCATAATTCCAAAAGGAATGAACGTTTATTTTACAGTCGGAACTGACGGCGCCATTACAAAGGACATGCAGACTGTAGGTTCACAGGTAACTGTTTTTTATAGATACAATGTTGAGCGCCTCATGGATGCAATCACCAAGTACAATGAAAGCATCCTTGAAAACGCAATCACCAGAAGCCTTGTTGCTTCCGTAAAGGAATCTGTCGGAAAGTATTCAATCTATGAGCTTGTTGAGAATCAGGACAAAATCACAAAGGACGTAAACACTTCTCTCGTTCAAAAACTCACTGATTATCCGATTGACGTAACTCAGCTTACAATCTCAAACTGGGACTGGAGTGAGGATTTCGACAAGCAGATTAAGGAAACCATGAACCGAACTCAGCAGGTACGACAGGCAGAGCAGGAGCTTAAACTTACAGAGACAAATGCCCAGAAGCAGGTTGCGGAAGCTGAGGCTGCAAAAAAAGCTGCGGAGCAAACAGCTGAGGGAGAACTCATAAAGGCTCAGAAAGCTGCTGATGCAAAACGTGCTGAAGCTGATGCCCTTGCATATTACAACGCAAAAGTTGCGCAGAACTATCAGGTAGAAATAAAGCTTAAGGAACTTGAGATTGAACTTGAAAAAGCAAAGAAATGGGACGGAAGACAGGTTCCTGAGTATGTTCCTTTGACTGCGGCCGGCGGTGTCGTAACTCTTCCTGCCGCAAAAAACTAAGTGATGCTGATTCTGGGCTGAACAAAGCCATTGCAAAACTTTTTTGAGTTAAAGACATGAAAAGAATTTTTACTGACTTAGTTTTCATAATGATTATGGCTTGTTTGGTCCAGTCATGCTCACTTGATTCTGACTCTTCTTCTGGCACGGAAGTCTTTTTTCCTTTTGCAAGTCCATCTTCGCCTCAAAAATTTGAAGTGACTTCCGCGAATCCTCTAAAAGGCTTTGCCACGTGGGAAGAAGATTCGGAAAATGGAGTTCCGTGCAGCCTTGAATATGTTCCGATTCATTTTGACGAGGTTTTGACTGCGGAAAACACCTGTAATTTTAGCGTCGTGGAGAAAAAGCTTGAAAAGGCGAGAAAAAGACGGCATCAGGTTATCCTTCGATTCGTGATTGATGAGCCTAACAAAGACAGCCCGAACTCCACTCTTTATCTTCCGGAATTTCTTTCGGATGTTCCAGTTTTCGCCTATACGACTGGAAAAAACAGTAAAACTCCTTACGGACGTTCACCTGACTATAACAACACTAAGCTGCTTGAACAGATAAAATTCTTCATAACTGAACTTGCAGAAAATTATGACGGGGATCCACGCATTGCAAATATCGAAACAGGACTTATAGGACATTGGGGTGAGCATCACGTTTATTATTGCGAGCAGAATGGGATAAAAGCAGCCAGCATAAACGAAGATACTTGGAAGACATTTTTCAAGACTTTTTCTGAAGAGTTTAAAAAGACCCATGTTTCAATTCGTTCTCCGAGCAGGCCTGACGTCTACAAGTATTCAAATCTCGGATATTACAACGACATGGTTTACAGCGACGACGATGACAAGTATTTTAGGGAAATGCTTGGTACGAATACTGCACTTCCAGTTCGCTGGAAGACTGCAATGGTTACGGGGGAATTTGCTCCTCCGCTGCAAGTTGATTTTTTTAGCGGATGCGTAAAAGGTTCCGCAAGCTATCAAAAATATAAATCACGCATAAATGAGTTTCATGTCTCGTCACTTTTGTGTGGAAAAGCCTTTGATAAAGATTATTTCAGTTCCAAAAGCGAGGCTGCAAGAATTTTTGCCGCCTCAAACGCACTCGGCTATGATTTTACAGTGACAGGTTCAACCGTAAATATTAGCGGCGATGAGTTGTACGTAAAAGTGGATATAAAAAATGATGGAGTCGCTCCGTTTTACTACAAGTGGCCTGTAAAAATTGCAGTATTAGTGAACGGAAACATCGTGCAGTCGTTTGATGCTGGCTGGGACATAACAAAGATAGCTCCAGGAACGACTCTAAGCTGTACGTTCCATACAAACGCCATGTCAGACATCGGCGGTGCAAAAATATTGCTTGGAATCCCAAATCCAATGGAAAACGGCTATCCAGTATCGTTTGCAAATGCAAATCAAGACAAAGACAAAAAAGGCTGGCTGACATTATAAAATGCAAGCCAGCCTCCGCTGATTTAATTATTATTTGATAAGTTCCTTGTATTTCTGAGCAAGCCTCTTTGATTTAACCGCAGCCAAACCGCAATAGTTTGCCGGGTTCTCAAAGAATGTTGCCGGATTTTCGATTCCGAGTTTTTCAAGCTGAGCTGTAATCTTTGCGAATGCCTCTTCGTGAGTTTTGAGCACTTCAAAGAAAGTCTTTCCGCTCTTTTCGGCTTCGAGAGTGATTTTTCGGATGACTTCATGTCCGTCATTGACTCCGGCTTCTCCAAGCAAAATGTATGCAGGCTCAGCAAGAACACCGCCCTTAACCTTTCCGCCGGCACCCTGTAAGTTGCGTGCCATTCCTTCTTTGTCTGCCTGAAGTCCTTTGACGACTGAATTCATGCGGGCAACTGCCATTGTAAAGCCTGAAACATAGTCCGTGATGAATCTCTGTGAAGCTGAGTTTGTGAGGTCTCGCTGGTGCTCAGAAATCTGATCCATGTAGAAAGTAATTACGCGCGGGCACATTGCCTTCCACAAAGACTTGACGTGCTCGCTGTTCCAAGGATTTCGTTTCTGTGGCATTGTTGAAGAGCCTACCTGTGTTGAAGCAAAATACTCAAAAACCTCACCGATTTCAGAACGCTGCAGGTTTCGCAAATCGTCTGCAAGGTTTGCGATGATTCCGAATGCTACGTTCATCTCCAAAAGCAATCGCAAAACATGCTCCGGCTCAACGAGCTGGTTTGAATATTCACTTGGCTTGAGACCTAAGAATTCTGTGTAGATTCGCTCAAGTTCTTCCGGGTCTTTTACAATCATGCTTGGGCCG
>JAEEGL010723408.1_pt1 | contig 13025 bp, 6 predicted proteins | sample 9134231 | NCBI WGS metagenome assembly JAEEGL01 (sample SAMN16246548, study PRJNA631951) | gut metagenome | biome: gut microbiome; feature: rumen; material: fiber-attached | host: Bos | place: Iran: Karaj | collected 2018-10 | reverse complement strand
TATTATTTTTTTCCTCTCTATTATTTTTGTCAACATTCTTATCTATTGAATTATCTTTTTTAATGTCATTTAAATTTAAAGAATGTCTTTGTAAAGCAGAATTAACTAAAAAATCTTTATTGGAATAATCATTGTGAACAAAATTAGAATTATTATTATTATTTTTAATACAAGCATCAATGCAAAAATGACAAACTAAATTATCAGTTATATCAACAATTAAATTTTTTTCTGAAAAATACATAGTAATAAAATTACATATAATAAAAATTAAATCAATACATCCTCCAATTTCACTAAAAATATTTTGAATTTTTAAATAATTCCTATAATAAATTATAGGATAATCTGCTAAAGTAAAAGAAATTTTCATTAACATAGAATAATTTTTATTATTAAAACTCATTTTACTTTCTGAATTTCCATTTTCTAAAAAATCTAAAGTTAAATGATCAAAAATAAAAGAAGAATAATTTTTATAATTAATCAAAATTTTTCCCTCATCACTCATATAAGTCACAGAAGAAAAATAATAAACAAATGATTTAAATGAATATTTATTTATTTGGAAAATTTCATTTCTAAAATCTTGATAAATTGGATTTTTATGACTATAATGATGAATAACATTAGATAAATAAATAATAGATAAATAAGAACCATTAAAAACTTTATTATAATTTTCATATAAACTTAAATTACTTGTTAAATTATTTTTTACAACATTTTCATCATAACCAAAAAAAATATTTAAACTCTTATAGCTTTTAATTAAATCATCATGTTTTCCAAATATTTCTATTTTTTGATTTGGTTTAATACATAGAAATTTATTCAATTCATATTTTTTCATTTCAGGATATTTTTCAATATATATTGAATTATCACATGATTCTAATTCAATTTTTGAATAATTAACATGATAATTATAATCATTATTAATCATTAATTTATCATTATTATTATCATTATCATTGTTATTATTATTTTCATCGAAATTGTTTTTTATTGGTGTAAAATGTTTTATCCAAACACTTAAAGAAAAAAGATTTTGATTTATTACAAATGAATTTGATTGTAAATCCAGAAAATGAAACATTATTGGAATATTACTTAAATCTATTGAATGTAATTTACTTATATCATTACAAAATAATACTGTAAATGAAGAATAAGTTATTAATTCAATTAAAAAATATAATGTAAATGATAAAATTACTAATATTGTTATTATACTTAAAATTATTCCTATCTTTGAACTAAATGTTGTTTTATTTTTGTATCTTATTGAAAATGGCATTCCATATATGTTTATATTTTCTAAAAACTCAATGAAAGAAGATTGTTCATTTTTTTTTTTCATTTTATCTAAATTAATAAACAATAGAGATTTTTATATTATAAATAATTCTTCTTAAAAAATATAAACAAAATAGACAAAATATTTGAAAAAAAAAAAATTAAAAAAACACATAAAAAAAACAAAATGTGGTCTTCCCTAACCTCTTTCACTTATAAATTATTAGCATACCTAAGTACCCTAAATCTATTTTACTTCTCTATTAACAAATGGTACTTTAACCCATATTCATCTCCATCAACATATACAATAGGAGACAGTCATAATTTAAAAATAGGTATTCTGTCTGATTCCCAATTAACATCATCTTCTTCAGATAAAATGTTTCCTTATTCATATGAACATCTTCTTCAAAGTTTACAGGTCATGAAAAATGAAAAAATCGAAGTTTTAATTTTTGCAGGAGATGAAGTTCAAACAGGTACAAAATATGGATTTAAATTATTTAAAAAAGCATTAGATTTAACATGGCCAGATGAAAAAAATCGTCCAATATATAATTTTATAATGGGAAATCATGATTATAGATGGAATTATTTTTTTCCTTCTTATCATCAGAAATTATTTTATAATATTATAGGAGAAAAACCATATAGTCATAAAATAATAAATGGATATCATTTTATAAATTGGGGTCATGGTGATTATTCAATGGAAACATGTAATTTGAATTATTTTTGGTTTGAAAAAGAAATAGAAAAAGTAAATAAAGAAAATAAATTAAAAAAACCAATATTTGTAATAACACATGTGAATGCAAAAAAAACAGTATATGGAAGTGAAGAATGGGGAAATTTCTTTATAAAAGATGCATTAAATAAATATGAACAAGTTGTTCATATAAGTGGACATAGTCATTTTTCTTTAATTGATGAGAGAAGTATTTGGCAAGGAAATTTTACTTCAATTCAAACTCAATCAACTTCATATATTGAATTAGAAACAGGAAAAGAAAATGGACCTATACCTTTAAATGAATTTAATCATAATGAAATTGCTACTTTAAATTATATGGGATTAATTATTAATATTAATGATCAACAAATGGAAATTTTAAGAATTAGTTTACCTAAAAATCAATTTTATCATAAAAAATGGATTATTCAATTTCCAATTATTAAAAATAATTTTATGTATGTTGATAGAGAAAAAAATTCTTTGGAACCTTTCTTTGAAGAAAAAAATATTCAAGTTTATCAAGTAGAATTCCAAGGAAAAAAATATAATCATATTAAATTTTTACAAGCTAAACATGAAAATTTTGTTCATTCTTATAGAATTGTATTTAGTAGATTTAAATTTAAAAAAGAATTTTTGTATTTTTCTGATTTTTATTTAATGCCTGAAGACAGAAAAGAATTTATTGTTTTTAAATTAAATGATGAATTGTTTGGAGAATATGATATTCAAATTTATGCTATTGAAAGTTTTGGAAAAGAAAGTTTACCTTTGGAAGATAAAGTTTTTGTTCCTTTACTATAAATTTATAATTTTTAATATTTATATTGTGTTAGTAATTTTGTTTGGAATATATAGTATTTTATTAATATCAAATTATGGAAAATAAAATTCCAATTAAAAAATTAGTTAAAATTAAATTAAACATATAATATTAAAAATTACTAAGAAAAAAAATTCCTAAAAAATTTTAAAATCAAATTAACAAAAAAAAAAATAAAAAAAGTTTCAAACAAAAAAAAAAATGGAAGACTATGAAATTATAGAACGTCTAGGAGGAGGAAGCTTCGCAGATGTATATAAAGCATTAGAAAAATCAACTAAATCATATGTAGCAATAAAAACCTTAAAAAAAAAATATACATCTTTTTCTGAATGTTTAACTCTTCGAGAATGTAAATCACTTCAAAAACTAAACAATATTCCATTTGAGAAAGGAATATCAAACATAATAAAACTAAAGCAAATAATATATATAAAAGAATCAGGAACATTAAATTTAATATTTGAATACATGGATCAAGATTTATATGAATTAATGAAGAAGAAAAAGAAATTATCAGAAGATGAAATACGTAAAATTTCATATGAAACTCTTTTGGGACTATCATTAATGCATAAATATGGTTTTTTTCACAGAGATTTAAAGCCTGAGAATCTTTTAGTATCACAAAATGAAACAATAAAAATAGCAGATTTTGGTTTAGCAAGAGAAATAAGAAGTATTCCTCCATATACAGAATATGTTTCAACTAGATATTATAGAGCACCAGAATGTATATTAAAAAGTAATAATTATAATAGTCCAATTGATATTTGGGCTTTAGGTTGTATTATTGCTGAAATGTATAATCATCCTATTCCTATTTTTTTCGGAAATAATGAAAAAGAGGTTTTATTTAAAATTAATACTATTTTAGGATTTCCTGACAAATGGAATGAAGGAATTAATTTGTGTAAAAAACTTAATATTAAATTGTCTAATTCCTCTAAAGTTGATTTAAAAAATGTTATTAATGGGGCTTCTGATGATGCTCTTGATTTAATTAAAAATATGTTACAATGGGATCCTAGTAAAAGACCTAATGCTAATTTCTTATTAGGACATAAATTTTTTGATAAAATTGATAAAAATATTTATGAAAGAGATATTGATTTACAATTTAATCAAAATAATGATAATTATAATGTTAATTTCAGTAGAAATTTCGAAAATGATATTTTTATTAGTAGAAATTTTGATAGTAAACATTTAGATGGAAATAATAGTATAGAGAATTTTCAAAGTAAAGATTTTAATGGAAATTATTCAAATAATTTTAATAATAATTCTTTTAATGAGAATAATAATAATGAAAGTATTAATAATGATAATAATGGAAATAATAAATTATATGATATTAGTAATATATGTATTAAAGAGAAGAAAAAAAGAAATCAAGAAAATAAAAAAAGTTCTTTAATTGATAGTAAAATTAGTTTTAATGAAACTAATATTAGTAAAATATTAAATGATACTGAAGGCTTTGATAGATTAATTAATAAATTAAAAAAAGAAAAAAGAGAAGAAGATAAAAGATTTGAAATAGAAAAAAATGATTTTAATTTTGGAGTTGGTTCAAGTAATTTTATGATGGAAGGTAAAGATGTTATTATTGAAGAAAATAGTGAATTTAATTTAGAAAACAAAAAAAATAAGTTTGATAATGAAAATCAAAAAGAATATAATATAGAAAATAATAATAATAATTCAAATTTAACTAATTATAATATTGATAATAATATTAGCACTGATTTTAATAAACTTAAGATTGAAAATAATCAAAATTTAGAATTAAATAAATATAATATTGATAATAATATAAGTACAGATTTTAATAAATTTAACTTGGAAAAAAATAACAATTCAAATTTATATAATATTAATAATTCAGATTTAAATAATTTTAATATAGATAATAATAATTTAAATAAATATAATATAGAAAATCAAGATTTAAATAAATATGATGTTTATAAAAAAAGAAATGAATATGAATATTCTCCTTCAAATTTCTATAGAAATCCAATAATGAATAATTTATATAATAAAGATAATAATTCTCCTTTAGGTCCAAATAATAATTCTTCAAGTGGAGAAAATTCGACAAATTTAAATTCTGGTTCAAGAGGAAATTCTCCTAATAAATTTAATAATAATTTAGATTTTGATACTAAAGTTAGATTAACAAAAAATAATAATAATATTCAGAGAAGAAGTGCTAGAAAATTTATTGAAGAAACTGAAAATAAATTAGGGAAACAAAATAATAAATTTCAATTTAATAATGAATTTAATTTACAAAAACCAATTAAAGTGAAAAATGATTTTGGATTAAGAAGAAATAATAACAATGAATATAATAATAATAATTCTTTTAATAGAAATTTAAATAATAATAATAATAATAATAATATTGAAATGTTCAGAAATAATAATAATAATATGAATAATAATATCAATAATAATAATAATAATAATATTTTATTTGGAATGGAAAGTAGAAGAGGACATAATATTAATTCAAATTTAAAAAATTGGATAATTTAATTAATTTATATATATAAATATCTTATTTTTTTATAATTGTTTTAATAATTATAAACACAATAAAATAATTTTAATTTATTAACTAAAATTTACAAATTTTTTCTTTATAAAAAACCCAAAAATTATATAATTAGCAAAGTTTTTAATGATAAAAAATGGATTTATAATCTAATATTTAAAAAATCCATTTTAATTAACAACAATAAATAAAACTAATAAATATTTATCAATTAATATTCACAAAAAATAATCTTTTTTGATTAAAAAATTTAAATTAAATTTTTATACTCTTCAAAAATACATGGATCAATATATAAATTAAAATTTAAAAGATTAATAAAATCAAATTCCATTTTATTAATTTCATTTAAACTAACTCCAGCAATTTTAGAATAATAATCATTTTTTAAAATATCATCTTCATTATATTTAATAGATATTAAAATTGCAGTAAAAAAAATTCTATGAACATTAAATTCTGTAATTGGTTTTTTTTTATCAATTTTATCAATATATATTAAACTACTTATTAAAGTGTTTTTTTCAATTTCGGTATAAATAATAATTCTATTTATATATTCTTTTAATAATATCTTTGGAAGAGTTTTTCCTGTGAAACTATCTTTTATAATTTTTCTTCTTTTATTTTTTTTATTATTATCAATCATTTTTTCAATTGTTTCATTAATTTTTTCTGATAATTTACAATATTTTGGTTTATTTAAATTTTCTATATTTTCTTCTTCGTTTTCTGTTTCTGTTGATTTTTCGCTTATATTTGAATTATCTAATATTTCCTTTTCAAAAGTGTTTTTTTCACATCTTAAATTTGATGAAATGAAAATTTGGCTTTCTGACATTTTTTATATATATTTTTTTGTTTTATTTTGATAAAAGAAATTTTAATAAACTATTAAAATTATTTTTTTTAACTTAAACCATTTGGAAATTTTTTTACTTTTAACTTCTTTTTCATTTTTTTTTTATATTATATTTAATTCATAATATTTAATTAATATAATCTCAAATTCAAAAATTAAATGAAGTAAAAAAAAAATAATAATAGATTTAATAAAAAATATACTAATAAAAGTTAATTTTATAATTCAAAAAATTAAATAAAAATACTCTTTTACAATTAAATAAACAAGTAAATGATATATAAAATATATAAAAAACACTACTATTATTAGTATGTATAATAGCTAGTCAATTTGTAATTAACTTGCTTTAGTTTTTTTTGATTCTGAATGTTAATTATAATTTTGTTGCACAAATAAGGAATGATTTTTTTTATTTTTTCATAGAAATAAAAATTTTCATGGTATTTGTCATATTCATTATCAAGAAATATTTTCATATAGTTTAATTCAGAAACAGGAAATTTATTTGTTTGATAGAATCTTTCTATTTCTTTATATGATTTCTTTAATAAAGATATCTTATTAAAATAATCTTCCATATTTAAGTTTAAATTTTCAATTAATTCATTTGCTTTTTTTATTTTTTCAAATATTTTTTTTATTGAATCTTCTGTAAAATTAAATTCTTCTATTTCATTTTTTGAAAAATTATTTAATGAATATAATATTTTTGTTATATCTGTAATAAATAAATTTAATAAATCAAATTTTTCTTGAATAATTAATTTAACTTCTGAATTGAAAATATCAGGGATTATCACTTTATTTTCTTTTTTATCTTTTTCATTATTTTTTAAATCAATTTCTTCATCTTCATTTTCATTTTCTAAAAAAATATTTTTTAATTCATTTTCAATTTCTTTTAATTTTTTACTTATAAAATTAATCTTTTCATTATCAATTAAAATATCTTTTTTTTTCTTTTCATTAAGAGGAATTCTTATAATATGACTTTCTTTTTTTTTTAAATTATCTTTTGAAAGTGGTGAAGATTCATTTTTCCTTTTTTTTTTTAAAAACTTATCTGGAGAAAAAGTTAAAATTTCATCATCATCTAAATCTACATTTAATGATTCTTTTGATTTCATTATTTTTTTTGAAGATTTGTTCCAATATTTATTTCCATTGGATATACTAAAAATAACTAAATTTTTTTTTAATTTTTTTATTATATCTTTTTTTTAATTTTTTTTTTTCTGTTAATTTTATACAAGTGTCCTTTAATTGTAAAAATAGGTTCTATTAATTTTACTAATTTCATTTAATATTTTTCGATTATTATTTAATTTCTTTTATATATTTTATTTTTTATTTTGAAAATAAAGTTTAAAATATATTTAATTGGAAAAATCAAGGAAAGTTTATTTTTTAATTTAAATTTTGAAAATATAATAATAAAATTTTATGGATGATAATAAAAAAAAATATAATACTGAATTTGAAATAAAAGAAATGTTATATTCTTTATTTTATGAAATAATAAGTGAAATAAGAAAAATAAAAATAGAGTTTTCAATGGAAGAATATCAAGAAAAAATAAATGAAATAACAATAAAACAATTGATAAAATATATTAAAGAATCAATTTCAATTTTAATAAATATGAAAGTAGAAGAAAATAAAAAAGAAGAAAAAAAGAATAAAGTAATTAATTTTAATGAAATTGAATATGAAAAAAATTTACAAAAATTTGAATTTAAAGAAAGAAATTTAATTAAACAAATTTTAAGACTTGAATTACAATTAAATGCTTATGAAAATAAATTAAGTGAATATATTATTATAGCTGAAAATTATCAATATTTAAAAGAACAAGTTAAATTTGAAGGAGGCAAATTTTTAGATAATGATAAAAAAGAAAATGAAATTATTATTTTAAGAAAAGAAAATTCAAATTTAAAAATAGCTATTCATAATTTAGAAGAAGAAAATAAAAAAAATTTAAAAGAAATATATAATTTAAATAATAAATTAAATCAATTTATTAAAAAAAGAAATAATTTTTGCATTTGTGAAAATGAAAAAATATTTTTAATTGGTCATTCAAAAAATGATAATTTAAATTTTAAAAATATTGATTCTCCTCATTTAAATAAAATAAATTTACATTTTATGAAATTAAATTTAGAAGATTCTTCTTATCAAAGAAATAAAAATAAATATAATAAAAAAACAGAAAAAAAAAATTATTTTCCTATAATGAATAGAAAAAAAAGTTTAGATAATTCTTTTATAAATAATTCTTTCAAATTATCAAATAATTATTGGATAAATCTTGAAAAAAAACCTATTTTTAGTTTAAAGAATAAAGAAAAAAAAAATTTAAAAAATAAATCAAATATTACTTATCATTCAAATTCTAATTTTATAAATTTCCCTTTTTATTCTTCTTTAAATAGTTATAATAAAATTAATGATTAAATATAATTTTTTTTCATAAAATAATTTAAAAAATTTAATTAAAATATTTATTAATTATATTTCTATCTTTATCAATATCAAAAATAAATTCGGCATCTTCACTTTGATTAATATTATTATTTAAATTCCATTTAATATTAATATTTTGAATATTAACTAAAAATTTTAAACAATCAATATTTTTGATTGAATTATTATTTAAATTAATTCTTCTTAAAAATTTATTTTTTTTAATAAATTCACATAAACTTTCAAAGCAATCTTCATTTATTTTATTCCAAGAAAAATTAATTTCTTGAAAATTAAAACATTTATCACTTAACTTAACAAAATTAATTATTCCATTTGAACTAATTGCATTTTCTCTAAAATTAATAATTTCAATATTATTAATTGAATTAATATTTTCAATAATAATATTAAATATTTCATCTGTTATTATATTAAAGCCTAAATTTAATTCTTTTAAATTTGGAATAAATTTAATATTTTCTTTTAAACTATTTGAACCTTCAATTCCTATTTTATTTCCATATAAAATTAAATATCTTAATTCTTTTAAATATTTTATATTATTAAATATTGATTTCATTCCTTCTGTTTTAATATAATTTTCACTTAAATTTAAATATATTAATTTAGGAAGAAATTGAAATTTTTCTGTCAAATAAAGTATATATTCATCTTGAATATTATTTTTTGATAAATTTAAATATGATAAATGATTTATTTTTGATATATAATAACAAAATAAATTTATTTCACTTGATATTAAATTTATTGATAAATTTAATTTTTTTATTTTTTTCATTTGAAAAATATTTTTACTTAAACTTTTTATTCCTTCATTTTTAATATGATTATTTTCTAAAGATATATTAATTAAATATTTTAATAAATGTATTTTCTCTGATAAAATGATTATTCCAGAATCAGAAAAATTATTTTGATTTAAAATTAATGAATTTAAATATTGAATAAAGGAAAAAATATTAGTTAAATTTTCAATTGAAACATCAGTTAAATTATTTTGAGATAAATCTAATCTTTTTAAAAAAGTAAAATTACAAATAAAAGGAATTAAATCTAATAATTCATTATCATTTAAACCACAATTTGATAAATCTAAAGAAATAATATTTTTAACTTGTTTTATTTCTACAATTGTATTTTTAATATTATAATAACATATTCCTGAAAAAAAAATAAAATTTTCTCCAAATTTTTTTCTTATTTTTTCATTTATTGTATTATTGAATAAATATTTTGATTTAAAATCTATTATTAATTTTAACTTTAATTTAAAAGTTTTATCTTCTTTTTTCTCTAAACTTAAAACTTCAAAAATTGAATTAGGCTCTATAAAAATCTCTTCTTCTTGTTTATATAAACTTAAAAGTGAAATATCAATTATCTTCGAATTTAAATAAAAAAATTTATTTTCTTCTAAATTTTTATCTAAAATAATTTCAACATGGTTTTTATCTTTGAAAAAATTTTTTTTTTTTGAAACTGAAATAAAGTTTTTATTAGTTATTAAATTTCCTGGAGTGAAAATTTCGTTTTCAAAAATATTATTTAAATCAAATAGATAAGCATATAAATTTTTTTCTGATAAAATAGATAAATTTGAAATTGAATCAATAATAAATAAAAATAATAAAGTAAAAATAACTAAATTATTTTTTTCTCTATTTATTATTATATTATATAATTCTCCTTCTTCAGAAATCATTTGTGTTAATATTTCAAAAATATTATCTTCATTCATTAAATTTAAATAATTTGAAATATAAGGATTTAAAAATTCATTATTTTTAAATTCCTTTATTAAAATATCTTTTAAATCTTCAAAAGAAAAATTATTTTTTTCATTTAAAAAGTAACCATTACATTTTTCGATAAAAAAATTATCCATTAATCTAATATGATAAATAAATCTTTTTAAAAAATCATTTTCTGAATTTTTCCAATTATCAAATAAAGAATCATAAGAAAATAATTTTATATTATCAAAAGAAGAAAAAATTTCAAAATTATTTTGATACACATTAAATCTATTCATTCGAAAAACTTTATCTGAAATTTTATTTATTTCTTCGCAAAAAATAAGTTCATTAAAGTCTTTTTCTTCAATTATTAAATTTAAATCTATATTTTCACATTCATAAAGAGTAAAAGGAATATAAAATATAATATTTAATTTTTCATCTTTAATTTTTTTAAACCATTTTTTCTTTTTTTCAGAATCATTATTTTTTTCATTTATATTTCCCATTAAATATAATCATTTAAATTAAATAAAAAATATTATTTCCTTAATAAAAACATAAATAAATATATTATAAAAATAAATATTTTAAAAAAAATAAAACTTCTTTAATTAAATTAATATATAATAAAATATGGAAAATATAAAAGTAGCAGTTAGAATAAGACCATTTATTTTAAATGAAAATCAACATAATTCAATAATTCAATATGAAGAAAGTAATGAAAGCAAATTGGCTTTAACAAAAGGTAAAAAAACTTTAATTGCAAATTTCGATAAAATTTTTTATCAAAATTCAAATCAAGAAGAAATATTTGAATTTATAAAGCCAATTTTAAACTCAATTTTCGAAGGAATTAATTGTACAATTTTAGGATATGGACAAACTGGAAGTGGAAAAACTTATACTATATTTGGAGGTGATTGGACATTTAATAATAATTTATTTAATACTTCTTATAATAATAATAATAATAATAATAATAATAATGAAAATAATAATAATAATGATAATTATCAAGTCAGAAATATTTTCTCAGATAAATTTAATTTTTTGGTTGAACCTAATTTTATTGTTAATCCTTTTTCTGATTCTAATGGTATCATTCCTAGATTAATAATTGAACTTTTTAAAAATTTAGAAATATCAAATGATGAAATTAAAATATATGTTTCTTATATTCAAGTTTATAATGAAAAAATTTATGATTTATTAATTGATAATTATGCTTATGAAAATATAAAAGAAAAAAATAAAGAATTTAAAATCTCAAATATTAAAAACAATCAATCTGAAAAAATTTTTGAACAACCTCCTTTAAAATTAAGAGATGATAAAAAGAAAGGAATTATTATTGTTGGAGCAAAAGAAATTATAGTAAAAACATTTTATGATGTATTTCAAATTTTAAAAAAAGGAGAATTAAATAGAAAAAAAAGAGAAACTAATAAAAATTTTATGAGTAGTAGATCACATACTATTTTTATAATATATTATAATAATTTAAGTAAAGAATTAATGAGTAAAATTTCCTTTTGTGATTTAGCTGGAAGTGAAAAATATGATGGAAATGAAAAATATGAAAAAACTCATTTAAATGAATTAAAATGTATTAATAAAAGTTTAAGTGTTTTAGGTAATGTTATTTGTGCTTTGATTAAAAAGGATAAAGAAAAAAAAAAAAATTTGGAAAATATAAAGAATAATCTTCAAAATATGAATAAAAAAGATAAAGTAAAAAAAAATAATAATAAAAATAGTAATAATAATAAAGGAAGAAATAATGTAAAAAATAATTCATTAAATAAAAATACAAAAGTAAATAATACTATACCAAATAATTCAATTTCTCCAAAAAAATCAAATAAAAATTTATTAAATAATAGTAATGATAATAATAATAATAATAACAATATTAATATAAACAATAATAATAATACTCAAAAAATGTTTTCAAAAAAAAATACTTTAAATAGTATATCAAGTAATGTGAAAAATTCAAGTAAAAATTTTAATAATAATTCAAATAATAAATTATCTCGTCATGATTCAATAAAAAAAATAGATAATAATATAATAAATCCAACAGAAAAACATAGTTTATCATCTTCAGATTTTTATAAAATATTAAAATCAAATTCTCGTTCTTCATCACCTAAAACAAAAAATATAAATGTAAATCTTCAAAAAAATAAATCTTTTACAATTCATATTCCTTATAAAGACTCTCAATTAACTTATTTATTAAAAGATTCTCTTGGTGGAAGTTCAAAAACAATTTTATTTGCAAATATTTCTCCTAATGATGAAAATTTTGATGAAACTTATAATACTATTTTATTTGCTTTAAGAGCAAAAAAAATTAAAAGTAAAATTATGATTAATAAATTAATTACTGATAATTTAAACAATGAAAATTTAAAAATGAAAAAATTAAATAATGAAATTATTGAATTAAAAGAATTATTAGAAATAAGAAATAAAAAAGGAAATTTTAAATC
>JAEEGL017423290.1_pt1 | contig 13026 bp, 7 predicted proteins | sample 9134231 | NCBI WGS metagenome assembly JAEEGL01 (sample SAMN16246548, study PRJNA631951) | gut metagenome | biome: gut microbiome; feature: rumen; material: fiber-attached | host: Bos | place: Iran: Karaj | collected 2018-10 | reverse complement strand
GGAAGGAGAGGCGCGAGCGGAGATCGGCGAGGATGTCGTGGGCGACGGCCTGCTCGCGGTCGGAGAGGCGGAGTCCGCCGAAGTACTCCGCGGCGGCGCGGACGGAGAGGCGGGAGAGGTCGGCGATGTTGCGGTCGCGGAAGCGGACGGCAAGGGCGGCGTCGTTGAGGCGGTCGCCATGGCAGTGCGGGCAGACGGCGTGGACGACCTCCTCGTCCGGCGTCGGGTCGCCGCCCTGCACGAGGCTCTGGGCGCGGCCGGAGTCGTTTTCGCGCTCGGCGATGGTGACGGCCTTTTCCAGGCGCATGCCGGTGATGCCGTAGCCCTGGCATTCGGGGCACCAGCCGCGGTGGGAGTTGAAGGAGAAGCCGCGCGGATCGGGCGCCTCGAACGAGCGGCCGCAGTGGGTGCAGGCTCGGACGGAGGAGTAGACGACGTCCTCCTTGGAAGGCGTTTGCCGCTTTCCGCTTCCCGTTTCCGGTTCGACGGCCACGCGAAGGAAGCCCTTGCCGAGGCGGAGGGCCTCGTGGATGGCGTGGTAGAGAGCATGCGCGCGTACGGCGGGGCTGCGTCCGTCCGCCTGCGCACCAGGACGGGGGACCGTGAGCGTGGCCACGGGCTGGTCGATGTCGTGGGCGCTGTAGCGGTCGAGGACGGGCCAGTGCGCGGTGTCGAGCCAGCGGCCGTCGACGCGGAGGCGCTCGACGCCCTTTTTCGCGGAGTCCGCGGCAAGGTCCTTGTAGATGCCCTTGCGGCCGGAGACGAGACGGGCGAGCAGCACGATGGTACGGCCCGCGAAATCCCGGAGGATGCGGTCGAGGATCTGCTCCGGGGTCTGGCTGGAGACGGGGATGCCGCAGTCGGGGCAGAACTGCGTGCCGAGCGTCATGAAGAGGAGTCGCAGGCTGCTCCAGATTTCGGTGACGGTGGCGACGGTGGAGCGCTGTCCGCCGCGGCTGATGCGCTGCTCGATGGCGACGGTCGGGGGCAGGCCGGTGATGGAATCAACGTCGGGCTTCGCGGCGGGCTGCACGAACTGCCGCGCATAGGCGTTGAGGCATTCGAGATAGCGGTTCTGCCCCTCGGCGAAGAGCAGGTCGAAGGCGAGCGTGGACTTGCCGGAGCCGGAGACGCCCGTGATGACGTTGAACGCGCCGAGCGGCAGGGTGAGATCGAGGTTGCGGAGGTTGTTCTGGCGGGCGCCATGCACCGCCACCAACGAGGGCGGAGCGGAGGAATGTGCGAGTGCGGCGGAGCTACGCCCGCTCGCCCTCGCACCAGGACGGAAAGATACAAGAGGACGTGCAGAAGACTCTGCCACGGGTGATGCAGGACTACGCCCGCCCGCATTCGTAGCGGGGACAGACTCTGCCGCGCGGCGGAAGTAGTCGGCGAGGGCGCGGCCCGTGTGGGTGGCGGCGGCGGCGATTTCGCGGGGCGAGCCGGTCGCCACGACCTGGCCGCCGGCGTCGCCGCCTTCGGGGCCGAGGTCTATGACGTGGTCGGCGTTCGCGATGAAGTCGAGATTGTGCTCGATGACGACGACGCTGTGGCCCGCCTCGACCAGACGGCGAAGCACCCGCAGGAGGACGTCGATGTCCTCGAAATGGAGGCCCGTCGTGGGTTCGTCGAGGAGGAAGAGCTTGCCATTCGATGGGCCCGATTTCTTCGGGCGGGAACCCGACGTTCCGGAAAGGTCCGCATCCACGAGGGCGTCGGCGAGCTTGAGGCGCTGGGCCTCGCCGCCGGAAAGCGTGGGGACGGGCTGGCCGAGGCGCAGATAGCCGAGGCCGACGTCCGCGAGGGCGCGCAGCGGGGCGACGACGGCGGGCGCGTCCGCGAAGGCGTCGAGCGCCTCCGTGACGGTGAGCTCCAGCGCGTCGGCGATGGATATCTCGCGGTCGCCCCACGGGCGCACGACCTCGAGGATTTCGCCCTTGTAGCGGCGGCCTCCGCAGTCCTCGCAGCGCAGGTAGACATCGCTGAGGAACTGCATCTCGACCATCTCGAAGCCGGTGCCGGCGCAGGAGGGGCATCGGCCGCGGCCGGCGTTGAACGAGAAGTCGGATGCGGTGAAGCCGAGCTCCTTCGCGCGGGGGAGCGCGGCGAAGACCTTGCGGATGGCGTCGAACGCGCCGACGTAGCTCGCAGGGTTGGAGCGGGCGGACTTGCCGATGGCGGACTGGTCGACCACGACGACATCGGAGAGATGCTTGACGCCCCGGAGGATGTCGAACGCGCCGCAGGTCTCGGTGGAGCGGCCGAGGGCGCGCATCACGGCCGGGGCGAGGACGTCGCCGACCAGCGTGGACTTGCCGGAACCGGAGACCCCCGTGACGGCGACGAGGCGGCCAAGGGGGATGGTGACGTCAATGGAGCGGAGGTTGTGCTCGCGGACGCCGTGGAGGAGGAGTGCGCGTGCGGCGGAGCTACGCCCGCTCGCCCGCGCACCAGGACGGGAGGCTGCGGTAGAACAGGGGACAGACTCGGCAGAAGGAAGAACGGCGGAGCTGCGCCCGCTCGCCCGCGCACCAGGACGGGAGGCTGCGGGATTTTCCCCGATGCGGCGGCGGCCGGAGAGGTAGTCGCCGGTGGCGGAGTCGGGGCAGTCTGCGAGACCGGACAGCGGCCCGTGGTAGACGATGCGGCCGCCGTGTTCGCCGGGGCCGGGGCCCAGCTCGAGGATGCGGTCGGCGAAGCGGATGACGTCGGGGTCGTGCTCGACGACAAGCAGGGTGTTGCCGGCATCGCGGAGACGCGCGAGGACGCCGTTGAGTCGGGCGATGTCGCGCGGGTGGAGTCCGATGGAGGGCTCGTCGAGGACGAAGAGCGTGTTGACGAGCGAGGAGCCGAGCGCGGTGGTCAGGGCGATGCGCTGGGTCTCGCCTCCGGAGAGCGTACGGGACTGGCGGTCGAGCGACAGGTAGTCGAGGCCGACGGCGACAAGGTATTCGAGACGGGAGAGGACCTCGCGCAGGGCGACCTTGCCGGCTTCGTCGAGGCGGCCGGAATCGCCGAGACGGCGCGCGAGAGCGAGCGCGCGGCCGATGGGGAGCAGGCAGAAGGAGTGGATGTCGAGAATCTCGCCGTCGCCGAAGTCGATCTTCCACCATGTGGATTCCGGGCGAAGGCGCGTGCCATGGCATTCGGGGCATTCCGTGTACTCGCGGTAGCGCGCGAGCAGGACGCGGACGTGCATCTTGTAGACGCGCGACTCCAGCCAGCGGAAGAAGCCGGCGACGCCGCCCCAGACCTTGCCGTCCCAGACATCGTCGATGCTGGCGCCGGGAGGGGCGTCGCCCTCCCACACCCACTCGCGCTGGGCGGCGGTGAGCTCGCGCCAGGGGCGGTCCACGGGGATTCCCTTCCGGCGGGCGACCTTCACGAGGTAGTCCTGGCAGAACTTGTTGGTCTCGGTCTGGAAGGGCTTGACGCAGCCTTCGGCTAGCGACTTGGTCTCGTCGGGGATGACCAGGGCGCGGGAGACGCCGATGACGCGGCCGAAGCCGTGGCAGTGTCCGCATGCGCCCGCGGCGGAGTTGAAGGAGAAGAGGTTGGGGTCGCAGGGGGAAAAGGTGCGGCCGCAGTCGGGGCAGGCAAGCGCGCTGGAGAACGCGTTCTCCTGCGCGGAGTCCGAGAGTCCACCGGCAACTCTCAGCAACAGGCGACCGCCGCCGTGACGGTAGGCGGTTTCGGCGGCCTCGACGATGCGGGTGCGGCGGTCGGGCGTGGCGGAAAGACGGTCCTGGACGACTTCGACGGTGCCGTCGGGGAGGTCGGCGATGTGGCGGTAGCCCTGGCGTTCAAGGAGGGTACGGATGGCGGCGGGGGCGAAGCCGGGCTGGGGGGCGATGCGGAAGACGACGTCGATGCGCCGGCCCGCGAAGGGACCTGCGGGGTCGAGGGCCGCGTCGGCGACATCGGAGGGGGACTGCGGGCGGACGATGCGGCCGCAGTCCGGGCAGTAGAGGTCGGCGGCCTTGGCGAAGAGGAGCTTGAGGCGGTCGTTGATCTCCGTCATGGTCCCGACGGTGGAACGGGACGTGCGAACCGTGTTGGTCTGCTGGATGGCGATGGCCGGGGGGATGCCCTCGATGGAGTCGACCTGGGGCTTGTCCATCCGGTCGAGGAACTGCCGCGCATACGAGGAGAAGGTCTCGATGTAGCGGCGCTGGCCTTCGGCGTAGACCGTGTCGAACGCGAACGAGGACTTGCCGGAACCCGAGACGCCGGTGACGACCGTGAACGTATGGAGGGGAAGGTCGACGTCGAGGTTGCGGAGGTTGTTCTGGCGGGCGCCGCGGATGCGGATGGCGTCGGTGTGTGCGAGTGCGGCGGAGCTACGCCCGCTCGCCCTCGCACCAGGACGGGAGGCTGCGGCTGGACAGGGAGCTGAACAGGGGACAGACTCAACGCTCGCTCTCGCACCAGGACGGGAGGCTGCGGCTGGACAGGGAGCTGAACAGGGGACAGACTCAACGCTCGCTCTCGCACCAGGACGGGAGGCTGCGTTTGGACAGGGGACAGACTCGCTCATTTCCGGGCGGCGGCTTCCAGGGCCTCAATGCGCTTCTGGAGGCGTTCCACGAGGCGGGGCAGCATCATGGATTTGACGGCCTCGCGGCGGTCCTGGGCGGGGGAGCCGAAAACGGTTGCGCCCGCGGGAACGTTCTTGGAAACGCCGGACTGGGCGAAGACGACGGCGCCGTCGCCGATGTCGAGGTGGCCGGCGAGGCCGGCCTGTCCCCAGAGCATGACGCCGCTGCCGATATGCGTGCTACCGGAAACGCCGACCTGGGCGACGATTCCGGAAGAGGCGCCGACCTGGACGTTGTGGGCGATCTGGACGAGGTTGTCAATCTTGACGTGGTCGCCGATTTTCGTCGCGCCGAAGCGGGCGCGGTCAATGGTGACGTTGGCTCCGATTTCGACGTCGTCGCCGATTTCGACGATGCCGAGCTGCGGCACCTTCTCGATGACGGGGGCGCCGTTGGCGTCGGCGGTGATGGTGTAGCCGAAGCCGTCGCTACCGACGACGGTGCCGTTGTGGATGGAGACGTCGCGGCCCATGCGGACGCCTTCGCGCACGGAGACGTGCGGGCGGAGGTGGGTGCGTTCGCCGAGGACCACCTGGTCGCCGAGAACCACATGGGCCTCGATGACGCAGCCGGCGCCGATGCGGCAGCCGCGCCCGAGGACGGCGTAGGGGCCGATGTGAACGCCTTCGCCGATTTCGCAACCCTCGCCGATGATGGCGGTAGGATGGATGCCGGGGGCAAAGTCGGGGGGCGGGAGAATGAAAAGGGGGACAATCTGCGCGAACGACTTGTCGGGGTTCTCCACGCGGACGAGGGCGGCGGTGTGGGCGCCCTGCCAGTCGGTGCGGACGAGGACGGCGGTGGCGCGGGTCGTGGCGACCTGGTTCTCGTAGCGCGGATTGGAGAGGAAGGAGATGTCGCCGGGAAGGGCGTCGCGAAGCGCGGCCACGCCGCCGACGGACGCGGTGGCGTCGCCGTCGACGGTGCCGCCGACCAGCGCGGCGAGTTCGCCGACGGTGCGGGGTTTCGTTGAGGCCATGGGCTTACGGGGTCTTTTCCGCAGCTGCGGCGTTCGCCTTGATGCGCTCGGCGACGGCGGCGGTGATGTCTAGAGACTCTGCGCTGAAGAACACGGGGGAATATCCGCCGACAGGGCTCTTGGAGGAGTCGAGGACGAGGAGGATGCCGGATTCCTTGGCGATGGCGTCGATGGCGACGCGGATGTCCGCGACGGTCTCGTTGAGGCGCTCCATCTCGGCGCGGGAAAGCTCCTTCTGGAGGTCGTCGACGAAGTCGCGGAGGGCGGCCTCGTCCTTCTGGAGCTGGGCCATCTTGGACTTGGCGGTCTCGCGGGCGGCGTAGCGGGCGGTGTCGCTAAGGGCCTCGTTCTGGGCCTGCTCCACGGTCGTCTCGATTTCGGCGCGAAGTTTCTTCAAGGCGGCGATCTTCTCGTCGCGGCGGGACTCGGAGTCGGCCTTGAGGGCGTTGAGGACCTTCTTGTTCTCCTCGGTCTTCGGGTGGTTCTGGATGAGGGTGGCCAGATCGACGGTCGCAATGGAGACGGCGTCCGCGAAGGCGAACGCGGCGGTGGCGAAGAGGGCGAGAAGGGTGGCTTTGGCTTTCATGTGCTTGGGTGTCGTTGTTGGAAAGGAAGGATGGCCGGGCTACGGCTGGACGGCCGAGCGTCGGGTCTGGAGCTTTTCGAGGGAGCGGACGGTGGAGGTTCCGTTCCAGAGGAAGCGGGCCTCGCGAATGGCGAGGGAGTTGTCGCCGGCGCGTCGGCAAAGATCCACGAGATGGGCGCGGAGGTCGGGGTTCCAGAATTCGCGGGCCACTACGGTATCGCGCCAGAAGGCGATGGCGCCCTTGCGGTCGCCCTTTTCCCAAAGGATGCGGCAGCGGATGTAGCAGACCTCGATGTCATAGGGGTTCAGGGCGTAGGCGATACGATTCCAATGCTCGGCGGAACCGAAATGGCGGCGGAACGCGACGGGGTCGTCGTCCATCAGGGCGGCAATCAGCGCCTGGTGGGAGGCGTAGGAGGGGAAGTAGTAGTTCTTGGGATAGCGAACGTGGGCGATTTCGCAGGCGTCGAGGACTTCGGGAAGGCGGGAGCGGTCCGCGCCGGGAACGGTGAAGTCGACGGCGGGGACTTCCTTCGAAGTGCCGTTGAAATGGCCGTACTTGTAGCGGAAGTAGCGTTCCTGGGCGAGTCCCGCGCGAAGGGAGACGAGGATGCCGGCGCCTCCTGCCACCGCGAGAGCGCAGGCCGTGGCGATGCGTATCCACTTGGCGATGGCGTGGCGGCGCGGCATGCTACTACTTGCAGACCTCGATGATGTCGCCGTTGAGGATATCGGGGTCGATGTCGCGCCCCTTGCAGATGCGGCGGTAGTTGAACTTGTGGGTAACGCCGTTGCGGGTGATGAGAATCGTGCCAGTGGCGAAATCGTTGGCGTCGCCGGCGGCGATGACGGCTCGGCGCAGGGTCAGGCCCTCGGGGAGGTTGAAGCGGCCGCGCTTGGGAACGGCGCCGGTGATGGAGTAGGTCTCGGCAATCCGGGCCTGGGCCGCGGTGCAGATGACATTGACGGTGACGTCGCGGTAGACGTTGTTGTCGACGTAGGCCTGCTTGATGGCGCGCTCGGCATCGGCGGTGGTTAGGCCGGCGACCTTGAATTCGCCGAGAATCGGGAGGGAGATGTTGCCCTCCTCGTCGACGACATCCTCGACGCGCGGCTGCGGGCGGAGGCTGACGGTCATGTTGATGATGACGGGGTCGCCCGACTTGAGGCTGCGGGACACGACGGCCGGGTCGACGGAGATATCCTCGCCGAAGCCGGCTTCCACGCGCGGCACCCACGCCTCGGGGGAGACGTGCCTCTGGGGCGTGAGGGCGTCCACAATGGACTGGCATCCGGTCAGAAGAACGACGGGGAAGAGAAAGACGATCCTTTTCATTGGGCGGGAATGGAGGTTCGGTTGTGGAATGGGGCTATGCCTTGGCGTCCGGGGCGCCGTCTCCGGCATCGGGCTTCGCGGCGGGGGACGTGCTCTTGGCGGACTCCTCGGAGCCGTGCGAGCGGCGGCGGGACTCACGGCCCTTGCTCCGGCCGGAATAGCCATATCCATAGCCGCTGTCGCCATAGCCGTAGCCGTAGCCATACCCGTAGCCGTAGCCATACCCGTAGCCGTAGCCGCCGGAGTAGTACTGCTGCTTGTAGTAGTAGGAGGAGGAGTCGCGGGCGATGTTGATGTTGTTGAGCACGGCGCCGAGGAGGTTGCCGCCCATGTTGATGATCATGTCCTTGCCGCGGCGGATCATGGCGCGCGGGTACTTGCGGTGCTGGACGACCAGGATGACGCCGTCGACCATGCGCACGAGCTGCGAGGAGTCGGAGACGCCGACCATCGGGGGCGAGTCGAGGAACACCTTGTCATAGCGGGTACGGAGGACGCGGAGGATGGCGGCGAACTCGTCGGCGTCGAGCAGACCGTGGACGTTGGCGCCGGAGAGCTCGCCGGCGGGGATGAAGTCGAGGTTCGGCAGCTTGGTATGGAGGATGATTTCATCCAAGGTAACCTCGCCGACGATGGCGTTGGCGATGCCGGGGGAGCGGCGGACGCCGAGAATCTTGTGCTGGCGCGGACGATGGAGGTCGGTGTCGATGAGGCAGACGCGGTCGCCGATGTCGGCGCAGGCGTAGGCGAGGTTGAAGAGTGTCTGGGTCTTGCCTTCGCCGACGCTGGCGCTGGTGACGCTGACAACCATGCCCTCGCCCTCTGCGAGCGTCGGAATCTGGGAGCTCTTGAGGTTGGTGCGGAGGACGCGGTACGGCTCGGCGTGGGTGGCGGGCGCGGAGGGGTTGTTGAGGGAGAGGATCTTCTGCGGGATGATGCCGATGACCTTGGTGCCGATGTACTTCTCGACGTCGTCGACGGTCTTGATGGAGGTGTCGAGGTATTCGACGAAGAAGGTGAGGACGACGCCGAAGAAGAGGCCGGCGACGACGGAGAGCATGATGTTGAGGGCGAAGTTCGGGCTGATGGGGAGCGGGGTGCCTTGGATTTCGGCCCGTTCGATGATGCGGACGCTGGTGTGGGGGATGCGCAGCTGGACGCGCTCGCGGTTGTAGCTGGACTCGAGAACGGCGCGCTGCTCCTTGAGGGTGTGGAGATCGGCCTTGGCGGCGGTGTAGTCGAGGACGCCGCTGGAGGAGTATTCAAGCTCCCGCTTCTTGAGCTCGTTGAGCTTGTCGTCCAGGTCCTTGAAGAGGCTCAAGGCGAGGTCGTAGTTCATCTTGCGGGCGTTTTTGACATCCTGGACGCGGGCGAGCATGGTCTCCTCGAGCTCCTTGAGAACGGTGCGGGTCTGGCGGACGTCGGGGTGCTCCTCGCCGTACTCGCGGAGGAGGGTGTTGAGGCGGATCTCGGTGGTCTGGTAGTCGGAGAAGAGCTTGTCGACGGTGCCGTCGCCGGTGAGGATGCGGAGCTTGCCGGCGAGGTCGTGGTTGTCGATGTTCTCGATCTGCTCGTAGTTGGCGCGCATGTCGTTCATCTTGAGCTCGGCGCGGGCGCGCTCTGTGTTGAGCATGGCGATTTCGGAGCGGATGGCCGAGGCGCCGGTATCGCCCTCGGTCAGGAGGGTGAGGCCGTACTTCTCGCGGAGCTTGTGGATTTTCTCCTCCTGCGCGGCAATCTTGCGATCCTGTTCATCGAGTTCCTGCTGGAGGACCTTGAGGGCGTTCTCCTTGTCTTCGCGGGACTGGCGGAGGGTCCATTCCTTGAAGACCTTGGCGACGGTGTTGGCGGTGGAGGCGGCGAGCTTCGCGGCCTCGCCGTCTGGCTCGTCGGGCTTGTCGAGCTTGATGGAAATGGCGATAAGGTCGGTATCTCGGTAGATGTTGAGGTCGACCTTGCGCCGGAGGAGGCTCACGGTGCGGGCTGAGCTCTCCACGCTGGACATTCTGTCGTAGTACCCGTAGGCGCGGCCGAGAATCTCGTTGAGGTTCATCTCGCGGACGACCTCCTCCATGATGGGGACGGAGCGGATGATCTCGAACTGGGTGCGGAGAAAGTAGGGGTCGTACCCCAGACGGGCCTGCCCGTAGATGTTGATGTCGGTATGCTCGCGCTGGACCTGGATGATCGTGGTGGCCTGATAGACCCTCGGCATGGCGCGGGTGACGACGATGCCGGTGAAGATCATGATGAGGGCGACGGCGATGACGATTTCCTTGCGGGAATAGAGAATCTGCCAGTAGTCCAGGAAGTGGACCGCCTCGGTGATGCCACGAGATTCGGTGGCGCCTGCGGTATTCTGCGTGGCGGTGGAGACGGGGGCCTTGATGGGGTCGGGCATGGGAAGGGGCTTCCTGTTATGTGAACACGCCCAGCGGCCAGGGGGCCACCGGGCGTTGAGGACCGTGCTGCTCGCGGCGGTGCAAGGGGTGCGAAGCCGGGAGCCGCCGGAACCTGACTAGAAGAGATAGGTGGCGCGGAGGATGACGGTGTTCTCCGAGTAGGAGGTGGACACGTCGGAATCAACGTCCTCGTAGGAGTACGTGGCGGAGAAGTCGAGGTTCTGGTTCCAGCGATAGTTGACGCCGAACTCCGCATAGAGATCCTTCTTATCCCCGTCGTGGGAATCCATGAAGGCCTCGGAGCGGGCTTCCACGGGGACGTACTTCAGATCGTACTCGGCGATCTTGTACTCCAAGCGGATGGTGGAGAAGAGGCGCTTGGTGTGACGCATCTGGAAGGTGGTGTAGAAGGAGTAGAGATCCTGGGAGGCGAAGGGATAGACCCAGGCCTCGGTCACGCCATAGCGGAAACCGAAGGTGCCCTTGGTGCGGAGGGAGAAGGCGTAGGTGGCGGAGATGTCGCCGTCGCCGGGGAAATCGCGGTCATCGATGCTGTCGGCCTCGTAGTCGACCCATTCCCAGCCGTACTTGGCGTCGATGGAGAAGCGGGCGCTGGCGCGGTAGGTCGCGGCCAGACCAACCGTGTAGGTATCAATGCCGCGCGGAACCTCGTCTACGGTGGTGGAATTGCGGTCCCAGGCCTTGCCGCTCTCGTCCCAGCACTCGTACTTGGCGAAAACACCGTAGCTGAAGCGGCCGTTGAGAGCCTGCATGAGCCTGGCAATGGCGACGTACTTGTCCTCGTCCTCGGTGGCGGCGACTTCATCGTCATCGTAGCGGACGGTGTTCCAGTAGCCGTTGAGGCTGAGGGCGGTGTGTTCGCCGAGGAGCGTCTTCCAGAGGCCGCCCAGCGTGTTGTCGTAGTGGGCCTGCTCATGCTCGGTGCGGCGCTTGTTGAGGTAGCTGTGCTGCTCAACGTCCTCGGAGTGCAGGTACCAGTAGTCGTTCTGGATGTACTTGAAGCTGTCGCGAACGGAGAACTCGTTGCGCGTGTCGTGGACGTAGCGGTATTCGGCGAGAGCGGCGTGGGAGAGCTCGTTGCGCTTGGAGCCGACGCGGGGATTGGTCCAGTACTGGTAGATCGGGGAGTAGCCGAGTTTGTAGTGCTGGTTGTCGGCGAAGCTACCGGTGAAGGCGGCGGACGGCTGGATGCCGAAGCAGATGTCGTCTTCCTTCTTGTAGCGGTAACGCTCGTCGACATCGGCGTCATAGTGGTCGGGCACACTGTCGCGGTTGTCGCCGTACTGGGCAAAGACGGAGAGCCGGATATCCCAGGCGTCGCGGGTGGTGGCGCGCTCGAAGACGGAGGCGGCACCCTCAACGATGGACCCGGCGGTGTCAACGACGGCGGCGGCGGTGTCGGCGACGACCTCGGCGGTGGCTTCGGCGGTGTCAGCAACGACGTTGGAGCCGGCTTCGGTGGCGGCAGGGGCGGCTTCAGTAGCCTCGGCAGTGGCTTCGGCTGCAGGAGCCTCGGCGGCAGGGGCTTCAGTCTCCTCCTGAGCCAGGATGAGTACTGGGGCAACAAAGAACGGAGTAAGGAACGCTAGCGCAATGTTTTTCTTCATGCGAATACCTCTATGCAAAGAGACGATTCGGGTAGGTAGGGGAAGTGTGCCACAGGCGGACGGAAACGTCAAGGCCTATTCTCATTTTTTCCAGCGATTCTCATTTTGAGAAAGAGGGGTCTTGGTGGCGCTTTTTCGCATTATTTGCCAGTGCCGCCGGCGGGCCGCCCACGCCCCGACAGGTCCCTTATGGCAAAATGAGACTTGCTGTCATTTTTGCAGATGGGAGAAACGGTCGCGGGTGTGGTCAAACGCCCCGACCCGATGTATACTTGCCGCGAGTTCCCGATTCATTTTATCTTCCATGGACATCCGGCCGCTTTCCTTCATCCCCTACCCGCTTCTGGCCGCAACGCTTCTGTCGGCCGCAACCACGTTTGCCGCACCGCCGCCCCCGGCCCCTGCGGCGGGGACGCTGCGGGTCGCCACCTGGAACGTCGAAAACCTCTTCGACGCCGATGACGACCCCGCCAATCCGGGCGACGACGAATTCACGCCCGGCTCCTGGCGCCGCTGGACCGAGGAGCGCTACCAGGCGAAGACGCGGAATCTCGCGGAGGTCATCGCCGCCCTGCGCCCGGACGTGCTGTTTCTCGCGGAAGTCGAGAACCGGGCGGTTCTCACCAACCTCGTCCGCGTCCTCGCGGAGCTTCCCGAACCCTACGAGATGCCCTACATCGCGCACCAGGACAGCGAAAGCGTGCGCGGCATCGACGTGGCGATTCTCTCGCGCCACCCGCTCCGCGACGTCGTCCTGCACACGGCCGTCCCGCGCCTGCGTGGGACGCTGGAGGCGACGGCCACCATCGACGGGGCCAACGCGACGTTCTACGCATGCCACTGGAAGTCCTGGATCGGCAACGCGGAGGAGAACATCGCCACGCGCCAGAAGGAGGCGGAGTCCGTGCGCGAGCTCGTCCTGCAGCGTCTCGCGGCGAATCCCGACGCCGTGTTCTTCATCGCCGGCGACTTCAACGACAACTGCGACGGGAATTCGCTCCGCACCGGTCTGCACGCCACAATCCACCGCGACGAGCTCGACGCCGGAGACGGGGGGCAGATGCTCTACCATCTGGTCGGGGAGATTCCCGAGAACGAGCGGGGGTCGTACTACTACGCGCGGCGGAAGGTATGGAACACGTTCGACGGCATCGTGGTGCCGCCAACGATGCTACGCAGGCAGGACCTGCCTGGCCCCGCCTGGCGGCTCGCCGCGAAAACGCCGCATGCGGGAGTCTACAAGTCCGACTCCGGCACCGACAACGACGGACGTCCGAAGCCCTTCCGCCGCGTCCGGAAGACGGACGGAACGGATGAATTCATGGACGGCTGCTCGGACCACTTCCCGCTCTGGGCGGATTTCCAGCGGGTCGGGCGCTAGTGTCTCGTCCTCAAACTCCATGACACAATCCTTGCCCAACTTCCGCCATGCGTCGTTGTTGCCAATCACCGTAGGGACACTACGCCTTTTGTCAACGCCTCGCCTGACGAAACCTG
>JAEEGL017364039.1_pt1 | contig 13026 bp, 11 predicted proteins | sample 9134231 | NCBI WGS metagenome assembly JAEEGL01 (sample SAMN16246548, study PRJNA631951) | gut metagenome | biome: gut microbiome; feature: rumen; material: fiber-attached | host: Bos | place: Iran: Karaj | collected 2018-10 | reverse complement strand
GTAGGTGACCTTGCACCAGGTGTCGCCCTCCTCCTCCACCTCCACCAGGCTGTGGTTGGGGACGTTGGTCACCAGCCGGCCCTTGTCGTCGGCGGTGCGGCGCATCTTCACCGAGCCGCCGGGGGTCAGCACGCGGGCGGGCTCCGCCAGGGCGGCCGACAGCAGCAGCAGCGTCGCCAGCAGTCCGGCAAGCAGTCTCCGGAGATTCATATCCGTTCCTCCTGATCATTCGGGTGATGATCCATTATAATGCAAAACGCCCGTTCGCGCAATGAGGCGCGGGGGATTTAACAACCTGAAAGGCCCGCCCCTTCTCGCGGGCGCGGGCCGTGACCGCCGCGGAACAGGATCATTCCATGACCCAGATATAGCAGAGGATGTGCGCGAGCTCACCGCGGGTGACGGTGTCGCCCGGGCCGGACAGGGTCTCATGAAGCCTGATGCCGTATGCGTTTTGCAGGAAGAAGGCAAGCTGTGGTTCCAGCGTGCCGCAGGTCAGCTCGGCGTCGGCGTCGGCGCCGGGGATCATCAGGCCGCGGGAGACGAGGAGCTCGTATGCGGCTGTGCCGCTCTCCGGCATCTCCTGCTTTCCGATCACACAGAAGGCGTACGCCAGGTCGCCCACGGCAGCGGGATCGTCGGGGCGGAAAGCGCCGCCCTCCGCGGTCATCGCCCCGGCTTCCACTGCGGCGGCGATGTCCGCCGCGAAGGCATGATCCGCGGGGACGTCGGAAATGCCGGCTTCCCCGGCGGCATCCGCGGGCTCCTCCGTCACGCGGCGTGCGATGACGGAGACGTTCGCGTTCGACATGATCAGAGTATCGTCCACGATCTCATAGACCATGGCGCTCCCGTCCTGGATCAGGATCCCGTCCACGGCCGTGTATGCCCCGGTCGATATGGCAGTGACGCCGTCCCGGCTGTTGGCGTAACTCCCGTCCGCTTCGTAGACGATGTACCTCGCGACGGCGGACAGGCCGGTCTCGTCCACATACACATCGCCGCTGACCACGCCCATCATCATCCATGTGCCGCGAATGTCGTCCGCGGGCGAAAACCGGTCGGCCGTCCTGCGGAGGAAGACCAGCACCATCGTGCCGGTGCTGACGAACAGCAGATCTCCCTTCAGCGAGAAGGAGGCGCTTCTGCCGTTGACCGTCAGCGCGCCGTTCGTCAGTTCGCAGGCATAGGTCCGGGAATCGGCGAGCGCGTCGTCGAAATACAGATCGATCGCGGCGGTGCCGTCTTCGCCGACGGTCAGGATGATGTACTGACCCTTGGCCGACAGTCCGGCAACGTTCCTGATCTCACCGTCCATGCTTCCGCTGATCAGGCGCCAGACGCCGACCGCATCGGCGATCCCGACGGTCTCCGCCGGAGCCGGAACGGCACACAGCAGCATCACGGCGCTCAGGACCAGCGCCACGGTCCTTTTCATATCGGGTCTCCTCCTTATGGGCAGCGCCCCTCATAGTCTATGCCTGTATAGTAGCACAGCCGCCGAAGCGACGCAAGCGGCAGAGGTCATGTCTCGCCGGGCCCGTCCCCCGTCCCCCGCCCTTCCCGATGAACGGGCGCATCCGGCTGACAATTCATCCTCAAAAATGCATTTTTCGGACGGTCCGGGTTTACAAAAGCCGGGGACCGCGCTATGATAGCCGCGACGGGCCGGGAAAACCGCCCGCGGAAAGGAATGAACCTCATGCTGAAGCTGGAAAACGTCACCAAAATATACGGCAAGAACACCCACCCCTCGGTGGACCACCTGAACCTCACCGTGCCCGAGGGCTGCGTCTACGGCTTCCTCGGCCCCAACGGCGCGGGCAAGACCACCACGATCCGCATGATCACCGGCGCCCTGAAGGCCACGGAGGGCACCATCACCATCGGCGGGATCGACATCGCCGACGATCCCCTGGCCGCCAAGCGCCTCTTCGGCTATGTGCCGGACAGCCAGGACATGTACGACAAGCTCACCGGCTGGGAGTACCTGAACTTCATCGCCGACATCTACGGCGTGGACGCCAAGACCCGCAAGGAGCGCGCCGAGCGCTATCTGAGCACCTTTGAGCTGCTCTCCGCCGCCGGCAACCGCATCCAGAGCTACTCCCGGGGCATGAAGCAGAAGATCGGCGTCATCGGCGCCCTGATCCATCAGCCGCCGGTGTGGATCCTGGACGAGCCCATGGTGGGCCTGGATCCCCGTGCCTCCTTCCTGCTGAAGGAAGAGATGAAGAAGCGCGCCGCGGAAGGCGCCACCGTGTTTTTCTCCACCCATGTGCTGGAGGTGGCCGAAAAGCTCTGCGACCGGGTCGGCATCATCAGCAAGGGCCGCCTCCTGGCCGAGGGCACTCCCGAAGAGCTGCTGAACCGCACCGGCGAGCACTCCCTGGAGGAGGTCTTCCTGGAGATGACGGAAGCGGACAACGGCGAAGCGGAATAACGGAATTCAGAATTCAGAATTCGGAATGAAGAACGAAGAACGTAGAATGCGGACTCATGCAGCATGACAAGTGCGGAACGAATCGTGAATGACGCGTTCGCGTCATGAGCGGATCGCCGCCTGACGGACGCACCGCAAAGCCTTTCACGGACTCGGACGCGTCCCCTGCAAAGCATTCAGAAGTCGGACGCGTCCCCGCCGAGTCTTTCAAGGGGTCAGACGCGCCAAGCCTCAAATGGCGGACGCGCCCCCGCAAAACCTTCAAGAGTCGGACGCGCCCCCCGCAAAGCCTTTCAAGGGGGTCCGGGGGACGCTTTCCCTCGGAAAGCGTCCCCCGGCTCCAAGTATCTTCCTCCCCTCCCCGCTTGCGGGGAGGGGCCGGGGGTGGGGCGGCCGCTCCATCACCCAGGCTGCACCCACCTCCCCAAACCCACCATAGTGAGGCCCACCATGAAAAACTATCTCATCCTGACCCGCCTGATGCTCAAAAACCTCTTCGCCTCCATGAACCCCTTCGCCGAGCGCTATGCCGACGGGAAGAAGAAGTCCGGCATCGCCAAGGCCATCATCCTCTCCCTGCTGGCCCTCTACGGCATCGGCTTCCTGCTCTGGGTCGAGATCCAGGTCTTCAACCTGGTCAGCGCTGCCAATCAACCCCTGATGCTGCCCACCCTGGCCATCTTCCTCAGCATGATGCTGACGCTGGTGCTGGGCCTGTTCCAGGGGCTCTCCGAGCTCTATCAGGGCAAGGACGCGCCCTTCCTCTCCACCCTGCCCGTCACCTCCACCCAGGTGTTCGCCGCCCGGCTGACCTCCCTCTACGCCATGGAGACCCTGGTCAACGCCGCGGTGGCGCTGCCCGCCTTCGTGCTCTATGCCGTCAAGACCGGCAGCGCGCTGCCCACGGCCCTGACGGCGATCCCGGTGTGGCTGCTGCTCCCGGCGATCCCGCTGGCGATCATCGCCCTGCTGTCCGCGCTGCTCATGCGGATCAGCGCCTTCTCGAAGCACCGGGAGACCGTGACCATGGTGCTGAGCATGGCCCTGGCCATCGGCTACTCCGTCGCCATCACCCGGATGAACAACAGCGACGCCGACCCCGCCCAGCTCATCGCCGCCAGTATGGTGGAGAACGGCCTGGCCGACAGGGTGGCCGCCCTCCTGCCCCCGGTGCGGTGGGCCGCCCGCGGCTTTGACGGCGACGTGCCGATGCTCCTGCTCTTCGCGGCGGTGTCCGCAGGGGCCATGGCGCTGGTGACGGCGCTGGTCGGCCCCGGCTATCTGGAGCAGGCCCTCTCCGCCACCGAGCAGACCACCGGCGGCAAGGGCTCCCGCAAGGCCCGCGAGATGCGCTCCGGCTCCGTGCTTCAGGCCCTTCACGCCACCGAGTGGCGGCGGCTCCTGCGCACCCCCGCCTGGCTCTTCAACGGCCTGGCCGGCGTGATCATGTTCCCGCTGATGTTCGGCGTCGGCATCGCGGCCGGCTTCGCCAAGGCCGGCGCGGGCGAGACCTTCGCGGAGCTGATGCAGATGGTCCCCGTTCCCTACATCATCGTCTTCGGCGGCCTGCTGATGGCCATGGGCTCCATGGTGAACCCGGTGGTCTCCACCGCCGTCTCCCGGGAGGGCGGCAACTGGCCCTTCGCCCTGTCCCTGCCCGTGCGCCAGGAGGACCGCTTCACCGCGAAGCTGCTGGTGGGCATGGAGATCAACGCCGTCTGCTCGCTGCTGATCGCAGTCGTGCTGACGATCATGGGCCGGCTGCCCCTGTGGGCGGTGGGCTGCGGCATGCTGCTGTCCCTGGTGATCGACCTGGCCGTGGCCGCCATCTCCCTGTGGCGCGACGCCTACCACCCCAACTTCCGCTGGACCAACGAGACCCAGGCCATCAAGCAGAACTTCAACCAGATGTGGGGCATGCTCTACTGGCTGGTGGCCGTCGCCCTGTGCTGCGTGCCCATGTTCTTCTTCTTCGACAAGCCCGAGCTCCTGCTGACCCTGACGGTGGGCATTGCCCTGGCGGAGATGGCCGTGTGCATGCTCCTGCTGGAGAGATCCGCCCGGAAGACCGCGGTGATGAACGCGTAAAAGGGATCCCGGATCCGGAATGACAGATCCCGGATCGTGAATGCTCTTGCCGAAGGGTGTCCGTGAAGCGCGGCGCGGCCCTGCCGATCATGGGTTTCCGACGACCTGTCATACCGAAAAAGCGTCCCCCGTTGATGCACGAACGCGGGGGACGCTTTTGCTTCGACCGGTCATCCGGCCGTCATTTGCGCTTTTGTCTGATCCAGGCAACGAGTCCGGCCACCGCGGACACGATCGCGATGCGGATGATCAGGGACAGGACCCCGTTCCCGGATTTCTCGTTTCGCGTCGAGACCATTCTGTTCGTGTAAGCCGTTTCTGCCTTCGTATTGTGCAGCATGATCGTGACGGTGGTCGTATTGGGGCTGGTGTTGGCGGTCAGGAAATTCACGCTGTCCATGCCCTGGACATAGAGGTCGCCCATCGTCGCCCGTCCCGGCGAGACCTCGCTGTATGTACGGCTGACATTTGAGACTTTTTCATACCTGCCGATCTCTGCCACGAAAGCCTCAGCCTGATCGGCCGGGAAGACGAGCATGATCATGCTGCCGATCGTGCCGCCGTAGTTGCTCTGATTGGTGGCGATGCAGCCGTGCTTTTTCATGCATTCATTGAGGTGCCGGATGGTGGCCGATGTGTCGGAGGAGTAGATGTTCATGGTTATGGTGAGGCGCCGGACCTCCTCCGTGTCGGCTTCCCCGCCCTGCCGAGCCTCGGCGGGGCCGGGGACCGGGCAGGCCGCCAGGATCAGCAGCGCCAGCAGAATATAACCGAGCCGTTTCGTCATCGCTTGTTCGCTCCCTTCGTCTGCTTCCGAACACATCAGAGGGTCCCGGGGCCGATGCCCTCACGACCCTTGAAAGCACGCGGCGAAATCCCGGGCCGCGGCGGTCAGCTTGTCCTTCCCGCGGAGCACGGAAAGCCACCGCTCCGGGATCCCCTCCGATCCGTACAGGATGCCTGCCGCCGTGCCGGTGACCGCAGCGGCCGTGTCCGTGTCGTATCCGAGGCCGATCGCCCGGAGGATGCTTGCCTCATAATCGCTTGCGCCCGTCATGGCGTACAGCGCGGTCTTGAGGGTGTCGACCACGTATCCGGTCTCGCCGATCTCCGCTTCCGCCAGGGACGCGGTCCGGCCCTCCTTCAGGAAGGACACCGCGTCCGTCGCCTCAGGCGGGAAACGGCGTCCGAGGTCGAGACCCTCGATGTGCTCCACGGCGAGCGGGACCGATCCCGTCTGAACGATGCGCCGCAGGAACTCCGTCCAGATCAGGCAGCACATTTTGCTGATGCTGTGGCCGTGGGTCATGGCGGAAGCGTCCGAGATGACAGCGGCGGTGTCTTCCGGGCTCAGATCGCGGAAAATGCAGTACAGGGAGAACGGGAGGATCCGCATCAGCGCGCCGTTCCCGTTATCCATCACATGGGTGCCGCCGCAGCGCAGGGCAGGCGTTCCGGCCGCGAACCGGTCCATGGCCTGCGATATGTTGCCTCCGAGGCCGAAGGGGTGATCCAGGCAGCAGTATTCTCCCTTTCGCCACCACCGGGCAAACCGGCTCATCTGATCCTCGTGATCGATGCCCCCGCCGCAGCCGACAAAGGAACTCATCGACGCCAGCATCATGGAGGTGTCGTCGCTCCACGACCCGCGGGGAATGAGCTGCCCCCAGCGGCTCCGAACCGGCATGGGATCCTCGCAGCCGATCATATCCCGCACCTGCAGGCTCCTGACCCGGGCCCTCGAAAGAAACTCCACCGGCACGCCCATGGCGTCGCCCACCGCCTGTCCGAGAACCGCGTCCGTGACGATCTTTTCCAAATACATACAGCACCTCCCGCAAGCTGCGGATCGATTTACGGATCCAGGATCCCGAACTCCCCTGTTCTCTCGCCCCATGTGTCAAACAGGCCGGGATCGAAGCTTTCGTCCAGGGTACAGTCCGTCAGGGTCAGCTTTGCGCCGTCGCGCCAGGGGCGGGCGATGAAGGCGCTGCCGGCGGGGATGCCCTCGCCGGTGAAGGCGCAGCGGCGGAACACATAGCCCTCGGACTGGTCCTTCGGGGTGGAGGGAGCGGCCGCCCAGAAGCGGCGGGCGGGATCCGGCGCGGCGTGGCCGTCCCGGACGATGACGGCGCAGTCCTCGAACAGGGCCGCCGCCCCGCCGAAGATGAAGTCCACGCAGCCGACGATCCGGCAGCGGCGGTAGGTGTGGCGCTGGCGCAGGCGCGGGGCGTGCTCCTTCGGCCCCCGGAAGCCGCCGGGCTCGAACTCCTTCTCCGGCAGCGGAGCCGTAAAGAGGGTGTCCTGGGCGCCGATCAGCCAACAGTCCTCGCAGAGGAAGCCGTCCCCGTCGGCGTAGAGGGCGATGGCCTGGCCGGCCTCCTCCACCGGGGCCGCGGCGTTCTCCACGGCGAGATGCCGCAGGGCGATGTCCTCCCCGTCGGTGCGCAGGGTCGCGGTGCGGAAAGTGCCGCGCTTCAGCCCGTCGGACAGGATCGTTCTCGCGCCGTCGTCCCACACGATGCGGGTCCTGTCGGCGCCTGCGCCGACGAGGGCGGTATGGGGGCGGTCCAGCAGGATCTTCTCGCGATAAACGCCCTCCGCCAGATGGAGGACGGCGGGGGCTCCGTCCCGGGGAAGGGCGTCGATGGCGGCCTGGAGCCCGCCGGGGCAAGCGGTGGATTCATGGAGCATGGCCGGTTCCTCGCAGTAGGCAGGTCGGAAAGGTTGTGTATCGGGTCGAGCCCCATCCCCCTGCCCCCTTCCCAAGGGAAGGGGGAAAAATGAGTGAAGCCGGGGGACGCTTTCCTGCCGGAAAGCGTCCCCCGGACCCCCTTGAAAGGGGCTGGGAGCGAGGCTCGCGCTGCCCTCGGGAGTGCTGATCGGCGGCGGTGCCACGGTCTCCTTGGAAGGGACGGGCGAACCGTTCGCCGCGATGCCCGGCGGGTTTGCCGGAAAGCGTTTCCCGGGCCCTCTTGAAACGGGCTGGGCGGCGGTGCCCCGGTCTCTTTGGAAGGGGCGGGGCAGCGATTCGGTCCGTCCGGTTGGCCGCGTGGGTCCATCGGCAGGAAACGCACGGATCGGTCGTCTTCTGTGCGAGCCATGCATGGCGGGTGTGGGCCGCAGGCCCACACGCTGTTCTCCCCCTTCCCTCGGGAAGGGGGCAGGGGGATGGGGCAGACCGAACAGGTACGGCGCAGGCGGGAAAGGACCTGCCGCAGTATTACATTCTTATGATCACGCAGACCGCCGCGGCCATGTCGGCCTCGTGGGTGACGGACAGGGACAGGGCGGCGTTTTCGCATCGCTTCGCGGGCTCGCCCCGCAGGCGGTAGGCGGGGTCCCCGTTCTCCCCGTGGACGATCTCCACGTCCGTCATGGGGAAGGCGATGCCGGTGCCCAGGGCCTTGCACAGGGCTTCCTTTGCCGCCCACATGCCCGCCAGGGTGGCGAAGCGCATCGCCCCGCGGCGGTCGGCATAGGCGCGCTCCTCATCGGTGAAGATCCGCAGGAGGAAGCGCTCGTGGGCGCAGGCCTCCTCCATGCGGGAGACGGAACACAGGTCCAGGCCTGTCCGCAGTTCAAACATAGCCCGTCAGCCCCCGGATGGACACATCCCCGGCCAGCACCATGCGCTCGGCGCCGGTCTCGTCCCGGACGATCAGCACGCCGCTCTCGTCCAGCCCCACCGCCAGCCCGGTGAACCGCTGGTGTACGCCGCTGACGGTCACCCGCTGGCCGATGGTGACGCAGCGCTCCGCCACGGCGTCGATGATGGGCGCGGAGCCCTCCGCCGCCAGCAGGTCGGTCCAGCGCTCCAGGGCTTCCAGGTAGGCGACGAGGATGTCGCGGCGATGGCTGACGGCGCCGAAGTCCTCCACGCTGCCCGCCTGCTGCCGCAGCTCCTCCGGCACCGCGCCGGCCCGGACGTTCAGGCCCGTACCGATGGTCACGCCGCTGATGCGGTCCATCTCCGTGGCCGCCTCCAGCAGGATGCCGCAGATCTTCTTCCCCCTGTAGACCAGATCGTTGGGCCATTTGATCCCCGGGGCGAAGCCGCAGGCGGCGTACACCGCGTCGGACATGGCCAGGGCGGCGCAGAAGGTCAGGTTGTGGGCATGGGAGGGGGTGATGTTCGGGCACAGGAGCACCGACACCCACAGCCCCACCCCCGGCTCGGAGACCCAGACCCGGTCCATCCGGCCCCGCCCCGCGGTCTGCTGCTCGCACAGGCAGACGCTGCCGGAGGGGGCTCCCTGCAGCCGCATCAGGTTGAGGACGGCGTTGGTGGAGGACAGCACGTATTCATAGCGCACGGGGCTCCGGCCGACAGTGTGCGTGCGGAGGCGGTGCTGCCAGGTCTCGGGGTCGAGGCGGTCGTGGTCTCCCAGGCGGTAGCCGCGCTTGCCGCCGCTCTCGATGGGCCAGCCGGCCTCCTGCAGGGTCCGGACGCGTTTCCAGACGGCGGCACGGGTCACGCCGAGGGCCTCGCTCATCTTCTCGCCGGACACATAGTCCCCGGAAGACAGCATGGTCAGGATCGGTTCCACGGTCGCTGCTCCTTTCAGAATGTCCTCTCTGGATTGACTGGCTACAGTGTACCCTATCATGCGGAAAATATCAACCTCGGAATGATGATACAAGAGAAGAAACCCCACCCCCCGGCCCCCTCCCAAGGGAGGGGGAGAATGAAAGAAGCCCGGAGGACGCTTTCCTGCCGGAAAGCGTCCCCCGGACCCCCTTGAAAGAGGCGTGTCGCCGACTGCGTCCCCCGGACCCCCTCGAAAAGGACCATGCCGCGTGCGGCCCCGAACCCCCTTGAAAGAGGCGTGTCGCCGGGTGCGTCCCCGGAGCCCCTTGAAAGGGACCATGCCGCCGAGGCCCGCCGTCTCTGCGGAAGGCCGCGCATCGCCCCGTCATTCCGAATATGGAACACGAAAATATTTCTGAATTCCGAATACGGAACACAAACTGCAACTCTGCATTCTACGTTCTACATTCTACACTATTCTTCGCTCTTCATTCAGACTCTGTCTTGCTCCAGTTCCCACCGCGTGAAGTCCCGGTCGATCACCGCGTCGGTCTTGCGCCAGACGCCGGCCTTGATGTGGATGCCCTGGGCGGCGAACTTCCGCTCGTGCTCGCTGACGTAGTTGGGGGCGTAGCCCGAGGCGTGCAGGTCCTCCGTCACGAAGACCGGCTCGAAGCCGCTGATCTCAAAATAGATGAGGGAATCCCGGAAGAGGCCGTCGTCGTCGGTCTTGAAGACAATCTCGCCCCCCACGGGGAGCAGGGCCCGGTACTGGACCAGCTGGCGGGGATGGGTCAGGCGGCGCTTCTTGTGGCCCCGGCGGGACCAGGGATTGCAGAAGCGGATGTACACCCGGTCCACCCGGTCCTCCGGGGACAGCAGGTCCGACAGGCGCTCGATGTTGGCGCGGGCCAGCAGGGCGTTGCCCGGATCCTCGCCGCACAGGCGCACGATGTTCCGGCGGGCGTCCCCCAGCACGTCGGGGGAAATGTCCACGGCCAGGCAGTTGACCCCGGGATTGTCGGCGATCATGGCGGCGGTGGCCACGCCCTTGCCGCAGCCCAGCTCCAGCCACAGCGGGGCGGAGGGGTCGGCAAAGCGCTCCCGCCAGCGCCCCCGCAGGCGCTCCGGCTCCGCGACGAACCACGGGCAGGCTGCCAGCTCCGGCCGCGCCCATTTCTTCTTCCGCATGTGCATGATCCGCATCCCTCCCCCGCAGCATGATAGCCGAGCGGGCCGGGACTGTCAAGGGCGGAGGCGTCGCGGGGCGGGCGGTGTTGTAACAGATTTCACAAAAAACCGTAATCCTTTCGTGATTCCTCTTGCGAAAATCGCAATGATGTTGTAGAATGAGACTGATGCAATATCCCTCGCCGGATCTTTGCGCACGGAAATCACTGCAAAGGCGGGATCGACGATATGAAGAACGCTTTCATCACGGTGCTGATCGTGACGGTGCTGCTGGGCGCGGCGGCCGTCGGGCTGCTCGCGCTGGACAACGCGCAGGTCAACGGCAAGCGCAGCAAGGCCATGGCGGACGCACAGGCCACCTACAGCGAGCAGAAGGCCGCCTACGATCAGGAGATCGCCGACATCGAGGCACAGGACAGGGCCGACCAGGCCGCCTACGACGAGGCTGTGCGGAAATACAACGAGCAGCTGAAGGAAAACGGCGGCGTGAGCATGGGCTGGCCGTCCCCCGCCACGGGACAGGGCTGGGAGATCGTGGACCTGACCGATTACGGCCTGGACCAGACCGCCACGGTGACCATGGACAAGCAGGAGCTGGTCTACAACGGCCTGCTGCTGGTGAACCAGTGGCATTCCCGCCCCACCTGGTTCAACGACAGCGCCCCGGTGAACCTCCACAACCACAACAAGGAGCTTCGCCTGGACAACCACAACATCACCCTGCTGGAGAGCGCGGCGGACGCCTGGGGCACGATGCTGGCCGACGTGTCGCTGAAGTACGGCTGGGACTATTTCATGATCTACCGCGGCTACCGCACCTATGAGGAGCAGGAGAAGCTGTTCAACAAGCAGAAGCAGAAGCTCAGCGGCAGCTACACCGACGAGGGCGAGCTGCTGGCCGCCACGGCGAGGCGGGTCAACCTGCCCGGCACCTCCGAGTACAACACCGGCCTGAGCGCCTGGCCCCGCCTCTACAAGAACGGCGACGCCGCGATCAACGCGAAGGACAAGGACTTCTTCGCGAGCGAAGAGGGCATCTGGATGGTGGAGCACTCCTGGGAGTACGGCTTCGTCTTCCGCTTCCCCCTGGCCGACTATCCCGTGCGCGGCACCCAGGACAAGAGCTACAAGACCGGCGTTTCCACCAAGCTGCGGCTCTTCCGCTATGTGGGCAGGGGCAACGCCGCCGCCATGCACATCATGGACCTGTGCCTGGAGGAGTACCTGGAGTTCCTGCAGGACCACTGGCACATCGCCATCTATCAGGACGGCACGCTGAAGTACGAGATCTTCCTGCAGAACCTGCCGGAGACCATCACCAGCGGCACCCTGGACGACGTGGAGAACGTGTCCTTCCTGCAGTCCACGAAGCCGTCGATCGTCAACCAGGAGTTCATGTACGACAATCTGGGCCACATCATCACGGTGATCGAATACTGAGAACGACGGACCCGCCGCGGAAGCTTTGCCGCGGCGGGTCTTTTTCGTGTCCGGGCATGGGCGGCCGTGCTGTGTCATTGGGTCTGCAGCCGCCGTGCCCCATCCCCCCGCCCCCTTCCCGATGGAAGGGGGAGAAGACAGAAGCCCCGGGGGACGCTTTCGTCCCGGAAAGCGTCCCCCGGACCCCCTTGAAAGGGACCGTGCGGCTTGCATGGCAGCAAAAACGATCCCTTCCCAACCCGGGAAGGGATCGCCTGGTTTCGGGGGAGCCACGCGCTTTCAGCATTCCATCCGAATCATATTCATTGCTCAAGGGCACAGCCGAAGGGTCCAGGGGCGATCGGAAAGCCCCTGGTCGGCCCGCAGGCCGAAACACTTGCCTGAACAATGGATGTGATGGAGGCAGGGATCAGATTCAATACACGCAGAGCTCGCCGAAGTCGAAGGGGGTGATGCTCAGGACCGAGACGCTGCCGTCGAAGGACTCGTACAGGTACACCAGCACCCAGGCGGGCTGCGCGTCCGGCGTCACCGCCGTGGCCTGGCAGAGGAAGCAGTGGTTGATGCCCGCCACCACCTGAGAGCCCAGGTAGGCCACCGGCACATAGTTCACGCCCACCAGGTTTTTCACGCCCTCTTCGAAGAGGATCTGGCGGTCCTCGGTGACGGTGGGGTCTTCGGCGTGGGACCAGCCGCCCGCCAGGGTCTCCGCGCAGGCGGAGAAGGCGGTCAGGGCCAGCAGCAGGGCCAGGGCGATCGCGAACAGCTTTTTCATGGGGGATCCCTTCTTTCTGTCGGTTTTGCGGCGGGAGCCTGTCCCGTCACACCCATCAGACGAACCTCGCCCGCCGTTTGTTCCCGCGGCGCTTTCTTTTGCCGCTCAGGCCTCCAGCTCTTCGAAGACCCGGCACCAGGTGTACTTGCTGATGGCGCTGGAGACGGCGTTGGGGGCGTAGGTGTTCAGCAGGCTGCGGATGTAGGGGGGCAGGGAGCGGTTGTACTTGACCTCCAGGATGGTCTCGTCGTGCTCGAAGGGCGGAACGGTGGGAACGTCCGGATCGAACAGGTCGATGGACCGCAGGCCCGAGCGCAGGCGCTTGTCGAAGGTGATGCGCACCTCCTCGGCGGGATGCAGGTAGGCCTCCCGCACATAGTCCACCAGCACCACCGGGCGCAGCAGGTTCACGGTCATCTCCCGGTAGACGTCGCTCAGCAGGCCCGAGCGGGTGGTCTCCAGGCCGGAGGGATCCCCCGCCATCAGCTGCTCGCACAGGTCCCGGGGGATCGTCAGCGAGCGCTTGGAGATCAGGGAGCCGATCTTGGTCTTGCACTC
>JAEEGL015539096.1_pt1 | contig 13026 bp, 6 predicted proteins | sample 9134231 | NCBI WGS metagenome assembly JAEEGL01 (sample SAMN16246548, study PRJNA631951) | gut metagenome | biome: gut microbiome; feature: rumen; material: fiber-attached | host: Bos | place: Iran: Karaj | collected 2018-10 | reverse complement strand
GTTCGAGCCCTCCGGCGTGGGCGCCCGCGATTTACGCGAATGCCTCATCATCCAGCTTGAAGACAAAAAGCAAAGCCAGACGGTAAAAACCGCCCTCCGCATCCTCAAAGACAGCTTCGACGACTTCAAGAACCGCCATTTCCAGAAGATAATGAACCGTTATCACCTGAGTGCCGATGACCTCAAGGCGGCGATGGAGGAAATCCGCAAGCTCAATCCCTCTCCCGGCGGCCAGATAGACGACAGCTATTCGGACCAGGCCCAGCAGATCGTCCCTGATTTCCAACTGGAGTATGATAATGGCAGGTTGCTACTCTCCATGCCCCGCTTCTCCATCCCGGAGCTCCATGTGAACCACAAATACGCGGAAATCATGGAGAACGGCAAGTACACCCAGGACCGCGCCCAGAAGGAAGCCGCCATCTTCGTGAAGCAGAAACTGGATTCCGCCAAGTGGTTCATCGAGGCCCTGCGCCAGAGGCAGAATACCCTGGAAAGCACCATGAGGGCCATCATCGAGTACCAGGAAGAGTATTTCAAGGACGGCGACGAATCGTCACTCAAGCCAATGGTTCTCAAGGACATAGCGGAAAAAACCGGCTTCGACATAAGCACAATCTCCCGCGTGGTGAACTCCAAGTGGATAGAAACCCACTTCGGCATATTCCCGCTCAAGTATTTCTTCTCCGAAGGCCTTGAAAACAAGGACGGCGAGGAAGTGAGCACCCGTGAAATCAAGAAAGTCCTGCGGGATCTCGTGGACAACGAAGACAAACACAATCCCCTCACGGACGACGAACTGGTGGACGAACTCGGGAAGCGCGGCTACAAGGTGGCCCGCCGCACCATTGCCAAATACCGCTCCCAGCTGGACATCGCCAAAGCCCGCCTCCGCCGCGAACTCTAACCCTTCTTTCCGTTCTGGCGGACGTAGTCGCTGGGGGTGCAGCCAAGGAAGCGGCGGAAGGCCGATGCGAAATACGATGGCGTGGTGAATCCCACCATATAGCCGATTTCCGCCACAGAATGCTTTTTCTCCAGGAGCAGCCGGCATGCTTCGTTGAACCTCACCGTTTTGATAAATTCGTGGGCAGATACGCCGAAAAGAGCCTTTGAGCGCAGGTGAAGGTTGCTTCGGCTCATATTCATCTCGCTTGCGAGGGCCTCCACGCTGAAGTCCGGATTGTCCAGATTCTTTTTCACCACCTGCATTGCCTTGCGCATGAACTCTTCATCGGCCTTGTAAAAGACCTTCGCCACGGTGGATTCGTTGTCGGCCGACTGATTTGCGCCGATTCGCACGAACTCCAGCGAGAACTCGTTCAGAAGGTCGTTGCGCACTTTCTCCATCTCCGACTGGTATTCCGCCTTTTTCTTGGCGAGGAGTCTCATAACGAAAACTACGATGGCTCCGGCAAGGACCATCAGAACCACTATTCTGAACCACATTGTCTCATACCAGAAAGGCGGAATAGTGAACTGGAACTCCGCGTTTTCCGGGCTCTGGATGCCGGCGCTGTTGCGGTATTCAAGCAGGAAAGTGTATTTGCCGAAATTAAGTCCGTGATATGAGGCAACGCGGTCTGCGCCTGCTTCGTGCCACACGTCCTTGATGCCTTCGCCTTCCAGTTTATAGAAGAAGCGGCCGTTCTGAGCGGAAATGTAATCCGGAGCGGAGAACATGACGCTTATTTCACGTTCCGATGCTTTCAACACCAGTGGCTTGCCGCTTACGTACCTCCACTGCCCGTTTGTCTCGATGCCGGAAATCACCGGCGACACTTCCTTGTAGGAAATGTTCACGGCATCCGGATTGAAATGTACCAGCCACGAAAGGCCACCGAAGTACATTTCCCCGCTTCGTGTGCGGCAGTGGGCGTAGGCTGTGAAGCGGTCGCCGGGGAGGCCGTCGGCCATAGTGAATATCCATTTCTCGCCAGTTGAGGGGTCCATCCTGCACAGGCCTTTGTTCGTGCTTATCCAGAGCCTCCCGGAGGCGTCTTCTTCCACGCCGTGGATCACATTGTCCGGAAGGCCGTCGGCCACCGTATAAGATGTCACGGCCCCATGTCTGTAGCACAGAAGTCCGTTACTGGAGCTTATCCAGATGCGTCCTGCGCTGTCTTCCAGGAAATCTTCCACATAACGGATTCTGGAGAGTTCCTCCGGAAGGGCCTTTTCCTGCCCGTTTTCCGGGTCGACGGCAAGAGCTCCAAACTTTTGACCTATCCACAAGGTCCCGTCGCTCACCAGCTCCAGCGCGGTTATATTGGAGGTGATGCCGCTCACAGGGATGGCCGATACTTTCCCGCTGGTCTCGTCGTATTTGAATAGTCCGGAAGGCGTGCCGATGAACAGGGAGGCCCCGTCGGCCCCGCTTTCAATGGCGTATGAGCCGTTCTGGATGACGGAGGAAAGAGTCTGCAGTTTTTTGCTGCCGTGACGTAGGATGGAGAGTTCGCCCTTGTCGGCCCCGATATATATGAGTCCGGAATTGGAGCTGATGTAGATGCTCTTGATGTCCGGCTGGTCGGAGAAGTTCCCGCCCAGGCCTCCGATGTGCTCGAAGCTGCCATCGGCAAGGAGATGGTTGAGGCCGCCGGAGTTGGTTCCTATCCAGAGCGAACCGTCGGAGTCTTCCACGATGTCGGAGATGATCTGGCCGTTGAGGTAGCTGTCACCAGGGCGTGCTACAATACCCGTAAACAGCGAAGGACGGGCAGTGCAGTAGCAAACTCCGCCATAGAACGTGCCCAGCCACATCGTGCCCTGGCGGTCGCGGAAAATGTCGTGCACACTGTCGTGAGTGATGCTTCCGGTATCGTAGTAATCATGGTGGAATACCTCAAAGCTGCCGTCCCGCATTACGCCCAGGCCGTTTTTGGTGCCAACCCACAGCACGCCGTCCTCGTCCAGGCAAAGGGAACGGACCAGTTCCATTCCGTGGCCTTTGGACTTACCGTCGTCCGTGAACTCCCACAGTCCGTTACCCTCGGTCCCAACCCAGAAGTGCCCGGGTGCATCCTCCAGAATGCAGTTGACGGGGAATGGGGCGAAAGATACAGGCATCTCGCGCACATCTTTCAAGTCCATGGAGGCCGATATAATCCGGCCGTCCCTGCCACATATATATAATATGGTATTGTCCGGGGAGTAGAGGTCATTTGCCTCAAAGTCGGTGAGCGATGCGGGAATTCCCTCCCGCGAGAATGAGCCGCGCTGAAAGTCGAATATCCAGAGCCGATAGTTGGCCGTAATGAGAAAACGCTCATCGGAAATCTGTACAATGGACCTGATGGTTCCGTCCGGACTGTTGAAGTTGCTCCATACGCCTGTGGTTACGTCGAAGCTTGAAAGGCCGGACAGATGCCCCGCCCATACTGTTCCGTTCGAGTCGCAGGTAAGTTTGTAGATATGGTCGTTATAACGGAAATCCGTGTACCTGCTGCCGTCGTAACGCGTAATCCCGTCGGCTCCGCCGAACCACATGTTGCCCTGGGCGTCCTGGCACACAGAACGCACATTAATTCCAGTACTCTCCGTAGGCAGAGAGTGGAAATAGAGCGAGCTGGCAACCAGCGCCGGAAGAATTTTTAACAAAATCAACATTTGCACAAAATTAACATTTATTTTGACATTATTGACATTCTTTGCGATAAATGCAATCTATTTTTGCAACCGTAGAAGACTATTAACCGGCAGACTGAATGTTTAAGAATCCAAAATCCTTCAAGGCGATAATGCTCTGGGTTGTCACCGCTCTGATGCTCACATCTTGTGGCAGCACCAGGCTCATGGTGATGAGTTTCAATGTGCGGCAGAGCCACGTGAGGGAAAGTGACGAGAACAACAACTGGGGAAACCGCAAGGAAGCGTGTCTGGAAATGCTCAAAGTGAGAAAGCCGGACATTATCGGCCTTCAGGAGGCCCAGTTCAAGGATCAGTGGGCTTTTTTCCGTGACACTCTGCAGGCTGAATATGGAAGTTTCGGAGTAGGCCGCGAAAACGGCACGGATAAAGGTGAGACTTCCGGATTCCTTTATAAGAAATCGGCTCTTACACTTTTGGACAGCGGAACATTCTGGGTTTCTGAAACTCCTGATGTGCCTTCCAAATCCTTTGACGAGCAGTATGTCCGTTCCCTCACCTGGGGCCTTTTTAAAATAAGGAAGACAGGAAAACGCTTCTTCTACTTCAATACCCATCTTGGCCTTACCTGGAAATCGCAGGTGGAAGGTATCAGGATGATTATCGGAAAGATGGAAGAAATCAATCCGGACGGTCTTCCACTTATCTTCAGCGGGGACCTCAATACGGACATTTCCAGCAAAGCCTTCGACAGCCTCAAGGGCATAATGCTCAACTCCAGTGAAGTGGCGCCAGTTTCAGATGAAATCCCCACCTATAATGCCTGGGGGAACAAACAAAAAGAGCGTATCATTGACTTTATTTGGCTAACTCCTGGAATCAAATGCCTGGAATACCATACCGATACTACCCCATACGGTGGGCACGAGCTGATTTCTGACCATTATCCTGTATACATTATCGTCAAGATATGAAAAAACTATTCGTCCTTTTAACCATTTTCCTGGCCCCGCTGCTCTTCTTCTCCTGCCAAAAGGAGGAGCAAGACTGGAAGAAGACCGAGATCAAGCCTCTGGTGCTGGAGACCGGTCAACTCAAGGTGATGAGTTTCAATATCCGTCAGCATACAACGGAGGTCAATGCTTTCAACCATTGGTCCCTCAGGGCTCCCGCATGCGTTCAGATGGTCTGGGACCAGCAGCCCACGCTCCTTGGCATGCAGGAACTCACGGAGACCCAGTGGACGTATATGTTCGGCCTTCTGGAATCCAACGGATATGCCGGAATCGCAACTACTGACTTCAGGAACTCATTCATGTACAAAAAGGATGTGCTGGAAGTCGTAAGTGACGGTCTGTTCTGGCTTTCCGATACACCTGAGGTCTCGTCTCTTTGCTGGGACGGATATGAACGTACGGCCAGGTGGGCTGTGATGAGGATAATCGAAACAGGCCAGATCTTCTTCTTTGTTAATACCCATAGCGCACTTACAGCGTCCGCAAGGGGGAGTTGCATCACTCTCATCAAAAAGAGAATCAAGATGTACAATGCGGACAATCTTCCTGTCGTTATGGTTGGCGACTTTAACGCCCCCACTGGAGAATCTTCTTTCGATGGTATCAGGCAGACCATGGTAAACACCAGGGACATAGCTCCAGTTACAGATAATCTTGACACTTACAATGGATGGGATAATCCTTCCAATAATCCTTACGTCTGCGACCATATCTGGATTTCGAGCACTGGGATTGAATGCTCGGAATACAAAACGGTAACCCAACCTTACTATGGTCATAAACTGATATCCGACCACTTCCCTGTTTACTCCATGCTTAAATTCTAAGGCCTTATGCTGAAACAACTTAAATATATCATTGCTGGATTGTGCATGATGTTGCCTGTCCTCGCCCAAGCACAAGGCAGCAGGGTTGTCAAAGGTACAGTGACCGATGAAAACGGAGATCCGCTTCCCGGTGTTGTCGTCATGGTAACCGGAACTTCTCTGGGCACAAGCACAGACATCGACGGAAAGTATTCCATAAATATAAGCGGCAATCAGACTCTGGAGTTTTCCTGCATCGGCTACACCACGAAAACGGTTCCTGTGGGCAGTCAGTCGGTCGTGGATGTAAAAATGGAGGAGGATTCCTTCCTGCTGGAAGAAACAGTGGTGGTTGGTTACGGTACCCAGAGAAAAATCGACCTTACAGGCGCTGTGGAGCAGGTCGGCAGTGACGTTTTCGTGGCTCGTCCCAACTCCAACGTAACCCAGATGCTTGAGGGTGCAATCCCTAACCTGAACATCTCCCTGGAAGACGGTAAACCTATCCGTACGGCTGATTTCAACGTCCGTGGAACTACTTCAATAGGCCAGGGAGGCAGCGCTCTCATCCTCATCGACGGTGTTGAGGGAGACCCTGCTTATCTGAACCCGGACGATATCGCTTCCGTATCCGTGCTGAAGGATGCGGCCTCGGCGGCCATTTATGGATCACGTGCACCTTACGGAGTTGTGCTCATTACAACAAAAAATGCATCCAAGAGCAAGATAGTGGTGAATTATTCCAACAATATCACCATGTCCCAGCCGGTAGTGAAACCTCAGTATGTAACTGACGGTTTTACCTGGGCGGAGCATTACTATCTTGGCTACTATAATTACAACAGTTCCAATCCCACCGATATGAATACTATAATGCCTTTCAACACGGCATGGCTCATAGAATACCGCTTGAGACGGGATCTGGGAAATCTTGGAACAATTGTAAGTGACGGATCATACCGTACCGAAGCCGGCGACTATGCTTATTTCGGTGAAGGAACGGACTGGTTCGGAATTCTGTACAAGGATCATTCTTTTGCACAGACTCACAACTTCTCCGTATCGGGTTCATCCAACAATTTTGAGTATTACGTATCCGGCCGTCTGTACAATTTCTATGGCTTGTACGATTCTGAAACCAACACAGACGACTGCCAGACCCAGAATATCAGGGTGAAAGTGGGTTATCAGGCATTTCCTTGGTTAAAGTTTACCAACAATTTTGAACAGGGACACCGTAAATACAACAACCCCATTACATCTGCCGGAGGTGCAGGAAATATCTGGGCTCAGATAAATTCATCAGCTCCTCCCTGTATGCCCTTTTATAATCCGGATGGAACGATGACCAAGGCAGCGGCCTATTCTGTGGGCGGTTTCCTCTATGGCAGCAGCAAGAATGTGTATGAGACGGATTATATCAGGAATACAATAGGTTTCACAGCATCGTTCTTCGACAATGCACTTACCGTGAACGGAGATGCTACCTACAAACTGAACGACTACAACGGTATGATCCGTCTTTATCCCGATGAATTCTCCACCGGCCCCGGGAAAGTGGCAACAAAACCAGGTCTGATTTCATCCATCTCGAAGGATCATGCCGACACCAAGTATCTGTCGGCCAACCTGTATGCCGATTATACCAAGACTTTAGGAAAGCACTATTTCAAAGGCCTGATTGGATACAACTACGAGCAAAGCGCTTATGCGAGGCTATATACCTATAATACAGATGTCCTTTCGGAATTGGTTGAAAGCGTAAGCCTGTCTTTCGGCACAGAAAAGAAGGCGGCGACGGATTCCTGGTCGAAATGGCGTTCTGTGGGCCTGTTCTCCCGTATCAACTACAGTTATGCCGACCGCTATCTCCTGCAGTTCAACGGAAGGTATGACGGTTCCTCCAAATTCCCCGCAAACGAGCGCTGGGCTTTCTTCCCTTCGCTGTCGGCCGGTTGGAGATTAAGCGAAGAGCCGTGGATGCAGTCCATCGACAAGAAGGTCCTGTCTAATGCCAAGTTCCGTATGTCGTGGGGTACGCTGGGAAACAGTAACGTCTCTCCTTATTATTATGATGAGAAGTTCTCGTTCAGCAACAGCCGTCTCCTTGGCGGATCGGTCTATCGCAAGACATCGTCACCAAATCCAATTCCTACCAATCTCACCTGGGAAAGATCCACGACTTATGATGCCGGTATCGACCTGGGATTTCTCAACGACAGGCTTCAGTTCACCGGCGATATATACGTTCGCAAGACTCAGGATATGTTCACCGACGGTCCTTCAATCCAGGCAATATACGGAGCAGATTCACCCAAGGGCAACTACGCAGAACTATCCACCCGGGGTTTTGAACTTTCTCTGATTTGGAAGGACGGTTTCAATCTATGGTCAAAGCTTTTTAATTACAGCGTCAAGGCCACCTTGGCCGACTATGTCTCCAGAGTGGACAAATACAATAACGATACAGGATTTATCGGCGGCAGCAATACTCCTGAATACTATGAGGGAATGATTATCGGTGAACGTTGGGGGTTCGTCTGCAACGGCCTATGGCAGAATCAGGAAGATATTGACGTTGCTGAGGCCGGTGCCAGGGCTGCAGGTCAATCTCATTACGATTCGCTTAACCAGATGGCCTCCGACTGGTCCCTGCATCCTGGCGACATGAAGATTGAGGATCTTAACGGAAACGGCTATATAGAACGCGGAGATCAAACGCTCTCTAATCCGGGTGACCGTAAAATCATCGCAAATGTAGAACCCCGGTATATCTACAGTTTCACTTTGAGTGCCGACTGGAACAACTTCTACGCTTCCATCTTCTTCCAGGGAGTGGGAAAGCGCGATTATATCACAGGAGGCGACAGCGGAATGATCTGGGGTCAGTATAACAGGCAGTACAACCAGATGCCGAAATGGCAGCTCGTAAACTACTGGACAGAGGAAAACCGCGACGCTTATATGCCGCGTTATTCCGCCCGTATGAGCCCGTTCTATTCAATTCAGAGAAGAGCCAGCACCAGATATGTCATCGATGCTTCCTATATCAGGCTCAAGAACATCCAGTTTGGTTACAATCTTCCTGAAAAATGGGTCAAGCCCCTTCATGTTTCAAGGGCCAGCGTATTCTTCTCAGGTGAGAATATCTGGGACTGGTCACCTATGTACAAACACATGTGGGGTACTGTGGATGTCCTGGGTCTTGGTGAAGATCCGGAGAACTCCGATTCCACCGCAGGTTCCGGTGGCTGTTACCCCATCATGAGTTCATATAGTATTGGTGTCAATATCACATTCTAATCCTGCCGAATCATGAAAAAGTCGATATTACCTTTAGTTTTGATCTTCGTCAGCCTTGGCGCAGTTGTATCCTGTGATCTTACCGAGTCGCCGAAGTCCCAGGCAGGCACTTCCCTTGTGTTTGGCTCCGAAACAGGCCTCAGGTCTTACTGTTATTCATTCTATGGCCTTCTCCCCGGCGGTTCAAACGCCCATAGCCAGGATGATGATATGGTAGATTATGTGGCGAAACCAAGCTTCGGGCTCTTTGAGACTGGAGGCCTGACCCCGGATTCCCAGAGTTCCTGGGGGTGGGAAAGTATCAGGAATGTAAACTATTTCCTTGATCACAACATCGACCCTGACGTTCCACAGCAGGTTCGTGACAATTATAGCGGTATAGCGCGTTTCTTCAGGGCATGGCTCTATTACAACAAGCTTGTCGATTATGGCGAGGTGCCATGGGTGGACCATGTGCTGAATCCCGGCGATCCGGAACTGACTGCACCTCGCGACAGCAGAGATGTTATTATTCGCAATATCATAAATGACTGCGATTTTGCTTTCGAGCACATCACTGCCGACAATTCAAAAAACGGCATGGCCTGTTTCGTGAACAAATGGTGCGCCTTGCTGCTTAAATCCAGAATTTGCCTTTACGAGGCATCCTGGAGGAAGTATCACGCGGGAACTGCATATGTATCTGGTTGCGAAATATCGCCAGAGGAACTATACACCCAGGCTGCCGATGCTGCCGCAATTATTATGGAGAGCGGAGCTTTCACTCTTCACACTTCAACGGAATACAAGAACGGCCGCGGTTCTTATCGTGACCTGTTCTCCAGTGACAGCGTTCCAACCGACGAGGTGATGCTTGCTGTACAAAACGATGCCACCCTTTCTGTCGGATACGCGAACTACTTCTACAATGTACAGCCGACCGGCCACTATTCCCTCACGCGCCCTTTTGTCAATACCTATCTGAACAGGGACGGCTCCTTCTACAGCGAAACCAAAGCCGACGGTACATACAAGACTTTCTTTGAGGAAACAAGCAGCAGGGACCTTCGTCTTAACCAGACCATCCGTGCCTACGATTATACCTGCAAGGATGCGAAAGGCAATTATGTGTCCACGACGGCCGATTATACCTATTCCCTTACCGGATATCATATTACCAAATACACAATAGATGATGTTGCCTGCAACGTTTATGGCGCCAACGGTAATGATATTCCCGTCATGCGCTATGCCGAGGTCCTTCTGAATTATGCCGAGGCAAAAGCCGAACTGGGAACTCTCACCGATGACGACTGGAAAAACACCATCGGGGCATTACGTCGCAGGGCCGGCATCACAGGCGGCAATCTGGACACCAAGCCCACGGCTGTGGACAACTATCTGAAGAATACTTTCTATCCTGACATAACAAATCCTGTTATCCTTGAGATACGCCGCGAGCGCACTTGTGAACTGTGCCTCGAAGGATTCAGGAAAAGAGACCTTAAACGCTGGGCCTGCGGCAGCCTGTGGGCGAATGCCCAATGGACAGGAATCTTTATTCCTGCAACAGACATTCCGCTGGACATGAACGGAGACGGCGTTAACGATGTGTGTTTTGTCGATAAAGGCGCCCCTGCCGGAGCCGGTGACATCGCGGTGTCTATAGCAAGCCCTCTCAAGTACCTGGCGGTCCCCGGAGGCAAAGTCCTTCAATATGCCTTGACCGGCCGCGTATGGGACGACAAGATGTATCTGGAGCCGATAGCGACAGTAGACATTACAATGAATCAAAACCTTCTACCCAATAACCCTGGATATTAATACCAAAAGAATATGAAACGTTTTCTTTCAATCCTTTCAGGCGTTGCCCTGATTGTTTCTCTCTTTTCCGGATGTGATAAGAAAGAACCAGAACCGGAGAAAGTCGACTTGAACGCTCCAGTAATTACTGCAATTGCCGATGGCAATGCTGTTGTCGTCTCCTGGAAGACGGTAACCAATGCCACAGGCTACAAAGTGGAATTCAAGAAAGCCGACGCTGCCGAGTTTACATTGGCCGGTACGGCGTCATACAGTCCTTACCGTGTTACCGGACTGGACTACGGAAATACGTATGAGTTCCGGGTAAAGGCCACTTGCGGTGAGTCAGAAAGCCAGTATTCTAATGTGGCATCTGTCGGTGTTTTCAATCTGCTGCCCAAGACAACAGTGTCTTTAAACGCCGGTATTACCTTTATAGATGTCGAGTGGGAAGCGGTTGAAGGCGCTGCGACTTACCAGGTGGAGCACAAGATTACTGCGTCAAGCGAGTATACGGTGGACTTTACCGTTGCCGCTGCGGACATCGACAATCTTCACAGGATTACCAACCTTCAGAGCGGTGTCTCCTATGATGTCCGTGTGGGCGCCATTGCAGAAGGTTACAGCATGTCCTATTCGGATCCTGCCACGGTTGCCACAACAGAGGCTCCTTCTACTTTGATTGAAACCGGAGCCCAACTGGTATCATGGCTTGGAAGCATCAATAATGAATATACGGATGTGGCCGCCTTGGCGAACGATATCGACATGCAGGGCCTTACCATCACTTCTGCAAGCGGATTCGCCGGCACCCTTGAAGGTCAGGGCTTTGCCATCAAGAATCTGGTGTCTACAGTCCCTCTGTTCGCTGAAAACAGTGGTGCTATAAAGAACCTGACTCTGGATGAGTCCTGCTCCTTTACGCCGTCAACCAAAGTATTCGGCGCGCTTGTGGCGATGGACAACGGCGGCTCTTATACATCGATCAGTACGGCGGCAAGTATCACTTATGCAGCAACTTCAAACATCGAAGAGAATTTTGTCATCGGAGGCCTTGTGGGTGTTTCAAATTCGGAAGCTGTAAGTCGTTTTACTTCTTGTTCCAACAGCGGTGCAATTACAATCAATGCGGCCGGATATACACACTGGGCCGTCGCTATAGGTGGTATCATCGGCTATACCAAGCAGTCGGTATTTGAATCTTGTTTTAACAATGGCGCATTATCTCTTAGCGCGCTTTATGCAGACAATTTCCACCAGTGGTCTTTTGTTACAGAAGCAACGTCAGATCCTGATGGAAACACATGTATCGGTGGTATAGTTGGAAAAGCATGGGATATAAACACTGACTACGAAAGTACATTCAATCAGTGTGAGAACCGTGAAGGAGGTATTATTACCGTGTCCCATACCGCATTTAATACATTGGCTAATGACACCAGAGATTATGGCTGTGTGAATGTGGGCGGAATCTGCGGACAAGGAAACGGTACTATTCAAAAAAATCATAACCGGGCCACAATAAATGTGTCTGTTTCAGCCACGGATGTGGATTATTATAAAAGACAGAATAACCTGGTGCATGTGGGTGGAATTGTTGGAAAGAGTTACAGGGGCATGAGCATCAGTTCCAGTTCCAACAGAGCTCCCATCAATGTAGCATACGACGGATCCTGGGATGAAAAAATCAGATATATGTCTGCTGTCGGAGGCATATGTGGATCCGAGGGATATAACTCAAGTACTTCAAAAATCTATTACAGTACGAACCACGGTCCGATAACAGTAACCGGGGAGGGTACTCTCTGTGTAGGAGGTATCTGCGGTGCCCTGAGTTACCAGAGGGGGAACAAGGTTTACAATACCGCCACCATAATTGCCAATATCAGGAAAGGATACGTCGGCGGTTTGATGGGTGGTTCCGAAGGAGGTGCGTCAAGTACTGGCATAAAGAGTTCCTGGTGTGAAGCGGATATTACGACAAAATCCTCATTATCCGACCGCTACAGCATCTCCACCGGTGGCCTTATCGGTTGTAATTTAATTGGCAATGCCACCGATCTCCTGACCTCACAGGAATCCGAGGGTGCCTGCCATTATTATGGTAACATCGTATCAACGGGCCAGCTCAAAGTGGGAATGGCGGTTGGATGGGATTATGCTTCTGGTAAAGAGCATATCTATGGAAGTGAGGATTACAAAATCAAGCTTTCAGGCTCCATCCATCGCTGGGGATTCAATGCCGATACCGAAATGGCAGAACCTCAAACAATAACATCTTCTAATGTTATAGACTTTGCCATCGGAACGATAAAAGAGACAAATGTTACAATTTATGCTGAGTGTCCCTCAACAACAGAATAAAACTAATAATCAAGTTATAAATAAACAGTTCCTATGTTTGAAACCCAAATAAAATTGGAGTGAGCCCCTGGAGGGCTCATTTGGGAGGCTTGGAGTGGGCACCACCGCCTCGATATACGACCCTCGGCGGTTACAGCTCAAACGCTGCGCCGAGCTCCGTGAAAAGG
>JAEEGL013846577.1_pt1 | contig 13026 bp, 11 predicted proteins | sample 9134231 | NCBI WGS metagenome assembly JAEEGL01 (sample SAMN16246548, study PRJNA631951) | gut metagenome | biome: gut microbiome; feature: rumen; material: fiber-attached | host: Bos | place: Iran: Karaj | collected 2018-10 | reverse complement strand
GGCAGCATGAAGAACCTGGTCTTCATGAAGGAGACCATGGAATCCCTCTGCCCCGGCTCCACCTGGAGCACCTTCGGCGTGGGCCGGAGCGCCATGGAGATGCTCTACGGCGCCGTGGCCCTGGGGGGCCACATCCGGGTGGGCATGGAGGACAACGTGCTCTACGCCAAGGGACAGCTTGCCTCCTCCAACCGGCAGTTCGTGGAGCGGGCCGCCCGGGTGATCCGGGAGTACGGCAACGAGGTGGCCACCCCCAGTGATGCCCGGGAGATCCTGGGCCTGGGGAAATGAGCTGGGGCCCCAGCTGGTTTTACTACCGCTGCCCGGACTGCGGGAAGAAGTTCCGCTCGGAAGTAGGCCTCATGGCCCTTCTTGGAGAGAAGTTCGACCGCTGCCCCGCCTGCGGAGAGCGGGGCGAGTACGAAGCCGACGGTCCCGCCCGCCCCGGCGCGGAGGAGTATGAGGAAACGGAGCCGTAAAAGCTCCCCCATAAAGACAGGGCCTGTTGCAAAATGCAGAACTAGCCTGTCATTCCGAGCCAGTGCTCACACTGGCGTGGGAATCCGTACCCTTTGAGAGGGGAAACGGATCGCCACGGCCCCTCTCGGGGCCTCGCGATGACGCTTCGAGGCATTTTGTAACAGGCCCTTGCTTTCGCCGCAGACGGAAAGGCGGCCGCCGCAGCGGCCGCCCTCCAAAAGGAAGAAAAAAGATGAAAAAAGTGAAATAGCGATCGGATCGTTCAGAGCTTTTCCTGCTCCTCCACCTGGGCTTTCGGGTCCACCTCCAGGCTTTCGCTGTAGCGGACGGTGCCGATCTTGCAGCCCTTGCCGATCTTGACCGTCCGGCCCGTCACCAGGGGACAGACGGTGTTTTCCAGCTCTACCCGGTCCGCCTCGATGCTCTCGGAAACGTTCAGGCTGCCCTGGGGCGGCTTTCCCCAGGGAGCGCCGAAGGGGGTGAAGCCGGGGAAGCCGCCGAAGGGGGAGAAGGGCCCCTCCTCCTTGGCTCCCTTCACGGTGACGCTGCCGCCGCCGATGGCGTTCACGCTGTAATGTCCCTGCCCCAGGGTCATCTTCACCGTCTCGGCGTTCAGCAGGCCCTCGCAGTCCAGCTTGCTGCCGAAGGTGTTGGGGCCGAATCCGGAGCCGGAGAAGTGGAAGGACTCCGCCTCGATGCCCTCTCCTGCCCGCAGGCTGCCGCCGCTGACCCGGATATCGCCGCCGGAGAGCTTACCCTCCAGGCTGACGCTGCCGGAGAGCCGGGCTTCCTCTTCCACCGAGAGCGCGGCGCACTTCAGCGAGCCGGTGACCAGCGCGCTCCCGGCGCGGATGGCGCCGTCGAATTCGGCGCTGCCGGAGGAGGCGTATTTCTCCTCACAGCTGAGCTCCCCATCTCCCTTTACGGCGCCGGAGCTGAGAAAATTCCGGCAGCGGACGCCGCCCTCGATCTTTACGCTGCCGCTGATCTGTACTTCTTCATATTCGCCGCCGGAGAGCATTCCGGCGCCGGAGATCTTCATATCCATGTCTCAGGCCTCCTTGATCTTCTCCGTGACCAGCCCGGTCACGTCCACTTGTTTTTCGCCCTGGCGCAGGACGATGCTCTTCACGTCCTCCATCTGGAAGCGCTTGTCCCCGTAGGTCGTGCCTACGGTGAGGACCCAGGCCTCTCCCTCGCCGCCCCGGAGCCTCCGGGCCAGTTCATCCAGCTCCACCTCGTTCCGGCTGCCCAGGATCAGCTCCACCCGCTCGGTGATCAGGGCCTCCGGGAAGAAGGTCTCCTGCCCCGTGGTGGTCGCCTTGCGCAGAAACCATTCCTCCGGGATCAGACCCTTCCGCTTCCAGCGGTACAGGGCTCCGTAGGAGATGTTATAGCGCTCCAGCAGCTCCTTCTTGGTGATCCATTTTTCGTCTGACAGGGGTATCGTCTCCTTTCTGCGTAACAGTGTTATCTTTTGACCGTATCGTAACATAACTATGTTACGCTGTCAAGGGGGTTCGGAAAATTTTTTTCAGAATAATGCGGACGCGCCGCAGAATGCTCCGCGGCGCGTCTGATCAATGCTTCTATGTTCGTCTCCGTATCTCGGCGGGATCACTTATCCTTCTCCGTCAGGAACACGGCGGGGGAGTAGAGCCAGCCCTGGTAGAGGTCGCAGCCGATCTCGTGGAGCACGGCCCGGTCCTCCTCCGTCTCCACGTATTCCGCCAGCACCTTCAGGTTCAGGGAGTCCGCCAGCTGGGTGATGGAGGAGATGATCTCCCGGCAGTTCCGGTGGGTGAAGAGCCCCTTCACCAGGGAGCCGTCCAGCTTGATGAGGCTGAAGAGGTTGTCCTTGAGGTAGTTCAGGGAGGTCTGCCCCATGGAGAAGTCGTCGATGGCCAGCATGAGGCCCATGTCCCGCAGGGTCCGGAGGGCGCCCAGGGTCTCGTCGTTGAAGGAGATGGCCGCCTGCTCCGTGACCTTCAGGCAGACGTTTCTGTCCCGGAAGGGGGTCTTGGAGTTCAGCTGGCGGCAGAACTGCATGAAGCGGGGAGTCACCACCGTGGTCCCGGTGACGTTGACGGAGAGCTTTACCTCCTCCCCGAAGCGGCGCAGGACCTCCGGCCGGTCCGCCAGGGCCCTGGTCAGAACGGTCTCCTCCAGGGCGTCCAGGAAGCCGCCCTCCTCCGCCAGCTTGAAGACCAGCGGGGGATAGAGCATCCCATAGACCGGGTGCCGCCAGCGGAGCAGGGCTTCCACTCCCACGCAGTGTCCGTCGAAGTGATACTGGGGCTGGTAGGCCAGCACGATCCCTTTTTCCAGCTCGTGCTTCAGCTCGGCGCAGAGGCCCTTGGCGAACTCTCCGTATACGTCGTCCTGGTCGATGAGCCGCACCGTGCCCAGCTCCTGCTCGTTTGCACGGAAGTAGTTCATGAAGAGGTCGAAGCTGTGCCGGGCGGTGTCCTCGGACTGCCTGTCCAGCAGGCGGACGAAGGGGAAGTAGATGAGCGTGCCCAGGATCACGTTCACGAGCTGCAGCGCGCTCCCCGCCAGGGAGCCCGTGGCCCGGAACCCGCCCAGCAGGATGGGCGTGGTCCAGGCCACCTCGGAGGTGATCATGGGCACCAGCCCGGCGGAGAGGGCGAAGTAGGCCACCGAGTAGCACACCAGGGGGACGGCCAGGAAGGGGATCAGCATGATGGGGTTGTAGATGATGGGCAGGCCGAAGACCATCAGCTCGTTGATGTTGAAGATCATGGGGAAGGCCGCCGTCAGCCCCAGGCCCCGCCGCGCCCGGTTGCGGGAGAAGACGAGGATGGCGATGAGCAGGCAGATGGCCGCGCCGCAGCCGCCCATGAGCACGAAGCAGTCGAAAAACTCCTTGGTCAGCACGGCGGCGGCCTCGCCCCCGGCGGCCAGGGCCGCCTGGTTCTCCGTGAGCCCTGGGACGAAGGTGGTCTGCATCACGTCCTCCAGGGTGTCGCTGCCGTGGATGCCGAAGAACCAGAGGAGGGAGGAGAGGAACACGAAGAAGAAGCCCTTGAAGAAGCCCCTCCCGATCTGGGAGAAGAGCCAGTCAAGGCCTCGAATGAGGAGCATCCGGAAGGAATCCACGTGGAATACGCGCATCACCAGGGCGTTGAGCAGGCCGAAGACCAGGGCCGTCCCGGCGATGGGGAAGAGGGTGGCCAGCATCCGGTTGAATTCCCGGTCCGCCCCCGCGGAGTAGAGGTCCCGGCGCTTCCCATGGGTGCGGCGGAAAAGATAGAGGTACAGCCGCGAGGCCAGCAGCCCGGTGAGGATGGCCAGGAACATGGATTTCGGACCCATGCTGTCCTTGCCGAAATCCGGGAGATAGGCCCCGGCCAGGATGAAGAAGGCGAGGACGGAGGCGGCCAGGGCCCCGCCCACGGGCGCGTCCGGGTCGGCCTTCTGCTTCATGTAGGAGCGGCTGATGAAAATGGTCATGTACAGGGAGAGGACCCCGAAGGTGGCGCTGTACACCAGCTCCAGCAGATCCAGAACAAAGCCCCCCGCCAGGGCGGCGATGAAGCGCTGGTACGCCTCCAGGGGGAAGGTCTGGAGGATCAGCGCGAAGGCGCCGATGATCAGGACCGGGATCATATTCACAAGGCCGCTGCGGATGGTGCGCACGGACATCGTCTGCTCCCAGCGGTGGAGCAGGGCGATCAGGCCTCGCTTTTTTGCATAAAGAAGCCTCCTCCGAGGAAAAGGGCATACTTTCTCAATTTAAGATAATTAAGTATAGTATAAACGAAAGCTGTTGTCCAGTTATTCTTTTGCGATACAGGCATAAGCCTGCGTCGGGTTTTCGCCGCCGCAGGCCTTCGCCGCCGGGGCTGTCCTCAAACTTTCTTTTCATTTCCCGCCGTTCATGGTATGATACCAAGTATAGAAGAAACAGAGACAAAGGAGGCGCCGCCAATGCCCGATCCCATTTCGGGAAAACAGTTCCTGGGCCTGAGCCCGGAGACCCTCCGGCAGGAGGGATACGATCCGACCCGGCGCATCGTGCCCGCCTGGTTCGGCTTCCGCTGCCGGATGGACGCCCTGCCGGAGACCTGCTTCATCGAGGTCGCCGCCCGGAGCCAGTATAAGCTTTACGTCAACGGCCGCAGCCTGCTCTTCGGCCCCTGCCGCAGCGCCCGGGAGGTCGCCTATTGGGACCGGCTGGACGTCGCCTCCCAGCTGCGGGAGGGGGAAAACCGCATCCTTCTCCAGGTCTTTTCCTACCCGGAGCGGCCGGAGGGAGAGGAGGGGCCCTACTACTGCTTCGGGGACGAGGAGGGGCCCGGCTTCTCCCTGGAGGGGGAGCTGGGGGACGCCGACCCCAGGGATCCTGCCAACTGGCGGGCCTGGCTGGACCGGGGCCAGGGCTTCAACAACCACCAGATCTTCATGCTGGGCAGCAACGAGACCGTCGACGGGGCCCGCAGCCTGGAAAATCCCTTTTTCCGGGAGACCTGGGACGAGGCGGAGACCCTGCCCGTTGCCGTGACCCAGCCCAGGGAATACGACCCCTTCGGGGCGCGGAAGGGGAAGGTGTTCCGGCCCCGGCCCATCCCGCTGCTGTACCGGAAGGAGAAGTCCTTCCCGGATTGGGAGGAGCGGACGATCGCCCCCCGCAGCAAAGAGAGCTTCGTGCTGGACGCCGGGGAGCTCACCACCGCTTATTTCCGCGTGGGCTTCCGGGGCGGGAAGGGAGCCAGGGTGTACGTCACCTACGCCGAGAGCTATTTCCGGAAGGACGAGAACGGCTGGCCCTATAAGGGCGTCCGGGACGATGCGTCGGGCTTCATCCAGGGCGTCCGGGACGAGTACACCGTGGGCGGGGACGCTCTCTTTGAGCCCTTCCGCTTCCGCACCTTCCGCTTCGTGGAGATCGCGGTGGAGACGGGGGAGGAGGCCCTGACGATCCTGCCCCTGCCCTATGTGGAGACGGCCTACCCTCTGGTGAACACGAAAAAGCCCGTCTTCTCCGATCCGAAGAAGGAAAAGCTCTACGACGTGGCCTTCCGCACCCTCCAGCTCTGCGCCCACGACACCTATGAGGACTGTCCCTACTACGAGCAGCTCCAGTATGCCTGCGACGGGCGGCTGGAGATCCTCTTTACCTACGCCGCCACCGACGATCTGGAGCTTCCCCGGCAGGCCATCCGGCTTTTCGGCAGCTCCATGCAGACCTTCGGTCTCACCCAGTCCCGCTTCCCCTCCAGGGATCAGCAGACCATCCCCGCCTTTGCCCTGTACTACGTGCTGATGCTTGAAGATTATGTAAACCATACCGGAGATCCGGACTTCGTCCGGCCCTATATCCCCCTGGCGGAGCGGATCCTGGAGACCTTCCTGGGGAAACGGACCGAAAGCGGCCTCCTGGCCCCCCAGGGGTGGTGGGACTACTTCGACTGGGCCCCGGAGTGGGCCGGGGCCGGGGCCTCCATGCCCACGGCGGCGAGGGAGGGGGAGAGCGCCCTGCAGAACCTTTTCTTCGTCTACGCCGCCCGGAGCCTTGTGCGCCTGCTGCCCCGGTTCCACCGGGACGAGCTGGCGGCGTATTATGAGCGGGAGTGCGAGACCATCCTCCGTCTGGTGGAGGAGCGGTGCTGGGATCCTTCCCGTGGCCTCTACCGGGAGGGGGCCGGGACGGAGGAATACAGCCAGCATACCCAGATCTACGCCGTCCTCACCGGCCTCTGTGCCGGGGAGCGGGCGAAGTCCGTGATGGAAAAGACCCTGGAGGACAAGAGCCTCGTCCAGTGCAGCTTCATGCAGAGCTACTACCTCTTCCGGGCCCTGGAAAAGGCCGGGATGTACGAGCGGACGGATGCCCTGTGGCAGACCTGGCAGGACTTCATCGACCTCCATTGCACCACCTTCCCGGAGACGCCCTTCTCCCCCCGCAGCGACTGCCACGCCTGGTCCGCCCTGCCTCTGACGGAGTTTGCCGCCGGGAACGCGGGACCGGAGAAGCCGACGAAAGACCGGGGAACCGACTGAGAAAGGAGAGAACCATGGAGCTGGACTATTCCGTCATCGACAAGCTGGGCCTCAGCCTGCCCCCCATCGGCGTGTATTACGACCTCTTCCGCCCGGAGGGGATCCCGCCCCTGGACGGGAGCGTGGAAAAGTCCCTCTGCGAGATCCTCCGCTTCGCCCAGGAGAGCGGGGAGAGCTTTTGCTTCTCCAGGGAGAACAGGGAGACCTGCGTGGGAAAGATCATGGTGGGGATGGAGAGCTTTTCCCCCGCGGCGGAGAGCGGGCAGATCGGCCCCCGGCTGGGGGTCTTCGACGAGGCGCGGTGCAACGCGAGGCTCTATTATTCCGTGAAGCGCCTGCCCTGCGGCTCGGTGAACTACGTTTCCTTCGTCCCCTATACGCAGATCAGGAAGGTGCCTGACGTCCTCGTCTTCACCGGGCCCGCCGCCAAACTGGAGCCGGTGCTGCGCTCCAGCACCTACTCCACCGGGGAGGGCTACCATTCCGAGTGCACCCCGGTGATGGGCTGCTCCTGGTTTATGGTCTATCCCTATATGACCGGGAAGATCAACTTCGTCGTCCCCGCCTTCATCCACGGCCCCCACGGGCGGCAGCTCTGGGACCCGGATACGGTGGTGGTCTCCGTGCCCTACCAGTGGGTCCCCACGGTGCTCACCAATCTGAAGGAGATGCCCCCGGAGCTGAAGGGGCATGCGAGCAGAGAGGCCTACTACGCCGAATTCGGCGGCATCCTGGCGGATCTGGACGAAAGGATGAAAAACCCATAACAGGGAAGTATGGGAGGCGGTCTTGTCCTGGGACAAGGCCGCCTCCCACGGATCGGGGAAGATAACTACAGCTCGTTCCGGTCGGCGGCGGGGAGGTCGTTTTCCAGGTTGTCCCGCCCCAGGTCCGTGTCCGGGACGGGGGAAGGTCCTCCCAGACCGGATACCAGCCTGCGCATCTCCTCCTTGGAGCGGACCTGGTGGGCCCGCTGCAGGAGGAGCTGTTTCTCCGCCTCGGTCATGGCCGCGAAGGCTTCCATGGCCGCCTCGTTCTGGGCCAGCGCCATGCCCAGGCCCAGGGGCAGCGTTTTCATGTCCATTTCGATCACCTCTGCCCTAGCTTTCCAAGCCGCGCCGGGAACTATGCTTCGGAAAGCGCGGAGCCCTTGCAAAAGCCTCCCGCAGTGATATAATTTGAAAAAAAGCGATCTGAGGAAGCCCCCATGAGATACGATTTTTACGTCCGCACCCGGCAGGATCTCCTGGACGCGGTGGAGGCCTACGGCATCGTCCCCTATTTCTCCAACTCCATCCCCGGCTTTTCCCTGGAGGAGCACTGCGCCCCCTCCTCCTTCTGGTCCGACGACGGGGAGGACGCCTGGGCCTGGAAGGGGCCGGTGATCCGGGAGAGCGGCTGCGCCTACGGGAAGTTCTTTGAGAAAAAAGCGGCCTACGTCAGCAAAAGGTGGTTTTTGGAGCTGGCCAACTACCGCAGGGACGGCTACGACTTCGACGCCCGCGCGGACGAGGGGCTGGTGAGAAGGGCCGATCAGGAGCTGTACGAGCTGATCGAGAGCCAGGCCCCGGTACTCAGTAAGGCCCTCCGGGCCTCGGGGAGCTACGCCTATTCCGGGCGCTTCGGGAAGACGGAGGGGAAGAAGGGCTTCGACGGGATCGTCACCCGCCTGCAGGAGCAGTGCTACGTGCTGATCTCCGATTTCGTCTACGCCCTGGACAAGCACGGCCGCCCCCACGGCTGGGGCGTGGCGGAGTACTCCACGCCGGAAAAGCAGATGGGGGCGGCTTTCACGGAAAAGGTCTATCTTCACAGCCCGGAGGAATCCCATGCGCTGCTGCTGGACCATCTGCGGGCGCTGTTCCCCCAGGCGGAGGAAAAGGCCCTGCGGCGGTTTTTGAAATAATAAGAAGAAAAGAGGACCTGAGCTTATGAGGACCAAAGCGCTGTGTATCCTCCTGGCCGCGCTTCTGCTGCTTTCCCTGGCGGCCTGTGCTTCCGGAAGCGACCGGCCCGCAGGGCAGGGGTCGCCGGAGCCCACCCCTACAGCGGCAGAATCCCCGGAGCAGACACCGGCTGCGGAGACCGCCCCGGCCCCGGCAGAGACGCCGATGCCCACGGAGACCGCCCCGGCCCCGGCGGAGACGCCGATGCCCACGGAAGCTCCCGCTCCGGCGGAAGCGAGCGCCGCGACCCTGGCGCAGAGGCTCACCGGACGCTGGTCCGCCCGGATCGGCGGCGAGGGGGAAGAGTCGGAGTGGTATACCCTGGAGCTGGTGGAGTTCTGCGGGAATCTCTGCGCCCAGGCGGGCACGGCCTTTTTCCGGGAGGGGGACGAAAGCCTGGAGGATTACTCCTTCTGCGCCCTGGAGCTGGTGCCCACTCGGGCCTCCCAACTGCTGGACACGGCGGGGGAAACCTGCGCGTTCGGCTATCTGGCTTTCTCCGTCATGTCCAATCTGAGCCGCTGGTGGGGCCCGCCCCAGCCCTGCGCCCTCACCCTCACGGAGGAAGGGCTGCTCTTCACCTGCGAGGGGGGCCTGCCCCTGCTGAGCGCGGACAGCCTTCTTCTCACGCGGGACGAGCGGGTGGCCGCCGCCTTCCCCTATGCCGAAACGCTGCCCCTGGAGCCGGGGGAAACGCCCCCGGAGGAGCTCTGCGGCCTCTGGATGGAGGAGGGGAGCGAATTCCCCCTGTTCCTGGATATCGCCCCCGGCGAAGCGGAGGATACCCTGTTTCTGCGCTGCTATGAAAAGGCGCCCGGCGCGGAGGTGAAGCTCAGCATCGGCGGCGCCGTCTGGCAGGGGGGGATCCTCACCGCCCTCACCAGCAGCCTTGGCTATGGGACCATGCCCCTGTGGTGGGAGGCGGAGGTCTCCCCGGAGGGGGACGCGCTGCGGCTCACGTCTCTCTCGGAGGGCCCTCTGGGCCGGGAGGGGGAGCTGCTTCTCCGCCGGGTGCCGGATTCCCGGGTGCCGCTGATGGCCCTGGAGGAGGAGACGGTCCCCGGCCGCAGCGTATTCGCGGAGCCCGGCCCGGACATGCGCGCCCCGGAGGCCCTGGCGGCCTACCGGGAGCTGCTGGCCCGGCTGCGCCTCAGCTGGGAGGAGCAGTGGGACGAAGAGAAGATGATGGAGGAATTCGGCTATACGGGCTTTGTGGAATGCGGCTGGCCCCAGTGGGCGGAGCAGGAGGACGAGCTGGGCTTTATCCTCCATGACCTGAACGGGGACGAGGTGCCGGAGCTGATCCTCAGCTATTTGAACCGCCCCACGGATATCTACAGCTTCGACGGCTCCTCCCCGGTCCACTGCTTTTCCCGGGGCCTTAACGAGACCATGACCCTGTACCAGGACGGGATGATCCTCTCGGAGGTGGGCGGAGGCGGCATGCTCTGGGAGACCTGGTACCGCATCAGCGGCGTTTCCGGCATGGCCATCCCCCTGGCGGAGCACGTTCTGACCATGACCCCGGAGGAGGAGCGGGACGAATGGTATCTCTTCTGCGGCGCGACGGACCTGGAAACGGCGGAGGAAGGCTATCTTGAATACGGCCAGTACCCGGTGTGGATCTGGGAATGGGCGGATATGGTGGACGAGGAAGCTTATCTTGCCTGCGCTTCCCAGGCCCCGGAGCTGATCCTGCCCGACGCGGCGCCCCTTTCGGAGGGAGAATTCCTGTACTGGCCGGGATAAGGCTGCGCGGGCCCTTTAACAGGGGATACGCCTTTGGCCGGAACTTTTTTCCCGTTCCGGCGTCAAAAGAAAAGAGACGTGAGCTTCTTCGGACGGAGAAGCGATGATCGGATCATGGATAAGAAAAGAGGTTTTGAAAAGATGAAGCTTTGGAAAAAGACCGTATTGGGCGTCCTTTTGGCCGCGCTCCTGCTGCTCTCCCTGGCGGCCTGCGCCGGAACCAACGCTCCGCCCGCGGGGCAGGGGACGCCGGAGCCCGCCCCCACAGAAGCACCGCAGGAAACCGCGCCCGCCGCACCGGCGGAGCAGGGCGGGGAGACGGAGCCCACCGCCGCGCCGGAACCGACTTCCGCGCCGGAGCCCGCCGCCCCAGAGATCTTTGAAAACGAGGGCGTGACCCTCTCCATCCCCGCGGGATACGGGGAGCTGCTCATCGTGGACGTGCCGGAAAACGACGAAAACGGCCTTCTGTTCAACGTGTCGGAAAAGGCCTCCGCGGAGGCGGCCGCGGCCCAGGGCTTCGAGGGCGGACGGCTCTTCGGCATCGGCAGAGTCAGCGAGGAAGAGCTGCACGAGATGCTCTGCTACGACATGTCCGGCGAGGAGGTCTTCGCCAGGGACGGCGAGGGCAATTACTACATGTTCTACCATCCCACGGACGTGCAGTTCGTGCGGGAGAGCTACGAGGGCGTCGGCGACGACACGAATGCGGACTGGCAGCAGTGGACGATGCTGAACGAGTGGGCCTCCGGCAGCGTGCGGGACGTGTTCCGGGAGAAAAACGGCCTCACGGCCTTCCTGCGGGGCAACTCCCTGGCGGAGATCTGTCTCAACCGGGCCGCCTATTGGGAGGGCGCGAACTACACCGTCAGCACCCTGGAGTTCGGCCCCCTGGAGCCGGAGGGCGTGGACGCCGCCCCCTTCGTGGAGCGCCTGCTGGAGGGCCTCACCCTGGAGCAGGCCGAGCTCAGCGAGACACCGGACGGGGAGTACGCCGTGGTGAACTTCCCCGAGGACGAGATCCGTCTGGACTTCTTCTTCGCCGACGGCAGCTATATCCGCCAGGTCTGGGGTGATGGGGACGAGATGCTCTATAAGGCGAGCTACGAAGACGGCGAGACCGTGGCCGGCGACGTGGTGCGGGAGTGGTACGCCGCCATCGCCGAAGCCCGCGGCCTCCGGAGCGAGACCGGGGATCCCTATCTCTTCACCGGCGTCTGGGCGGACAGCATCGCGGGCCGGGCCATGATCACCATTTCCAAGGACGCCCCCCAGGGCGATTACCATGTGGAGGTCCGCTGGAGCGGCAGCGCCTGGGAGACCGCCTTCTGGGAGATGACGGCCACGCTGGGGGAGGACGGGACGAGCCTCCATTATGAGGACTGCGTCCATTCCGTCGTGACCTTCTCCGGGGACGACGGGACGGAGGAGACCTGGGAGACCCTGTACGAGAACGGGACCGGCGCCTTCTTCTTCGGCGAAGGGGACGAGCTCACCTGGCAGGACGACGCGGAACACGCCGCCGACGAAATGGTCTTTATCCGGGTGCGGGGCGAGACCTTGCTGACGAGCGACTGAGAGAATGATCTATGACATCACCCAGCCGCTGCTGGAATGCGCGGTGTTTCCGGGGGACGCCGCCCCGGAGAAGACCCTGGTGAAGAGCCTGGACCGGGGGGATGAATACAATCTCACCGACCTCTCCCTCTGCGTCCACAACGGGACCCACGTGGACGCGCCCCTCCATTTCCTACGGGAGGGGAAGGGGATCGGCCAAGTGGCGCTGGAAAAGTTCATCGGTCCGGCCTGCGTGGCCGCCCATGAGGGGGACGTTACGGCGCGGGACGCCGAAGCGATCCTGGAAAGGGCGAAAAAGACCCGCCCGGGAGCGGAAAAGAGGATCCTCATCAGAGGAAAGGCCACCGTCACCCCGGAGGCGGCGGAGGTCTTCGCGGCGGCGGGGATCGACCTCCTGGGGAACGAATCCCAGACCGTCGGCCCGGAGGAGGCCCCCATGGCGGTGCACCTGACCCTTTTGGCCTCGGAGGTGGTACTGCTGGAGGGAGTTCGCCTTTCTGACGTGCCGGAGGGGGCCTATTTCCTGAACTGCGCGCCCCTGAACCTGGGGGAAACCGACGGCGCGCCCTGTCGGGCGGTGCTGCTGGACCCGGACGCCGCTCCCCCGGTCTGAGCTCTTGCATCAGCCGGGACAATATGCTGGAATACATCTAAAGATAGTCGGGCAGGACCGGACGAGCTCCTGCCCGCTTATCAATCCGAAAAGAAGGAGATTTGCTGTTTGAAGACCCGCAGATCACTGGACGCTGCGGCCTGACCGGGAGGTTTGCCGCAATTCCGCAAGCCTCCCGCCCAAAAGGCAGTTGCCGTCAACAACGTTCAGGAGGAAAAACAATGGATAAAAATGACGTGATCATTCGTTTGGAAAAGAAAAGCGAACAGCGGGAAGTGGAGAACCTGATCCGGGAGGCGTTCTGGAACGTCTACCGCCCCGGCTGCCTGGAGCACTACGTGATCCACGTGCTGCGCCGGGACCCTGCCTTCGTGCCGGAGCTGGATCTTGTGATGGTGCGGGACGGCCGGATCATCGGGCAGAACATGTTCATGCGGGCGGAGATCCGGGCCGACGACGGCAGGAGCATCCCCATCATGACCATGGGGCCCATCTGCATCGCCCCGGCGTACAAGCGGCAGGGCTACGGCAAGATGCTGCTGGACTACACGCTGGAACAAGCGGCGGTCTGCGGGTGCCCGGCGCTGTGCTTTGAGGGCAATATCGGCTTTTACGGCAAAAGCGGCTTCACCTGCG
>JAEEGL013073930.1_pt1 | contig 13026 bp, 12 predicted proteins | sample 9134231 | NCBI WGS metagenome assembly JAEEGL01 (sample SAMN16246548, study PRJNA631951) | gut metagenome | biome: gut microbiome; feature: rumen; material: fiber-attached | host: Bos | place: Iran: Karaj | collected 2018-10 | reverse complement strand
CTAGATAAACTCTAGCTAAATATCCTCAATTTACTTAAGGTTGTTCTCTGAATTTTCTCTAATACAATCCGCAATGCCTGCGACTCATAAGCCTGCGGCTTATTTCGTCACATGCTTCGCACTATCGGTCTTGTTTCATCCGCATCCGATTTCAGGTAAACTTGAATCGTCTGCTCCTTCAACAATCCCGGCATTGCTCATTGCTAACTTGGAATTTTCAGGGTTGCATTGCTGTTCATTTGTCAAGGTTCAAAATTCGATTTTTTCGAATATTTAAGCTGCCTTTTTCGTGGCAGCTTGATTATAATATCACTTGTAATTGTTAAAGTCAATCCTGAATTTGACAGAAATTTTATTAATTTTAAATTAACTTTATAATTCGCCGTTTCTCTTGCGTTTTACTTCTTCTTTTTCCATTAAAACAGTGCGTTTTTCGTTATTGGTTTTGGCATACAATGATGCCTCATCGAGGTAGCGGGCGGCATTGTCATAATCACCCATATTCATGTATACTCTGGCATACAAAACATTTCCGTAAAGCCGGAACCTGGGTTTGTCTCCCCGGTTCATACCGTGATTGGCATAAACGAATGCCTGATCATAATTCCCGAAAATACAGTAATACATAATATAGTATTCATCAATTATAATATCGCCAAGTGCGCTTTTTCCGTAATTTGCCTGTATATAAGGATATGCGTCCCGCATAACGGCTTCTGCCCGGTTCGGATCTTTTAAGCTTTCGCAGATTGCCATCTGAACACCGAAATACTGAACCGTCTGCATGCCTCCACCCGGATAATTGCCCATTTTACGCATCATCACTTCGGGACTGATTAAATTAATCGTCTCAATGGCTGCCTGATAATCATGATGAAAAAGATATGCATTGGCAAGAGAACGGATATATCCTAAATAAATCTGGGATGTATCGTTTTTCCCGGAAAGACGGTTTACTTCTGCCTGCAAAAGTTCAATATAGCGATCCGAATAACCGTTTTTCTCATATTCGGTCTGAATAGCCGCCTGCGCTCTTGATTTCGGATTCAGATAAAGAATAAGCACGGATGCCACGAATGCAATCACAAAGCCGGCAATAATACTAATGAGAAGACGCAGTCCGACGCTCATTCCGAACGTGAACGGCAGCCATCCCCATCTTATGATTCTGAAAACAAGAAAAGCATAAATCGGCCCGGTAAGAACCGTACAGATTGCAATGCTTCTGGCCCGATATCCCATTTCCGTTACCGTCCTTCTTTAATAAGTTCTTCGGTTTCTTTCTCGACTTTATCATTATCCACAATCAGCGTTGCAGATCCGTAAGCCTTAACCGGCTTTCCGTTTTCATCGAATTCCGTCGAATAACGCACGATAAAAGGGATTCTGCCGACTGTAAGCGGTATAACCGCTTCTTCCGCAGGCGATCCCTCATCGATCCGGTGCAGCATTTCACGATACATATCCGCATAATCGGCAGGGAATAATCCGCTTTCGATTACAGGTTCGGGATAATTTTCAATTAAAGGCGGAAGCGATAAATCTCTCATGCACCGGAAACAGGGACGCATTTTCTTTGTTGCGATTTCATATTCCCATGCATAAATATTCGCATGCTCTCCGGCCATCCGGAATTTCTTTTCGCTTTCGGAAACCTCGATAAAACGGCGTTTTTCGGAAGTAATATTCTGTATCATGGAATAAATCAGATAATGGTTATCGGTACTTCCTATTTTACGCATCGTTGTCCGGATGCATACTTTATCATCGCCGCAGCATTTTGAAGTGATATTGCGCCACGTCTCACAGACCGCTTCTTCATTCGTATCAATTGCCTGTTCCACACATTCGATATATTTGGATTTAGCATCCTCGCCGAAGCACCACCACGGATCTTCGTGAATAATATCCGCCTCCGACTGGTTCATGCCAAGTTCGGTTAAATATTTATCATTTACACGAAGAACATCAAGCGCTTTGTTTTCGCGGTCAAAAGTAAAAATAGCCGCGCCGCCGACAAAGTTCGAAAATATCAGCGTTTCCAAGGTGTCGGGATTCCAGAATTTTCCGGCATCCATCTCCTGAATCATCTTCATGGCAGGCTTTAACGGCTCGTGATGGGTGGTCTTTAACATTTCACGGAATTCGTCTGTGGGAACCGGTTTGGAATAAATATATCCCTGGATATAATTACAGCCGATGCTCTTCATATAATCCGCCTGTTCCATGGTTTCCACGCCTTCGGCAATGATAATGGTTTTTAACCATTTTGCCATTTGAACAACGGAACTGATGATGATACCGCCTCTGCCGCCGATTTCTCCCTGCATAAAACGCATGTCCAGTTTAATGATATCCACTTCCAGATCTTTTAATACATTCAAAGAAGAATATCCGCTTCCGAAATCATCCATTTCCACTAGATATCCGTATTCGTGCAGTTTATCGACAACAGACTGTACCAGCTCCATTCCGCCGATAGCCGAAGATTCGGTAATCTCAATGCGAAGATATTTTACCGGTATGTTATATTTGCGACGGATAAACTCAATCTGGTCGATATAGTCGCGGTGATAAATGTCATAACGGGATAAATTAACGGAAACGGGAACAATATTCGCGTGCGTATCAAGCTGCTCACGCTGGAATTTGCAGACCTGTTCAAAAACACATAAATCCGCACGATAAATCAGATCATGTTTTTCCAAAACAGGAACGAAATCGCCCGGAAACTGAATTCCGAGTTCGGGATCACTCCACCTCATTAACGCTTCCGCACCGACCATTCTTTTGGTCGCATGGTTAATCTGAGGCTGAATGCAGATATAAATGTGGCCGTTATCCAGTGCATTACTGAAGCCTTCCACAAGTTCAATTTCACTCATTGGTCTTTTCATTGATGACACCCCCCGGAAACTTATAAAATGATTTATACGTATTTCATCAAGATCAAAAAGTGCTTTTCATATTTTTAACGAATCAGCGTATTAAATTAACTATATTTTACTTTGAAATAAGCCGGATGGCAAGAATTTAAAGGCAAAAACAGACAATTCGAAAGTCTGTCATTTAAGCGGAACTTCAAAATAAAATTCAACTCCGTTTTCCTTATTATCAAAACCGTAATTCTGGCCCAGTAATTCCATGGTAGCTTTCACGATGGAAAGGCCGACTCCGCTTCCGCCATACTCTCTGGTACGGGCTTTATCCACTTTATAAAATTTGTCCCAGATTTTTCCGACGGACTCTTCCGGAATCGTTTCACCGGTATTAAATACGATGACGCGAAGCATATCTCCGCTTTCTACGGTATAAATAACAATCTCTTTCTTTCCGTTATCATCTTTGTCCACATGATGGATGGCATTGGAAAGATAATTCCTGAACACTTCCTCAATTTTAAATTCATCGCTCCAGATAAAATAATCAAACGGTTCATAGACAATAACCGCACCCTGCTGTTCTGCCAAAACCTTCATCGACTGTATCTGGTTTAAAATCATTTCATTGATATTAAAGCGTTCGATTTGGACCGTTTTATCACCCATTTCCAGTTCGTTTAAACTCATCAGTTCTTTTACAAGCTCATTCATTTTTGCCGCTTCATCCGCAATAACTTCGCAGTAATAGTTTCTGCTTTCCGGATCGTCGCTGATGCCTTCCTTCAGTCCCTCCGCATAACCCTGAATCAGTGCAATCGGCGTTTTTAATTCATGGGAAGCATTGGCGATAAATTCCTTTCGGGACTGTTCCTGCTCTTCTTTTTTCTCGATATCGCGCCTTAATTGTGCATTGGCGCTTTTTAAATCCCCGATGGCAATTTCGAGTTTTTCGGACATGTTATTCATGTTCTTGCCGAGACTGTCGATTTCATCATCGCCCGCTCCTTCGTATTTTGCTTCAAAATCGAGATTTGCCATCCTCTCGGACAGCTCGCTGAGTTTCAGAATCGGTTTTGTAATCCGGTTAGATGCCAGATGGACTGCCAAAATACCGGCAAGGACGCCGATGCAGCCAACCATGGCAAGAAAAATATTGGAAATTTTAACACTGGTCTTGATTCCTTCCATCGCGGAACGAATTAAAATCGCATGCCCCGAATCAAGTTCGCCGATGATTTCAAGATATTCGAATCCGGTTCCGTCTTCGGCAACATACTGCAGTTTGTACTTGCTGGTCTGTGAAAAAACACGGGCATTCGAATTCTGGTTATTCATAAAATAATCCAGAAGATACTCTTTTAAAACGATATCGTTTCCCTGATAGGAAACCATGATATTATTTTCACGGTCAAGAACAATGGCACTGATGCTGTTACGTTCACAAATCAATCTCATGGACAGCAAAAAATCCTGCGACGAAATATCGGATTGCTGCGTCGCAAGATTGAGCTGTGCATAAGCATCTTTTAAAACTCCGTATTTGGAAAAAATAAAGGCGCCGCGCAGTAAAAGCATGTTGGCAAGAATGCAAACAAGCAGAATGGAAATAAATATGGCACTGAAAATAAGAGTTAACTGCTTACTAATTGAATGTTTCAAACTTATACCCCAGACCCCAGATTGTCTTAATATAATCTCCTTTGTTTCCAAGCTTGGAGCGAAGCTTCTTTACATGGGTGTCAATCGTTCTGGCATCCCCGAAATAATCATAATTCCAGACATGATTGAGTATTTTCTCTCTGGGAAGCGCAACTCCTTTGTTTTCAAGGAAGTAAGCCAAAAGTTCGAATTCTTTATAGGAAAGTTCCACTTCCTCTCCGTCCACGGTCACAATATGTGCCGATTTATCCAATAGAATGCCTCCGACTTCAATTACTTCTTTTTCGTTGACATTTTTGGCACGGCGAAGAAGCGCTTCCACTCTGGCTACCAGAATCTTCGGGCTGAACGGTTTGGAAATGTATTCGTCAACACCGAGTTTGAAACCTAAAAGTTCATCCATTTCATCGCTTCTGGCCGTCAGCATAACGATGGGAACCTTCGAATCCGTACGAATTTCGCGGCATACGTCCCATCCGTCCATTTTTGGCATCATTACATCCAGTAAAATCAGGGCAATATCTTTATTATCATAAAAAACCTGTAAAGCTTCCTCTCCGTCCGCCGCTTCGAGCACGTGATACCCCGCTTTGGTAAGGAAATCGTTTACAAGTTTTCTCATTCTGGCTTCATCGTCTACAACAAGAATTTTGATATTTTCCATTTATGTCCTCCACAATCCAAACATTGGCTTAATTGATGTTTTTTACCGGAAACAGCCGGTAAAATATGCTTAAATGAATATAAACATACGAGCATACAAACACAGTGTAGCAACAGTTCGTGACAAAATTGTGAATTCTTTAGGTTAATTCTGTGTATCTTTATGAATTTTTTTCTTTCTGCCCGAAAACCCAGTTTTTCTGAATTTTATAACTGAGCAGGAATAAAACAACATCAACAATGGGCTTTAAAACGATTTTTACGATTACGCTTTCGCTGCCGAAAAGAAATCCGAGCAGTGTAATCAGACCGTAAGAACAGGCCGTCTGACAGACCCATAAAATATAGTACCGAACCAGCGTGCTACCGGTACCTTTTTTGCTTTTGAATACAACTTTGCGGTTTAAAAAGAAATTCAGAATCGAAGAAAGCAGTTTTCGGGAAACAACCGCAATTGCAAGTGCTATCCGCTCTTCCATTCTGCCGGACAGAAAAAGAAGAAGTGTGGTATAAACACCCCAGTCCGTCAAAAATGATACAAACGAACTCATCGCAAACTTAATAAACGAAAAAAGACGCTTAAAAGCATAAGCGAGAATCAGTTTGTAAATCCGCCAGGAATCGCGAATCGGGTGAAAATGCGAAGTATCGTTGCTTTCGCCGATATACACCGTTTCAATGGTCGTTTCCTTAATCGGAATATTTTTTGTCTTGATGGTAAAAAGCATCTCCGTTTCGAACTCATAGCGGTCGCCCTTGGTATCAATCATATACTGCAGATACTCGCGGGGAATTCCGCGAAGACCGGTCTGTGTATCGCTGATCGGGATGCGAAGAATATAGGTGAAAATAAATGATGTGACCTTATTCCCGAAACTGCTTCTCCACGGAACGTTCGGGTCATTAAAATTACGGCAGCCGAAATAAACCGCCCCCGGATTTTCCTGCATCTGTTTATGGAGTTCCTTAATATCCTTGATGGTATGCTGGTTATCGGCATCCACGCAGATAACGCCGAGCGAATCGGGAATGCTCTCCAAAACATAAGAAAAAGCCGTCTTCAGCGCACGGCCCTTCCCTTTGTTTACTTCATGTGTAAGCAGTGTAACGGAATCATGTTTTTTAGCGGTTTCGAAAAATGAAAGCGTATTCTCTGCGCTTCCGTCATTCACAACCACAATATCCTCAAATCCGTTTTCTTCAAGCCCTTCAATTACCTTGAGCAGATTTTCATCCGGCTGGTAACAGGGCACTATAATTGTATAGTGTTCCATTATTCGTAATTATCCGGTTTTTATTCATAAAAATGGAGCTAATCGGACTCGAACCGACGACCTCTTGCATGCCATGCAAGCGTTCTCCCAGCTGAACTATAGCCCCGTGTAAAGTGGAGTAGATGGGAGTCGAACCCATGTCCAAAAGCAAATTCCCCGTCCTTCTACTATCGTAGTTGTTCGTTTAAAATTCCCGAAATCGAAACGATGAGCAACAATCTTTCCGCTTCGGTAGCTTCATGATACGTACACATGCGCAAAGCTTAACATATGCCGTTTCCCACAATCAATGATGCCCGTATCCGGATCTGTGGGTGAATCCGGGCGGACAAGCAGCAATTAAGCTGCTAAAGCTACTCTTTTGTTAGCGTTTATATTTAGGTTTTGGGTTTTACGTACCCGAACGGATAGCTTCTCCGGCTGCATTGCCCCTGTCGAAACCTTTACTACCCCTTATTCATTTGTGAAGGTTCAATGTTAACTGTGAATACGAAAGCTCATATTCATAGATATTCTATATCAAAAATCGCGAATTTTCAATAAAACGATAATTGAATTTCAATTGTTCTCCAATCCTGATTCCACACAAATCATTCGGAAGAAAAATAATCTTCACCGGATATTCTTGAATTCCCTCTCCGCTTCACGTTTCATATCACGTTTTGCAATATCCTCGCGCTTGTCGTAGAGTTTCTTTCCCTTGGCCAGACCGATTAACATTTTTGCCCTTCCGTCTTTAAAATAGACTTCAATGGGAACAATGGTAAATCCCTTTTCTTTTGTTTTCCCGACCAGCTTCATGATTTCGCTTTTATGAAGAAGAAGTTTTCTGGTCCTAAGCGGATCTTTATTGAAAATATTACCCTTTTCATACGGAGAAATATGCATGCCGTAAATCATCATCTCACCGTTCTCGATTCGGAGAAAGGATTCTTTAATGGAGCACTTTCCCATTCTTAAGCTTTTTACTTCCGTTCCGTGAAGAACGATTCCTGCTTCGTAGGTATCTTCAATAAAGTAATCATGATAGACTTTTTTATTGTTGGCTATTAATTTTTTCGCTTCTTTACTCATTTGTCATTACCGAATAATCAAAAACCGTGTTACGGCTGACCGCTTCAAAAATCATACCGCGGTCTCAGATTTACTTGTTATGATATCATCATATCCTATTCCGTATTTAAAGTAAAACAACCGGTAGTTTAATAAAAAACCCCTGTGGAAATCTCCGCAGGGGCTTAAGTCTCTTTCGTTCTTTCTTAAAACATGCTTAAGTTTAATAAAAGAGCAAGAAGAACAAAGGCAATTGCCAGAATTCTGGTCAGTTTAACGAGCATTCCCTCCATGGAACGTCCCTTGTTCTTACCCCAGTAAGTTTCCGCAGCACCGCTGATGGCACCGAGTCCCTGGGATTTTCCCTCCTGCATAAGTACCAGTGCGGACATTGTTACACATACTATAATAAATACAATCGTTATTGCAATTCGAATCACGTTAATAATCCTCCATGTGCAGCCTAAAAATATCAGCTTTTCAACTATAACATAAGCAATTCATTTTTGCAAGTAATAAATCCAAAATCCCGCGTTAAGCTCCTAAATCCTTTAGTTAACAGAAAATTAATGTTTTTTTCATTATTATTTTATTGCTATCCTGTCCGTTTGGATATAAGGTATAGTTATAAATTTTGATTTTAAAACCGCAAGAAGTAGTTTTCAATACTACATCACGCAAAAAGGAGGATAACTATGGATTCCGTTAAAAATTATCCGATTAATCAAACCGTTAATGCGCCGGTGAATCCGGTTGAACCGATAAAGAAAACCATTAAAAAGACCAAAAAACGAGTTCAGGACAAACTTTCCTTTAACACACGTACCGCAGGCGAGGAAATCGGCTGTGCAATTTCCCACGGAGCTGCTTCTCTCGCATTCCTGGCCGGCACGATTTTAATGATTGTCCGCTGCGTTTCTTTAGGAAAAAGCCCGCTTACCGTTTTTTCGGTGGCCGCTTTCGGTTTCGGTTTTCTGGCGGTTTATACGACTTCTTTTCTTTATCATACCGTTACCGATTTAAAAGTAAAGAAAACACTTCAGGTTCTCGATCACTGCATGATCTATGTTATGATTTGCGGATCCTACGCTCCTGTCTGCCTCGGTATGATTAAAGGCGTATGGGGATGGGCCATCTGGGGTGTTAATGTAGCATGCATGATTCTCGGCATTGTCATCAACCTTGTCGACATCCATAAATTTTATCGCCTCTCACAGGCTTTGTACATTCTGATGGGATGGATGATTGTTGTCGGCGCCGTACAGATGATACGTGCAATTCCCTTAAGCGGGCTTTTATATCTGGTTGCCGGCGGCCTTTTATATACTTTCGGTATCATTTTTTACAAAATGAAAGACAAGAAATATATGCATCTTGTCTTCCATCTCTTCGTAATCGCCGGAAGCATTCCTCACTTCCTTTTCGTACTTTTCTATATTTGCAGATAATATAAAGGTGCCTGTCACTTTTGGCTCTTGGGTGCCTGTCACTTTTGATGCAAAAGTGACAGGCACCTTTCGTTTACCAAATTGAGTGCGGATTATAAGATGAATTCCCATCCGGCGAATCCACCTGAATCGGATCATATCCGGTATACTGTTCAATCGAAGCCTGAACATTTCCGAAATCATTTGATTTAAGCAGAATAATGCTTGAAATCAAAAATGACAAGCCTGCCGCTAATGCTATTCCCAGAAAAACTCCAATCACAATGTAAATCATTCGATTTCCTGCCTCCCTTTTACAAATCCCGTCATCTTATCCTCACTGGATAAATCCATGCTCTTTTTATATTTCTGAATATTTCCGTATCCAACCAGGAAAAGTGTTACGATACAGGCCAAAATAAATATCATCAGTTTTCCGGAATCTTTCGCCGACGAATAGAAAAAAGCCTTCGCAAAGCCGATTCCGAGCGGAATGCTTAAAAGATTGATTCCGACAAACAATCCGCTCATAAACGCGTAAAACTTCTTCTTTGAATACGGAACGGCACCGACAACTTTTCCGGTCTGTCCGTTCACCATAATGGTATACGGGATAAAACCGTATTTTACCGTCATAAACCATGCGGGAAGCATTGTATAATACTTCTTTCTTACATGAAACCTCGGATAAGAATCCGATATTCCCTGCGGAGAACCCGGCACGGTCTTTTTGACATAATCATACATCTTCGACTGAGCACGAAACATGGACGTTATCATCATCTGATCAGCAGACATATCGAAACGGTCCGAATAAAATCCGGACATATAGGCCGGATTAAACGGCCGCATTCCGCTGTAATCATAAGGCTCCAGTTTCTGGGACGATAAATCGTTTAAGTTTTTGCTGGCATCCACCGGAAAATAGTAAAGTTTGCAGGACGGAAATCTGCGATAATACTTGGTAACCGTCGTTTTTCCGCTTTTTACCTTGCTTCGAATGACCATTTCGTCACTGTAATCGGCATCAAAAAGCCAGTAAGGAATGTAAATTCCGCAGACACGCTCCGGTTCGAAATTTTTCATCGCCGAAGGAATAAAAAGTCCTTTTTTTACTTTGGTACGGATTTTCTCCAGTGCTTCTTCCTTCGTTACAACAAACGGAATAATGGTATCCGGCATGCGGACTTTCTCCATACGGTCAAAAACGATGGTAGGCTGTCCGCAGTAAATACAGAAAGTGGATGTTTCCACACCGCTTAAGCAAAGCTCGGCGCCGCATGATTTGCAGGTATAAATCTGATTGTCCATTACCGCTTCGCCGTCTTCTTTCGGCTCATCCGTGGTTAGAAGACAGCTGAGATTATTAATCACACGACCTCTTGCCCGGATAAAATTCTTCCTGGCCATCGGCGGGCCCACAGGAGGTCCCATAGGACCATCAAACATACCTCGTTTTTTCTTCGTTTCGCCCGTTCCGAAGAAGGCTTTCTGATTCTCTTCAATAGCTGCCTGGCGCTGTTCTTCTCTTGCAGCTTCACGCTCTTCCTCGGACATATCGGAAAAACTGGTTCCGGCATAGGCTTTGGTATAATCAACTCCCTGTTCTTTTCTTTTTTGGTACTCTTCCGAAAGTCTTCTCTGCTCGGCGTAAAAAGCAGCCTTTCTGGCCAGGCGTTCTTCGGTCGGCATGTCGTATAAGATTTGTCCGTTCCTGCCATACACATCCGTAACAGGTTCACTCCCGGCCGGTTCACAGAATCCGCCGGTCGGTGAAGACTGTCCCATGTTCGCCGGCTGATTCGGATTCGCGCCGGCAGGCATCTGCCCCCAGCCGGACTGCGATTGCTGCGGCTGTACCGGCTGCTGCATTTTCGGCTGTGGTACGGAAATCTGCTCAGCCGAGAAAAATGCATTGCAGAATCTGCAGTACATCTTTCCTTCTTCAACGTTATATTCCAATGCACCATCACAATTCGGACATTTGATTACCATTTCTGACCCCTTTTATGAACAAATTTAACTCATACGAAAATAAATTATAACATTTTTTGAATTCGATAACCACGATTCATAGTAAAGATGACCGGAAAGAAGCAAAAATTTATGCCTCCGATATTATTATATCCCATAAAGAAAAAGACAAAACATCAAAAATCGAAAAAAACAGCCGATTATATTACGATTTATGCATAATAAAGAAAAAGCGGATCCGCGTCGATGCGAATCCGCTTTAAAATATGTCATTTTCTAAAAATTAAGCGTTTACAATCTGACCGAAGTCCGGCTTTAAGGAAGCGCCGCCGATTAAGCCGCCGTCGATGTTGGGCTTGCTAAGAAGCTCAGCTGCGTTGCCTGCGTTCATGGAGCCGCCGTACTGAATACGAACTGCTTCTGCAGTCTCTGCATCGTAAATCTCAGCGATTAACTCACGAATGCCTTTGCAAACTTCTTCAGCCTGATCGGAAGTTGCGGTCTTGCCGGTTCCGATTGCCCAGATGGGTTCGTAAGCAATAACCATGGTCTTAACCTGATCCGCAGTAACGCCGGCAAGGTCGGACTTAATCTGAAGACGAATCCAGTCCATGGTAACATTCATTTCTCTCTGCTCTAAGGACTCGCCGCAGCAAAGAATCGGAGTAATGCCTGCTTCAAAAGCCTTCTTTACTTTCTTGTTTAAGAAAGCATCGTCCTCTTTGAAGTATTCACGTCTCTCGGAATGTCCGATGATAACGAATTCAACACCGGCATCCTTAAGCATCGGAGCGGAAATTTCTCCGGTATAAGCACCTTTATCTTCGATATAGAAGTTCTCGGCACCTACTTTTACATTTGTTCCCGCTACAGCCTGTGCTACGGGTACAATGTCGATTGCTGGTACGCAGTAAACTACATCAACCGCATCATTCTTTACAAGATCTTTTAATTCATTTACTAAAGCAACTGCCTCGGAAGGAGTTTTGTTCATTTTCCAGTTGCCTGCGATAATTCTTCTTCTTGCCATTTTAACTATCTCCTTACATTTCTATTTTCATCTGCTTCATTTCGTGAATGCATCTGAAACGGTCTTTCTCCGCATGGGCTAAGCCCACGCGGAGTACATTTCCGAATAAATCTTACTTGTCGTCTGCAGCATAAACGCCGGGAAGCTCCTTGCCCTCTAAGAACTCAAGGGAAGCACCGCCACCGGTGGAGATGTGGCTCATCTTGTCTGCAAAGCCAAGCTGGTTAACAGCTGCTGCGGAATCGCCGCCACCGATAATCGTGGTTGCATCGGTCTCTGCAAGTGCTTTTGCAACTGCGATGGTACCTTTTGCAAGAGTCGGGTTCTCGAATACGCCCATAGGTCCGTTCCAAACAACGGTCTTCGCACTCTTAACAGCATCTGCGTAAAGTTCTGCAGTCTTCGGTCCGATATCAAGGCCTTCCATGTCTGCAGGAATTGCATTTGCATCTACAACGGATACTTCGATGGGTCCGTCAATAGGATCCGGGAAGGAAGCTGCAATTGTGGTATCGATGGGAAGTAAAAGCTTCTTGCCGAGTTTGTCAGCCTTTGCAATCATTTCCTTGCAGTAATCAAGCTTCTCATCATCAACTAAGGACTTTCCGATTTCATATCCCTGAGCCTTTAAGAAGGTGAATGCCATACCACCGCCGATGATTAAGGTATCACATTTCTCAAGAAGGTTGTTGATAACGTTTAACTTATCGGCAACTTTTGCACCGCCGAGGATTGCAACGAAAGGACGAACAGGATTTTCAACGGCATTGCCGAGGAAATCGATTTCCTTCTGCATTAAGTAACCAACAGCATTGGTTCCGCCCTTTGCGGTAATATACTTGGTAACAACAGCTACGGAAGCATGTGCTCTGTGAGCGGATCCGAAAGCGTCACATACATAGTCATCAGCAAGTGCGGCAAGTTCTTCTGCGAACTTCTCGCCTGCATCCTGAGGCTTTGTCTCTTCTTTTCCGCGGAAACGGGTATTCTGAAGAAGGATAACATCACCGTCGTTCATAGCTGCTACTGCGTTGGTAGCATCTTCGCCGGTTACGTTGTAATCT
>JAEEGL012483337.1_pt1 | contig 13026 bp, 10 predicted proteins | sample 9134231 | NCBI WGS metagenome assembly JAEEGL01 (sample SAMN16246548, study PRJNA631951) | gut metagenome | biome: gut microbiome; feature: rumen; material: fiber-attached | host: Bos | place: Iran: Karaj | collected 2018-10 | reverse complement strand
TGTTTAGATAAATCATTAACAAAATACAAAAGATATAAAGGTTTAGCTTCATGGAGCGGAACATCATTCGAATACTTCATGCCTGAAATCTTTATGAAGAGTTATCCAAATACATTACTAGATGAAAGTTATTTCTTCTCATTATATTGTCAAAAAGAATATATGAAATCAGTAGATAAAGATATGCCTTGGGGTATTTCAGAATCTGCTTATGGTGAATTTGACGATGGACTTAATTACAAATATAAAGCCTTCTCAACACCATATTTAAAAGTACAAGAAGATAAGAAACAAAGAATTGTTATATCTCCATATGCTTCTATAATTGCTATATCAAATCAACCTCATTCAGTTTATTCAAATCTTGGTAAACTTAAGAAGTTAGGTTTATATGGTGATTGGGGATTCTTTGAGTCATATGACTATGATGAAAAAGAAGTAGTACAATCTTACTTCTCTCACCATCAAGGTATGATTTTAGCAAGTTTATGTAACTTTTTGAAAGATAATAAACTTAGAAATTATTTCCATAATGATGTTGGAGTTAAATCAGTTGAAATCTTGTTAAAAGAAAAAGTTCAATTCAACCCATTAATAGACTTAAAGATCTATGGATACAAGAAATATCATTATGAAAAAGAAGTTGTTGAAAATGATATTAGAGCATTCAACTACATGTCAGATATTCCAGAAGTATCAGTATTATCTAATAACGACTATATGTTATTAATGAATGATCGTGGAAATGGATTTAGTAGATATAAAGAGATTCAGTTAAATAGATATAGAAAGATTACTGAACAAGATTATGGTATGTTTATCTATATCAAAGATATGACTAGTTCAAAATTCTGGTCTAATACTTATTCTCCAACTTATGTAAAACCTGATAGATATAATGTTGTATTTGCAAGTGATAGAATTACATTTATTAGACAAGATGAAAATATTACTACAAAAACAGAGATTATAGTTGCTAAAGAAAGTAATACAGAAATAAGAAGAATTACATTTAAGAATAATTCTAATGAAGATAAATATTTAGAGTTAACTACTTATAATGAACCTATTATTTCTCGTAATATTGAAGATATTACTCATAGAACATTTAGAAACTTATTCATAAGTAGTGAATATGATAAAGATCATGAAAGTGTTATTATGTGTAGACGTAATAACAATAAGAAATCATCAGAATATTTTGTTAATAGATTATTAATAGAAGATGATATTCATAATATTTCTTATGAAACTGAAAGAGTTAACTTCGTTGGAAGAAATAGAAATATTGATAGACCACTTGCTATGGAATCTAAACTTTCTAATACAGTGGGTACAAATATAGATCCAATTATAAGTTTAAGATCTAATATTGTTATTCCTAGTGGAAAAGAAAAGATTGTTTACTTTATAGCAGGATATAGTAAGTCTAAAGAAACTATCTATGAAATGTTAGATTTATATGATAGTTATTCAAAAATTAATACAGCATTTGAATATGCTACTTTAGCTAATAATATTAATACTAAAGTATTAGGTATTAGCGGACCTGATATGAGAAATTACAATATGATGTTAAATTACTTATATCAGACAAGTAGACATTTTATAAATCCAGAAAGAAAAGATATTCTTACTAAGAATAGTATGAATCAAACTAACTTATGGAAATATGGAATAACTGGAGATTATCCAATTATACTTGTAGAGATTTATGAAAGTGAATCAATTAACTTAGTTAAAGAAGTTATTAAAGCTTATGAATTCTATAAGACTCGTTCTATATTTATTGATGTAGTAGTTGTTAATAGAGAAAGCGATGAATATAAACCTATAGTTAAACGTGAAATAGAAAAAGAAATGTATAGAATGAATGCATTATATGATTTCTATTCAACACCAGGAAGAATTTATATTCTTGATGGAGATGAAGTTAACTATTCAGAAGATGTACTTCTTAACATGGTAGCAAGACTTAGATTTGATACTAGAAAGAGTGCATCACTTGCTGATAGCGTTCAATTATTACAAAAAGAAAATAAGATGGTTGATTATGATCCAATTAAATATCGTGATGTTATTGAATCTAAAGATGGAGAAAATCTTAAGTTCTTTAATGAATATGGAGGATTTAATAGTAACTTAGATGAATATGAAATAGTTAAATCAAGTACTCCAACACCATGGTGTAACGTAATTGCTAATAATAAGTTTGGTACTATTGTAACTAATGATGAATGTGGATTTACTTATGCTTATAATAGTCAAATGTTTAAGATTACTTCTTGGACAAATGATATTGTTTTAAGTGATAAATCTGAAGGAATAGTAGTTGATGATGAACGTGTTAATGTAAGTAAGTGTACTCATGGATTTGGATATTCTAAATACTTACATAATACTAAAGATTATGAATTTGAAACTACACACTTTGTTGCAAAAGATGACACTATTAAATTCTATAAAGTTCACTTTACTAATAAGACTGGTAAAGATAGAAAGTTTAAATTAAGATTCTGGATTAATCCAACATTTGGTCCTAATGAAGAGAAGTCTAGTAGATATTTATTATCTGATTATTATGAAGCTATGAATGCAGTATTAATAAGAAATGTTTATAATACTAATTTCTCTCATATAACAGCATTCTTAACTTCAACAATTTCATTAAGTGGATGGCAAATAGATTTAATACTTTATAAATCTATTGAAATTGAACTTGATTTAAAAGCTAATGAAGAAAAAGATTTCTCATTTATGTTAGGTACTGAGATAGGAAATGATAATGTTGAAGCTTTAATTAAGAAGTTTAATACTAATGAGAAAATTGAAGCTGAATTTAAGACAGTTAAAGATTATTGGAAGAATAGATTGTCAGTATTTAAGATTAAGACTCCTGATGAATCATTTGATGCAGTTATGAATGGTTGGTATTTATATCAAACTATTGCATCAAGAATAAATGCTAAAGCAGGATTCTATCAGGTTGGAGGAGCTTTTGGTTACAGAGACCAATTACAAGATTGTACTAATATTTGTATGGTTGAACCAGAAGTTACTAGAAGACAAATAATTAGTAATGCTAAACATCAATTTGTTGAAGGAGATGTACTTCACTGGTGGCATGAGTTTATAAGACTTGGATTAAGAAGTAGATATAAAGATGACTTCTTATGGTTAGTGTATGCTACTGTTAGATATGTTACTATTTCTGGAGATTATAAGATATTAGATGAACCTATTGAGTTTGTTGATGGACAACAATTAGGAAAGAATGAAGCAGAACGTGGAATTAATTATGCATATACAAATACTAAGAAGAGTTTATTTGAACACTGCTTATTATCAATTGATAAATCATTCAGTGAATTAGGTGACAATGGATTACCACTTATGGGTGGAGGAGATTGGAACGATGGAATGAATAAAGTTGGTATTGAAGGAAAAGGTACTAGTGTATGGCTTGGTTTCTTCTTATACTATATTGTTAAATCATTCTTACCAATAGCAAAGAAATATAAAGGATTAGATCCAAAAGATTATGAAAATAAATTAAAAGATTTGAAAAATGCACTTAATACAGTTTCTTGGGATGGAGATTATTACTTAAGAGCATTCTTCGATAATGGTAATGTTTTAGGATCAAGATCTAATGAAGAATGTAAGATAGACTTAATAAGTCAAAGTTTCTCAATTCTTTCTGAAGTTATTAGCAAAGATAGAATTGATTCAGTTATTAGATCCGTTGAAGATAATTTAGTAGATAAGAACTTAAAAGTTATTAAATTATTAGATCCTGGATTTAAGAATTCTAGAGATAATCCTGGATATATTATGGATTATCCAATTGGAATAAGAGAAAATGGTGGTCAATATACACATGCTGTATCTTGGTATATAATGGCACTTATTAAATTAGGTGAAAGAGAAAAAGCATATGAATATTTCCAAATGATAAATCCAGTAAATCGTACACTTACTAAGAAAGATGTTCAAAAGTATTGTGTTGAACCTTATGTAATAGTTGGTGATATTTATACTAATCCATATTATCCTGCAAGAGGAGGATGGACTTGGTATACTGGTAGTGCAGGTTGGTTCTATAATATAGGTCTTACTGAAATCTTAGGATTAAAGAAAGAAGGAAATGCTTTAAGAATTAAACCTTGTGTACCAAGTAGTTGGAAATCATTTGAAATTGAATACAGATATATTGATACAGTTTATAAGATCAAAGTCAACTTAAGAACTAAGAGTGAAGGTATAACAGTTGATGGAGATAAAATTAATAGAGACTATGTAACACTTAAGAATGATAAGAGAATACATGCTGTAGTAGTCAATGGAGGTACAGATGATTAATTTTGATTTTCATAAATATGTTAGTAGTTATGTAAAAAAAGATGACAAGGTAGAATACTTAGATAAAGCTAGAGAAATTAAAACTAGATTTATTGAAGGTGACTTAAAATATTGGAATAAGTTAGATACTTTTATTTCAAGTCAAGAATTAAAGAAACTTGTCAATATGACAGATTACATTAGATCTAATTGTAATGTGTTTGTAGTAATTGGTATTGGAGGTTCATACATGGGAAGTAAGGCTGTTATTGAAGCCTTATCTCCTATGTTTGATAGGAAAGGACCAGAAATAATATTTTTAGGTACTAATCTTTGTAGTGAAGAATATCATGAAATTCTTGATTATATAAAAGATAAAGAAGTAATAGTAAATGTTATTTCTAAATCTGGTACTACTTTGGAACCTTCTATTGCATTTTCTTTAGTTATGAATTTAATGAAAGAAAAGTATAATGATACGGAATTAAAAAATAGAATTATTATTACAACAGATCCTGAAAAAGGAGATTTAAGAGAACTTGCAAATGAAAAAGGTTATGTAACATTTACAGTTCCTCCTAAAGTTGGTGGAAGATTCTCTTGTTTAACACCAGTTGGTCTTTTACCAATTGCAGTATCTGGTATAAATGTAATTAAACTAATTGAAGGTGCAAGACTTTCTTATGAAAGAATAGATAGAGCAATTGAATATGCTGTTATAAGAGATGTTCTATATAAGAAAGGAAGAGTAGTTGAGTCATTTACAGTTTATAATCCAAAATTATTTTACTTTACTGAATGGCTTAAACAATTATTTGGTGAAACACAAGGAAAGGATAATAAAGGTGTTTTACCAATATCATGCGTTAATACAAGAGATTTACATTCTTTAGGACAATTCTTACAAGAAGGACATAATATTATATTTGAAACTGTTATAGGAATTGATAAAGATAAAATGGTAACTCTTGATAAGTATGATATGGAATTAAATAGTATTAATAAGATTGCACTTGATAAGGTAGGACTTGCTCATTATAATGGTCATACTCCTTCAAATATAATTACTATAGATGAAAAGAATGAAGGTACAATTGGTGAGCTAATTCATTTCTTTATCTTATCTGCTATAGTAGGTGCATTACTTATGGATGTTAATCCGTTTGATCAACCAGGAGTTCAAGAATATAAAAAGTTAATAAGTGAGGAGTTAGAGTAATATGGAAGTTTTTTATGTAATTTTTATTATAGGATTTATTCTATTATGTTTTATACCAGGATGTATTGTTCAGGTTAATGAATATGAAAGAGGAGTACTATTCTCAAGAGGAAAATTTAAAAGAGTTTTAAAACCAGGATGGAATTTTGTCCTTCCAATATTTCAAAGTTATAAGAAAGTAGATATAAGAACAAAAGCTGATGACGTTCCTGCTCAAGAAGCTATTACAAAGGATAACGTTTCAGTTAAAATTAATGCAGTATTATATTACAAAATATTTGATGCATCTAAAGCTATTCTAGAAGTAGAAAATTATTATTATGCTACTGGACAACTTGCTCAAACAACAATGCGTAATGCTGTTGGTAGTGTTACTCTTGATGAATTATTAGGAGAAAGAGAAAAAATATCTGAAAACATTTGTAAGATAATTGATGAATTAACAGATCCTTGGGGAATTAAAGTAGAAAATGTTGAATTAAAAGATATTTCTTTACCTGATGAAATGCAAAGAGTTATTGCTAAAGTTGCTGAAGCTGAAAGAGAAAAAGCTGCTGTTATTACTAAAGCTGCTGGAGAAGTTGAAGCTTCTAAAAACTTAGCACAAGCTGCTGAAAATATGAATGCTGTTCCTGGTGCATTACATTTAAGAACATTATCAACTATTAATGATGTTTCTAGTGATCAATCTAATACAATTATATTTGCATTACCAGTAGAAGTATTAAGAGCTTTTGATGGAGCTAATATACCTGGAGCTGTAAAAGCAATAAAGAAATTATCTGATAGTAACAAAGAAGAAACTCATAATGATGTAAATAAAATATAAAGAACAATAGAATTGTTCTTTTTTTTGTAATTAAATGTTATACTTATTATAGAGGTGTGTAATATGGAAGATAGAGATAGTAAATTTATATGGAAAGTACTATTTGTAATATTTTTATTATTCTTAGTAGGAGTTATCTTTTATTTCATCGGTAAGAATGTAGGTAACTCAAAAAAATGTAACGAAAATTCAGAATGTACTGAAAATGTTGGAGAAAGAGATACTAAAGCTCATCAATTTGGTAAATCAACTTATAATGGTCATGATGTTAATTATCGTATTTACGCAGTAGATTATAATATCGGAGTAGTACTTTTATCAAATCCAGATAAGAAGTCTATGACTGTTTCAGTAGATCGTGATAGCGTTAAAAATTATTTTAATGTAGATATTGGTTCAAATAGTGAATTTGTTAAAAACTTTGGAAAAGAAATTAAACAAATATATATTGGATATTTTGGAAATGCAATTGGACAAGAATGTGTATTAATTCTTATGGCAGATGGTAAAGTTGAATATATTCCATTATATAAAGAGTTTAGTAATCCAAGTTGGAGAAATGAAGGAAGCAATAATAAATTTAATTCTCATGGAGCAATAAATGGAATAACAAATGTTGTAGAACTTGTATATTTAAAAGTTGAATCTAGTACTGGTGATTATTATTCAGTTGGTGCTGTTAGAAAAGATGGTACATTCTATGATTTAATGGATTTTGTTCCAAATATGGATTTATAAAAGAATAGTTTACTATTCTTTTTTTATGTTTCCAAAAAAGTTATATATAAGCAAAAATATTAACATATATATTTATTAATGTTTTATTTCCTATATTAGATAGAATTGTCATTTTATGTTATAATATTTGAAAGGTGATATTATGAAATTAATGTTTATATCAGATATTCATGGATCTAAATCTAATTTAAGAAAAATTAGAGAGATTTATGATCAAGAAAAGGCAGATATGATTATTGTTCTTGGAGATTTATTTCTTGGATACAAAGATAGAGAAGAAATAGAAAAAATAATTAATAGCTTTCCAAGAAAAGTTGTTATTAAGGGTAATAATGATTTAAATGGTGACATATTTACGTCTACTATTGAGTTTGTTGATAATTTTTGTTTTACTGCTTTTGATAAGAGATTTTTCTGTTCTCATGGTGATGTATATAACATTAATAGATTACCTAATAAGGATTTTGATGTTTTAGTATTTGGACATTCTCATGTTGGAAATTTAGTTAAAGATTCAAATAATAAAAAATATTATATTAATCCTGGTTCAGTTTCATATCCTAGAGGTGGAACAGGAAATAGTTATATAGTTGTTGATGAAAAAGGTATTTATTTAAAGAACTTGTATCAAGCAGTTATTGATTTTATTAAATGGTAAATTATAATATTCGTTGGAGGTACTTTTATGGGGAAAAAAGCACGAGGTAGTTTAATTATTCTTTCTGGTCCTAGTGGGGCTGGAAAAGGTACTATTCATAATGAGTTATTAAGAACAGAAGAAAATCTTACTTATTCTGTTTCTATGACTACAAGAAGTCCAAGAGAAGGAGAGAAAGAGGGAGTAGATTATTTCTTTGTTAGTGAAGAACAGTTTAAAAAAGAAATCAAAAATAAAAGTTTTCTTGAGTATGCTCTAGTTCATGGAAACTATTATGGAACTCCTAAAAAAAGTGTTTTAGATAGTTTAGATAAAGGTTTAGATGTAATATTAGAACTTGATATTCAAGGAGCATTAAAAATAAAAGAGAATTATCCTGATGGTATATTTATATTTATTATGCCTCCTTCAATGAGAGAACTTAAAAATAGACTTGTTAAACGTGGAACTGAAACTAAAGAAAAGATTATTGAAAGATTTAAGAATGCTTATAAAGAAATAAATGAATTATCAAAATATAACTATGTAGTTATAAATGATGAAGTAGATAAAGCAGTTGAAAAAGTACGTGCTATTATGCTTGCAGAACGTTGTAGAGTAGATAGAATAGAAGAATTTGATGTTAATAATCAAGAAGAATTACTACATGAATTATTAGTTGATTTCAACAAATAATTCTTTTATGCTGAAATAGCTCAGTCGGTAGAGCAATCGTCTCGTAAGCGATAGGTCGGAGGTCCGATTCCTCTTTTCAGCACCATATAACATTAGCTAACCATTTGGTTAGTTTTTTTATAAAAAAGAATTAGTAATGATACTAATTCTTTACTTTTATTACTATCTTCTTTATAATGTTAATAGTAGTTTAGGAGAATTAAAGAAAAATATGATTAAAGATAGCAACAAATTAGTTATTCTCGTAGCGATATTTTTTATATTTGTTACTGGATGTTTAAGAAATTATTTTCAAAATGAAGATGATTATAAGAAAGAAATAAAAGAATATATAGAGGAAAAAGTTGGTTTAAAAGATTATGAATTATCTGATACTTTTGAAGAAGTCAAAGGTGAAGATGATAGTGTAGATAAAGTATGGACAGTAAAAGATAAAAATGGTATTAGTTTTCATGTTATAGATGATTATTACTATAGTATGGAAAGTATGACAAATGTATTAGAAGATGATTATAGTAAAACTGTTTTTTATAAGTTCTATGATGAATTAGAAAAGAAAGATAATATTACTGTTGAAGAAATAAAAGATAGAAGTATAAGTTTTGTATCTTTAAAATGTTTATATACTAATAAAGATGAAATAATAAAATGCTTTGAATCATTAAAAGCATATGCTGACTTTTATAAAAGTAAAGTTGATAATGTAACACTATCTTATACTTTAGTTAATAAAACTAATTATGATAGTCTTGCTGATTTTGTTAGTTATATTGGAAGTACTAATAAAATTGATCAAGATGTGATTGATGAAGTAATGTTACATTACAACACATATGGTGTTTATTATCAAGATAATAGTATTACATCTAAATTATCTAGTGAAGAATTAGATAAAGTATTAAATAATAAAGAAGTTCAAAAAGTAGTTGGAACTAAATATATTGCTAAGAATAATAGTATTAGTTTTGAGACTTTATATCATTTATTAAAAGATAATAAATATAGAGTTACTGGTAATCAAAATAAATTTACTGTTTATGATAAAGCAGGAACAAGATATGATTTTTCTAATAGTTTTTATAATTTAGAAGATAATGGTTATAGAGCATATTACTATTTAAAGAAGAATGAACAAGTAAGAACAAATTCTTCTATTTCTACTTCAGCAATATATGATTTGTTTGCTTTATCAATTACACTTGAGAATAATAAATAAAAAAACAGGTATATCCTGTTTTTTTAATCTAGTATTGATGATATATGAAGAGGGGTAATATCTTTATCTAGTTTATCTATTTCTCTCAATACATTGTGCGAGTCATCAATATGTATATTTACTGATGTATTATCTTTAATGAAATCATCTAAATATTGTCTTTTAATTACAGCAGCAATTTCATTATTTCTTTCTTCTCTTGAAATAATTTTTATATTTTTATTATTGATAAATGGCATATATTTTTTAATCCATAGTTTTTTACCATTTATTTGTTTTTTATATCTTGCAACAGATAATATATATAAATTAACATTATCAAGCGTAGATATTTTTTCAAGTATATTAATAATTGTTTTAATTGGTCTTTTTGTTAAATAAACATCTTTTTCTTCACCATGTATTTTATAATCTATCATGTCATAGTCTGCTACAACCCCATCCATGTCTACAAAAATGTTTACTTTAATTCCTTTGGAAATAGTTTTTATATTATTATAAAATCGACTCAAAATATCACCTTATTTCTAATTTTATTATACCAAATATTATACATTTTTGATAGAATATTATTTAGGTGGTTATATGAAAATAATACGAGGATATAAAGCATTTAATGAAGATATGACCAATAGATATGGTATGAAATTTGAAGAAGGTGAAACTTATTTTGTTACTGGTGAAGCAGTCTTTGGTGTTAATGGTAATGGCTTTCATTTTTGCCAAAATATTGAAGATACTTTTAGATATTTTGATCCTGAAAAATGTAAGATAGCTAAAGTAACTGGTTCTGGTGATATAGCATCTTATTCTGATGAGTATAATGGCTATTATGATATGTATTCTTCAACAGTGATAAGAATAGATAGAATATTAAAAAGAGAAGAGATTTTAAAAGCTGTATTAGATAAAGGAGATATATCAATTCGTAGATTTTTACAAACAGGTTTTAGTTTAACTGAAGATGAAATATCTCAATTTGAAGTTAGAATAGGTAAAAATAAAAGTACAAAGGCATATCTAGATTTTTATGCTAGAAATGATAAAGATGCTTTTTCTTTAAAGAAAAAATTGTAACATTTCACATTTAGGTTTAAAATATATATGGAGGTAGTTATGAATAAAGAAATGTATGAAATTATAAAATCAAGAAAAGGATTTGTTGCTGCTTTAGACCAAAGTGGTGGTAGTAGTGCAAAGACTTTAGCATTATATGGAATAGGAGAAGACAAATATCATAGTGATGAAGAGATGTTTGACTTAATCCATAAGATGAGAGAAAGAGTTTTTACTAGTAAAGTATTTACTAGTGATAAAATTATAGGAGCAATCTTATTTGAGAAAACTATGATGTCAAAAGTAAATGGAAAGTTTACTGCTGATTATTTATGGGAAGATAAGAATATAGTATCATTCTTAAAAGTTGATAAAGGTTTAGCAGACAAAGAGAATGGAGTTAAACTAATGAAAGATATTCCTAATTTAGTTGAAACTTTAAAGACTGCTAAAGAAAAACATATTTTTGGAACAAAGATGAGATCAGTTATTTATGAAGCTAATGAAAAAGGAATTAAAGATATTGTTGATCAACAATTTAAAGTAGCTGAAGTAATTTGTGATAATGGTTTAGTTCCTATTATTGAACCAGAAGTAGATATCAATGCTCCAGATAAAGAAGAGTGTGAAAAAATATTAAAGAAGGAAGTAATTAAACATTTAAAATCTTGGGATGTTGATAAGAAGATTATGTTTAAGTTTACTATTCCTAGTGTTGCTAATACTTATTTAGATTTATATGATTATGATTGTGTTCTTAGAATAGTTGCTTTATCAGGTGGATATGAAAATAAAAAAGCTTGTGAGTTACTTGCTAAGAATGATAGAATGATAGCTAGTTTCTCAAGAGCACTTCTTGAAGGATTAAAAGCTGATCAAACTCAAAAAGAATTTGATGATAAGTTAAAATCTTCTATCGATTTAATATATAAAGCATCAGCAAATTAAAACATTCTTAGGAATGTTTTTTTATGTCAAACTTATACTCTTTTTTTGACTTATTTTTATAGTTCTATTGTAAATTTTAAGGCAAAATGATATCATTAATATGATAGAGGAGGTTGCCTATGTTTTTACTAGAGTTCTTTAGAGACGTTTTAAGTGGCTTTTTATACTATGTGTATGTAGTTGCTTGTATATTTGCAATGTTCTATGTTCTTGGTATTGTTGCAGATAGAAAAAGAGAAATGATAGAAAAAAAATTAAGAGAAAAGAAGCAGTATGATATTGAATCAGGTAGAGAAGCTGCTATTGCTGCAATGGAAACAAAACAAGTATTGGATGTTGATGATACACCAGATCCTACATTACAAGTTCAAGGAGCACAAGATGCAGGAATTAGTATGCAATTACAAGATGTTAATAAAAAGGAAGAAGTACCAAGTGTTATGGTATTAGATTCTAGTACTATGAACCAAGCTCCTGCTCAAAATCCAGCTATGGGACAACCAATGGCTTCTCAAATGACTCAGCAACAATTAATGCAACCATTAGTTCAACAAGCTGTTCCTGGACAAATGCCAGGACAACCAATGGGAGCTCCTATGCAGGGACAACCAGCTCAAGCACAACCAGTAGCTCAACAACCTTTAGTAATTAATAGTAAATAATTTTATAACAAATAAATTGGAGGACATATGACCATTACATTAGATTCGATAGTTTCAGTATTAAACAAAATAGTGGATATTCTGCTAGTTTGGGTAATGTTTTATTATATTTTTAAAAATATTAAGAACAATGTTAAACTAACTTTAATTTTTAAAGGTGTTTTGATTGTTGTTATATTGAAAATTGCTAGTAGTGTGTTTAATTTAGTAACTATTGGATGGTTACTAGAATACATTATTATGTATGGACCATTAGCAATTATAATTGTTTTCCAACCAGAAATAAGAAATGTTTTGGAACAACTTGGTAGAAGCCAATTACTTGGAAGACATAAAGTTCTTACAGTAGATGAAAGAGAAAAATTAGTATATGAAATAGTACAAGCTATGGATTATTTAAGAAAATCTAAAATTGGAGCTTTAATAGTTATTGAAAGAGATGTTAGCTTAGGTGACTATATTGAAAAAGCTAAGAAGATTTATGGAGATTTAACAAGTGATTTATTAATCTCTTTATTCTTCCCAAATAATCCTATGCATGATGGTGGAGTAATAATACAAGGAAATAGAATTAGTTGTGGAGGAGCAGTTTTCCCAACTAGTGGTAGTGATAAGATTAATAAGAGATTAGGTACAAGACATAGAGCTGCATTAGGAATAAGTGAAGAAACTGACTGTATTTCG
>JAEEGL011472834.1_pt1 | contig 13026 bp, 12 predicted proteins | sample 9134231 | NCBI WGS metagenome assembly JAEEGL01 (sample SAMN16246548, study PRJNA631951) | gut metagenome | biome: gut microbiome; feature: rumen; material: fiber-attached | host: Bos | place: Iran: Karaj | collected 2018-10 | reverse complement strand
GTAAAGGCGAAAGGCGAGAGGTGAGAGGCAATCGTGCGCGTGGTGCTATCTGCTTCGTGCAGGCGGATATGGTCCAAGGCTTGGCCTTGGGCATAGTGGTGCAGGTGCTGCTCCGTGAGATCCATACCACCTACGGTGGTGCCGCTGCTGAAAGCGCAGCCGTCTGTGTTCTGTAATCCCGACTGCTGCAGCGCTTCCCGGGCTGCTAACAGTCCGAGTAAAGCGGTGCGGGGCATGGGTTCGGATAGGTCGATACCGGCCATCTGTTTGAGTTCGGCATCGCTGAACGGCACTTCACCGACCGGCAGTTCCTTGTGCACACTGCCGAGCACACGCATAGACCCGATGCCGGACTGTTCGTTCAGCAACGACTGCAGCGTCTCGGCGCAGTTACGACCGATCGCGCTGATAGCTCCTATGCCCGTGATGGCAATTCTCATTTGGTGCGATTCGCTTGGATGTATTCAGCCATCGTGCGGACGGATTGGAAGATCGCCTTACCGGCTTTCGGGTCCGCCAGTTTGATGCCGTACTCACGATCCATGAGCATGATCAGTTCGAGTGCGTCAATCGAATCCAATCCCAAGCCCTCACCAAACAGCGGGGCATCCGTATCGATATCGGCAGGCGTCATGTCCTCAAAATTGAGCGCCTCAATAATCTGACTTTTCAGTTGTTCAATCAATTGTTCCATATTTGTATTTTTGCATAAAATTCATCTTTTGCGCTGCACTCGCACCAGCCGGCTATCATGGCGAAAGGCGAATGGTGAGAGGCGAAAGTGGAGCGAATGATCGGCTCCAGTTGTTCCGGATGGTCCAGAATATAAAACGAGGTCTCGCCTTGTATCTGATGCCGAATCGCAATCTCGCCCGTGACAATGTTCGGCAGCGTATAAACGAACAGAGCCGGGCTGGGGTAGTAATTACCGTCTGAGATGGTGGCAAGGTAATCCGTGTCGTTTTTGATGCTCGCACTGCGATTGGCCAAGATGATCGCTGAAACCGGATTGCTGATAGCTGACTGCTTCAACAATATCTCTGCAGCGATCCAACCGAGGCGGCTGAGGGTGTCCATCTTAAAGAATTTCGGATAGTCACCGGCATAGCGACGGTAGAGTTCGACCAGCATCTTATCGCCCGTCTCCTGCACCGTGATCGCCTGTCCGTTCAGCATCACCGAACGCGGTGTAATCTCTATGTAGCTTTCAGTTTTCAGCATTCAGTTTTCAGCCTTATCGCTGCATTAACGCCTCCAAAGCCGGAGAGCATCTTAATGAGTCTTGACTCCTGAGTCTTGACTCCTGACTCTTTCATCTGCATGGCGCAGAGAATGGTCTCCAACACGCCGGCTGCCCCCATGGTGTGACCGAAATAGGGTTTGAGCATGCTCTTGGGCACGTCTTGCAGGCCGGCCCGTTCGATGGCCACCTGTTCCATGGCGTCGTTGTACTGCGTAGCTGTACCGTGTACGCCGATGAGACGGATCTGTTCGGGGGTGCACCCTTCCAGCACGTCCATCAGACAGCGGTATGCCCCTTCACCGGTCCGGCTGGGTGCGGATATATGGTTCGCATCGTTGTGGATGCTGCCCGCTTCCAGCGTCCAATAAGGCTGAACACGGACTGCTGAAGGCTGACTGCTATAAATGATCGTAGCCGCTGCTTCACCTAAGTTGAGCCCTTTGCGGTCGGGTTGGAACGGGGTACAGGGTTCCGGCGACAGGGCCTTGAACGATTGAAATCCGCTCACAATGAACCGCGTCTGGAGATCGCATCCGACCACCACGGCATGCTTGTATAGTCCTGCTTCGAGCAGGCGCATGGCGGTTATCTGGGCACATACACCGGAAGTGCAGGCATTGCTCACCACAATAGGCGGGTTGGGGTTGCCGAAATGCGCTGCAATCGCTTGTGCCGGACGCAGCAGTTCCAAGTGATCCCCTTTGGTGGTAGAGAGAACGAAGATAGTCTCTTTATCCTGAAGACTGAATGCTGATAGCTGACGGCTGACAGCTTCCTCCACGCTTTGAATACAGAGTGGCACGAACTCCTGCGGGGTATCGAACAGCGAGGCGCAGAACGGTTCCACGTCTGCGAAGCGGTCCGAATAAATCTTCAGTCCGCTGCGTCCTGCTTGTACCGCGTCGTAGTTCGCTTGCGAACCGATGCCGAGCGGTGAGAGGATACTATGTCCGATACAATACACCATGTCTATTCAATGATCGCCAACTTGAGTGTGGCGGTAGCAATCCCTTCATCGTTGATGCGCGTCTCGCATTCGACGAGGCTGATGTTCAGCACTTCCTGAATGAGTGTCGCGCGGGTAGTCAGTGTCTCGCCGACCTTAGGCAAACGTTTGGCTTCCAGCTGTTTAACGGCACCGATATAACCGATCTTGTTGCCCGCGCTCTGTCCGGCCCGTACGGCGCAGGTCTGTGCTGCGTTCTCCATCAGACCGGCTAACGGCAGCACGCCGTCGACCACCAACGGACAATCGGCAGGGATGGTGAATTGTGTCACCGCCTGCTCGGCATCTACGGTCAGCACCGTGTCAATGAACACGAACGGCGGCCGTTGCGGGATATAGTTCTCAATGCCAGAAGTCATATAAATTAAACCATTCATAAGGATGGCTCAGTGCCATCTGTTCCAATCGTTGTGCGTACTGTTGTTCCAGCGTCTTGTCCGGTTGCAGTTCCTCTACCGTCACCCGATAGGACCGCGGTCCTTGCTTGAGTACAAACACCAGCAGTACCGTTTGTCTCGTTGCCCGGCAGATGCGGAATGGTCCGGCAGGGAAGGGGGCATCTGCGCCCATTACGGGACAGGTCACCGTTGTGTCACCCATTCGCCGGTCAGCTGCCATGGCGAGGATGTCGCCCTGCTGCAGCACTTCGTTGATGCGGTAGATATGACTCATGTCATTCGGTTGCACCAGGATCATGCCGATGTTATTGCGCGACAGCACTTCCTGCCGGTGCGCCGTCACCACGGGCGATTCGCCTCCGTAGGCCAGGATATGCAAGCGTTTGTCGGGTGTGGTCAGGAAATAGCCTGCCATCTCGGTGTTGCCGATATGCGAGAAGAGCATAATGAACCCTTTCGCATCGTGCACCCGGTCGTAGTACAGTTCGCGGTTCTCCACCGTCACCTCAAACGGCTCGCCGGCATAGACGGCAAAGCGGTCAATGATAGCTTGTCCGAAGTGGTAGAACGAGCGATAGACATCTGCGGCTGCCTGCAGTCGGTTACGACCGCGGCGGCGGTGAAACACATACGCACCATGGCGCGCTTCAGCACGGATCAGGATATACCAGATCAGCCACAGATGCATTGCGCTATACGCCACACGGATATCGGTGTGTCGAATCAGCCCCACCAGGGTGCGCTGCATCCAATGCGTCCCGCCTGTCTTTCCTGACCACGCCTGTTGTGCCATTATACGTGCTGCTCGATATAGTCGTAGAAGTCCTGCAATGTCTTAACGTGCTTCAGTTCTTCCGCTTTGGGCTTGAATCCGAAATCACGGTCAATGAGCATCACAATATCCACAAAATCCAACGAATCAATCTCCAGGTCTTTTACCAGACTGGCTTCAGGAGTAAGCAGATCTGCGTCAATCTCAAATTCCTCCGTGAGGAGGTGGTTTACTTTTTCAATAATTTCCAGTTTTGTCATATATGTTAAATTCTTCAATCTTCAATTTAAAATCTCCAATATCATCGTTTGCGGCAAACGATGATCGAGTGTCCTCCGTTTCCGATGCGGTCATGAATGGTCTCGATCTCGAGTCCCGCCTCGTGAATGAGCCGGGTCATGTCATCGGTGTTGTACATCTTACTGTTGCCGTTAGCGAGTGCCGTGAAATAGAGGCTGGTCATGGTCAGGCTCATCGCTGCCGGTATATAATCCTGCCGATCCCACAGGGTCTCCATGATGAAGATACGGTTGTCGGCATCGAGTATAGCTGCGGCGCGGCGCAGGATGGACACGATCTGCTCTTCGCTAAAGCAGTCGAGGAACTGTGACATCCATATCACGTCGTAGCGTTGGTCGGTCGGGAAGGTGCTGTGCTCGTCCAGCAGGTTCATTCCCACACCGCGAATACGCTCCGCACCGGCTTGTCCTGCCGTTGCTTGCTGCATCAGACCGATCTGTTGCGGCAGGTCGCAGATGGTCACTTCCATCCGGTCGCTGTAGGTTACGCACCGCATCGCGAACCGTCCTGTGTTTCCGCCTACGTCCAGCAGATGTATCTGATGACTGATAGCTGATTTCTGACGGCTTATAATCTCCAGCGCTTCATCAAACGAATGATCGGAGTAGTAGTGGTCAAAACCGAACCAGCTCTTTTGCACCTCGGGCGGCAGGCTGCTCAACCCTTCGTAGATGGTGGGCCAATCGCCAAAATGCTTGAGTCCCGCCGGACGGCCTTGCTCCAGTGCCCGGTCGAGCACGAACCAGCCTTCGTAATTGACATCGTGGTTGAAATCGATGTCCGCGCGGATCATTGCATCGCGCAGCAAGAACCAACCGGTCTTGGCGAGGCGGTACTTGTCCGTCTGCGGGTCAATGAGCACGATGTGCGTGGTCAGCGAAGCTTCCAACAGACACTTGGCTGCGTACTCGCTCAAACCTGTGGCCTGTGCGATCTCGTGCTGCGTCAGTCCGTCGCGGTGCTCGTTGAGCAGTTCTAAGATGCCGTAGCGAATCATGAGTCGGCTGACTTGAAAGATGACCGGACCCCATGAATAGAGGTGCGCCATCTCCTGCGCCTGCTGCGCATTGTACGGCTCCTTGCTGAACGCTTGTTTTAGTTTATCGAATAAATGCATAAATCTTCAATATTCAATCTTCAATTTCCAATTGTGCGCAGCACAATCGCGCTGTTCGTTCCTCCGAAACCGAAGCTGTTACTCAGTACGGTCTTCAGTTCGGTGTCCACGGTTGTGGTGGCGAGGCGCAGGGTCTCGGCGGCGGGATCGACGTGATCAAGGTTGATGTTCGGTGCCACGAATCCCTGCTGCATCATGAGAATCGAATAGACCGCTTCGCTCGCGCCGGCCATCCAACACTTGTGTCCGGTCATGGACTTGGTGCTGCTGATCCAGGTGCGTTTGCCGCCGAACAGACGGGTCAGTGCGATGGCTTCTTCTTCATCTCCCTGTTTGGTGGAGGTGGCATGTGCGTTGACGTAATCAATGTCCTCTGGTTGCATACCGGCATCGGCCAAGGCACGTTGCATAGCGATGAACGAACCCTCGCTGCTCGGTTGGGAGATTCCGCCTCCGTTGCCGGAGAAGCCGTATCCGCACACTTCGGCCAGAATGGTCGCACCACGGGCAATGGCATGGTCATACTCCTCCATCACCAGCGCAGCTGCACCGCCACTCGGTACAAGACCGTCGCGGTCGGTGTCGAACGGACGACTGGCTCGGGTAGGGTCGTTGACGCGGCAGGAGAACGTGCCCAGCGCGTCGAACGCTGCCATGGCATAGGGGTTCACCTCCTGCGCACCGCCTACAAGCACCATGTCTTGCAGGCCCTGACGAATGAACATCGCACCCAGACCAATGGCATGGCTGCCGCTGGCACAGGCTGCGCTGACCGAGAAATTGATGCCGCGCAGGTGGAAGATGGTGCTGAGGTTCATGTTCACCGTGGAGTTCATCGATTGGAAGATGAGTCCGCTGCCGAGCAACGCGGTGTCGTGTTTCTCGAGCATGGTCTCGTGCATCTCGACGGTCGGCTTGGCGGTGCTGTCGTTGCCGAACAGGATGCCCACTTCGTGATCGAGCAAGTACTGCTCGTCTATCGCGGCCTGTTCGAACGCTTCGCGGGCTGCCATGTAGGCGTATTGTGCCTCTTGCGACATGCCCGTGCGTAAACGACGGTGCAACAGCGCTTTCAGGTCCGGTGTCTCCACCATGCCTGTCAGCGGACTGCGGAAACCGTACTCCTTGCGCGCTTCGTCATAGCCGATGCCGCTCTTGCCGGCCCGCAACGAAGCACTCACTTCCTCTTGGTTCCGGCCGATGCACGACCAGATACCCATGCCTGTGATCACTACTCGTCTCATCCTAATCCTCCTGCTATCTCAATCACTTGTCCGGTGATGTATGCCGCCTCGTCGGAACAGAGGAAACTGACCAGCGCTGCCACTTCTTCGGGTTGTCCGAAGCGTCCTGCGGGGATGGTCTTCTTCAACTCTGCTTCGTTCAAGTCTGCCGTCATGTCGGTGGCAATGAATCCCGGGGCCACGGCATTGACCGTCACCTTACGGGCAGCCACCTCTTTGCTCAGCGCCTTGGTTGCCCCAATCAGGGCCGCTTTGGCAGCGGAATAGTTGGCCTGTCCGGGCAGACCGCTCACGCCGGAGACGGCGGTGATGTTGACGATGCGTCCCGAGCGCGCGCGTAGCATACCGCCCAGCACGTGGTGTGTGACGTAGTAGAAGCCCTCCGTGGTGGTGTGCATCACGTCGTGCCAATCGTCCTCGCCCATGAACACCAGCAGTCCGTCACGACGGATGCCGGCGTTGTTCACCAGCACGGATATATGTTCGCCTTCGTGTGCCGCATCCCATGCGTTCAGCGCGGCTTCAATCGAAGCCCCTTCGGTCACATCAAACGGCAGCAGTTCGGCCTTACCGCCTGCCGCTTCAATCGCCTGCTGACAACTGATAGCTGAAGCTTGATTGCTTTTATAATTAATGATCACCGTGTAGCCGTCTTGAGCCAGCCGTTCAGCGATAGCTCGGCCAATCCCGCGACTTGCTCCGGTCACAAGTGCATAGTTCATATTTGTCGTAAGTATTTCTCTATGTTAGCCAGGTCCTCGTAGAACGGGGTGTCGTCCACGATGGTGGGTGTGATGGCGCGGATCGCGTCGTACTGCGCCTTGGTGGCGGGTGCGAGTTGGTCGGCGATGTGCAGACAATCGACCGCTTGCGCCATAGCCAGGTACAGGATGGACAGCACCTGGTAGCAGTTATCAATCACCTGCCGGCACAGTTCGGCGCTGTTCGTTCCCATGGACACGATGTCCTGGTTGTCGTTGTTGTTCGGTATCGAGTGCACGTAGTTCGGCATGGCGAGCGTCTGACACTCGGCGGTGGTGCTGGTGGCGGTGAACTGACAGGCTTGGATGCCGTAGTTCAGTCCCAGCGTACCAAGGTTGAGGAAAGGCGGCAGGATGCCGTTGATGCGATCGTGGCACAGGTAATTGAGTTGTCGCTCGCTCACCATCGCCAGGCGCACCATCGCGATCTTCATCTTATCCGCCTCCAGCGATATATAATCGCCGTGGAAGTTACCGCCGTGATAGACGTTCTGCGTCTCCGGATCGACGATGGGGTTGTCACTGGCTGCATTCAGTTCCTCGTCGATGACCATGCGGCTGTAGGCCAGCGTGTCGGCTATCGGGCCGAGGATCTGCGGCGCGCAGCGCAGCGAATAGTACGCCTGCACCTTGTCCTTGAACACCTTTGTACTTTGTACATCGTCACTTTGTACATACAGCTTGTTCTCCCGTTTCTGCAGCCGTTGAGATCCTTCGCTCAGGGCGCGCATCTGTTGGGCGATCGCGATCTGTCCTCCGTGTCGGCGTGCTTCGTTGAGCGGGGCAGCCATGAGGTCGTCGTAACTGCCGGCGATCTCGTTCATCCATACGGAAGCGATAGTGGCGAGGTGGAGCAGGCGCTCGGCATCCAACTGATTGACCGCACTGATGCCGGTCATGATGCTGGTGCCGTTGGTGCAACTCAGTCCTTCGCGGATATGAATGCTGACGGGCTTGAGTCCGCATTCATCCATTACGTCTTTCGCCTTTCGCCATTCGCCCTTATAGTGCACCTTGCCTTCACCGATGAGGCACAGCGCCATGTGGGCCAGTTGTACCAAGTCACCGCTGGCACCCACACTGCCGTGTTTGGGAATGTACGGGCATATACCGCGGTTGATGAACTCGGTGAGCAGCGCCACCAGTTCGGGGTGCACACCGCTCTTGCATTGTGCGAACGAGCCTACGCGTGCCAGCATACCCGCGCGGACAAAAAAATCGTCCAAGGGTTCACCCATACCGGTGGCATGGGAGCGAATGATGTTATATTGCAATTCACGCAGGTGCGCATCTTCCACGCGCCATTGTGCCATCGGACCAAAGCCGGTGTTGATGCCGTAGATCACCTTGTCACTGGAGAAGCGGGACAGAAAATCAAAACAATCGGCTATGCCTTGCAGCGTAGCCTTGTCCCACACCAATTGACCATCTCTGTACAAGATGTCACGAACTGAATCTACTGTTATTTTCATTAATGGTTGGTTACCTTATTTCTTCAAAAAATCAAAATCGGGCGCAAAGGTACAACAATTTTTTGACATGTGCAAATTATTTTCTATAAAAATAGAAAAAAGCACCGCCGAAGCGATGCTTTTCCCTTTGTACATTGTACATTGTGACTTTGTACATTACTTGGCTTTCACGCCCAGCACGTTAAACGTCTTGCCGTCGCGGATGATGAGCAGTTGACCATTGCGGATGACCTTTGTACCTTGTACATTGACACTTTGTACATCTTCAATTGCGGTCGGTGCATCGGCCGGAACAATCTTAACGGCTTGAATATATGCACCTGCTGTGATGGCATCTTCCATGCGGGTAGCGATGCGAGCCGGAGCCGAAGCGGCAGATTGTGCGTGCAGGTAGATCACTACGTGAATCGGAGCCGGTACGTTGTACGTCACTTCTGCCCAGCCGAGATCGGTCTGTGTGATGCTGACTACAGCCTGACCTTCCATCTTGACTTGCAGCGTATAACCTGCGGTGGTCGCGCAGTGTACTTGCACCTTACCTTGTCCTGCCGGAATGTCGAATACCAGCGAACCCGGAAGCATGTCGATCCATGCACTCGAACCTGGTACCAACTCTTCCAGAGCCTGCTCAACCACCTCATCGGTGAGCGAAGTGACGAGTTCCAATTGACCGGTCTGCTCGTTGTACGCATCGTCTGCCGAAGCGCTGAACACGATGGACTCATTGCCCTCCGGATCGGTTGCGGTGAAATCAATGGTTGTCACCTCGTCTGAGGGTGCTACGACCGGCACTTTACCGATCTCGACGGTCTTGGCCATTTTCTTGTCTGTCGTCATAAAACCTTGACCGGGAACAAACTTAACACCCGGTGTCAGGATATCGACACCTTCTTGACCTTCTGCCATCACTAAGGTCTGACATTGGATCGCCAGGCCGGTGGAAGTAGCCATCAGGTGGGAGTTTTTCGATACGCCCAACTCATACGGTAGCACGATAGCAGCCATCGGAGCTTCGGCGTTCACGCTGCACTCGTGGATCTTGAAATACCGCGTGTTCACGGCGATCTGCGTTGCACTCAGGTTCCATGTGTCGCGCATCGAGCTTCCCATCACTACGACCGGCACTTGTTCCGCCTTGATACAAACGGGTATATTGCTGATGGAGTTTGCTCCTAACAGCACGATTGTCAGCGGTCGCTCGGTGCCTTCGTCCTCGATCATCGCGTTCAGACCCGTCAGACCTGTACCGTCAATGTTCCAACTGTTGAGATGCAGCGTGCGGCTCTGTACTTCAAACGTCACGCTGTACGAACCGTCGCCTAACACATCGGCTGCGTTCGCACTCGTCACGTTGATACCTTTCACTTTCAAACCGATCGTGCTCACGTGTACCATATAACTTACGCTCTGTGCGTAATAGTCGGATGTCTCGAAGCTCTCAGCGAAGATCAATGCGTCACCTACACCCTTGATTGTCAGCACACTGCCGTCTTCCGATATCTCGGCTACGTTGGGGTTCTGCGATTCGATCTTGTTCATCGGCACGTTGTGCGGGTTCGACAAGACCGGTGCCGTAACGGGTACGCCTAACTCGGCATAGACAATCGTGTCGCTCCAACTCAGTTCGGGGCTCTGTTTCTGCGGCGCTGCGGCTTCTACGACGAGTGTCAGCGGATAGTCGCAGGTGAGTACCGAACCATTGGAAGAGCTGACGGTGGAGATGAAGAACGTGGTGGTACCTACCGCCTTACCGTGAATCATGTTATCGGCCGAAATCATTGCGATAGTGGGATCTTGTACACTCGGACGACCGGAGAGCAGGCTGCCTGCCGCTGTCATCAGCATCGGTACACTCACGCTCTCGCCGACTTTCAGCGTGAGCGAAGTGATCTGCGCACCGTTCATGTAGAAACGTGCTTCCGGACAGGTCGGTTCGATCACCGGTGTGGTGTCTTGCGCGGCACTGACGATGAGGTTGTAACTTGCGCGGGCAGCGTTGTATTCTTCGGTCTGGCCCGATTGAGCCGTAATGGCTGTGGTACCGGCAGCCAGGGGAGTCACTTCACCGCTCATCATATCGACGGTAGCTACCGTCGGGTTGGAAGACGAATAGGTTACGCGCACTTGCGCACCGGCAGGCTGGATCTGCAGGGTGGGTTCTACAAACTCTTCGCCCATCGTGGCCTCTAACTGGCGAACGGGGCTACCGCTTGCATCCATAAAAGACATCGTCAGACGACTCTGACCAAACAGGTGCGCCGGCACCAGCATCAGTGCCATCAGCGCCACAAAGAAGTAGATTTTTTTCATATTGTAATTATTTGGGTTGTAACAAGTGTTTATATGGTAAAATTTATTGCACGATCAGTTGTTGGGTAGTGCGGTGGCCTTGGGCAGAAACGAGATCAACGACATACACGCCCGGTACAGAGGGGGCTGTAACGACTACAGTTCCGGAAGGAAGCTCTGTGAGCGAGTAGACGGCACCGGTGAGGGAGATGAAACGCACTTGGGAAGGCGTGTCTAAAACAACCGGTATCTGTTGCGCAGCCGATACGAGAGGAGGGAACAGCGTCGGAACATAGACATCTGCGAGTCCTTCTATATTCTGCGGCACTGAGGCTGTGAGGGTGAAATAGTTCGTTGAATCCTGCACGAATATACAATCCACCGCATAGGTGTCCTCGTCATCCGCATTGATATCAAAGGACTGCTCATGGCTAAGAATCTTGTCCTCCGGGACGATTTTTCGTACCTGTTGAGGTCCATCATCCGACAATCGATACCAACGATAGACAAAGCCATCCGGAGCTGTGAACTCGTAACTGCCATCGTCGTTCTTTCTCGTCTTCAGTTTTCCGTCCGCGCAATCGAGCGTGAAGTAGGCGTAGCCGAAATGAGCAGAATAAGCGCAGTCGTGTGTGGTTAAGCGTATGGTCATTGTTTGACCATGATACTGCGGTTTGTTCAGGTTCACGCCTACCGTTGTCCACTCTTTCCATACCACATCACTTATTGCGCCTGCCATCCGGGCTAGATGCCATCCTTGTGCTTCGGCTTCGGGCGTGAGTGCATGTTGCAACAACACATCATTGGCGTCGAAATCAGCTCGCGCAATGGTATCAAGCGTCAATCCGTCATCCATTAACACTTCCAACCGGAAGCGAGGATCCATATAGTCCTCATGTCCCGGAGCCTCAAGAACAGGCAGGTACTTGAGATGAAGAACGGATGCTTCGGCTGTATCTACCGTCATGAAGAACTCGATACGCTCCGTCTGATTGCCAGTATTCCAGTTTCCTAAACGCACAGATGCCAGCTCACCATCCGGAATGGTATATGCTTCTCCGTTGGTACGAGGGTCGGTTTCGTTTTTGTCCCAATGAACGGTATGACGGCTGTCGATATTTGCCGGCCCATAATCAACGGCAGGCACCTCGATATAGTCATCGAAAGACAACGTACTGTTCGGCTGTGAGTTCTCAATATAACACTTGGCTTTGGTGAGGTCCATGTAGTTGATGCACATTTGATCGGGATAATAGATGAGTTGCGAGACAATAGTCTTGAGGCTGTAGAATTCATCATAGCACCTTGAGCGTACAATGAAATCCGTTTGCCCGACAGGAAGATCCGTGAAATGGGTTTGCGTACTGGTTACAATCTTCGGTCCCGCCCATGTGTTCGTTTCATAAGTATACGCACTCACTTCGTATTCGATCGCAGTACCTTGCCATTGGAGGTTGACGGCTGTGCCGTTCGGGGTGACAACGAGGTCGGTAACAGGGTCGCAAGGGATATTATCGGAGATATTGATATTATCTACCATACCGCCCGGTTGCTGCGCATGGTTCGTACCATTCGCCCAAACAAAAGCCAGATAGTGCGGTGTCCCGTCGCACTTCGAACCCTTAATCTTCACCGCACACTGACGCCAGGTAGCCGATCCGTTGACATAGTCAATATTCTTATTAGGTTGAAGGCAGAGCACATAGTCCTCATAGGTCGACGGGATTGTACCTGCCGAGTTAGGAATAGACAGGACCTTGATCGTATCACCGTCCTCGTTCGTTATTGGGATCCACAGTACGTACAGACCATCGAAATAGCTGCCCATGTTCGCCATCACGCGATAGTCGAATGTAAGCAGATAATCTCCGGATATATGATCGAGCGAAATGGTATCGTACGCAAATACCAAACAACCCTTGTTGGTATAGTGCGCATTCTGTCCTCCATCGTCGGATATAAATAGTCCGTTATGACCGTAGCGGTCGTTGTTGCCCGGCTCTCCTATGTACCACTTGTTCGCTAACTGGTTGTAAATGTTCGCATTCGCAGTGGGGTTTAGCACCCATCTGTTACGCGAAGCGGCATCTTCAAAGTCACAAAAATAATGATGGACAGCATGCATCGGAGTGATATACACTACCGCAAGAATTAATGTAAGTAAGTGCTTTTTCATTGTCGTGAGATGAGTTAAAACGCTGCAAAGGTACGAATAATTTTTGACATATGCAAAAAAATCTGCAAAGAAAAGTGATTTTATTATCAGCAGTTATATCCCATCACTTCGTCGTTTGTCAATGATTAATGTAGATACTAATGAATTTAAGCATTTTATTGCAGACTACACGTTGATATGTTGAAGGATGATTCGTGTACTGTCCTCAATTTCATTTACGGACGGGATATCGCGGTAGGCGAGATCGG
>JAEEGL011168904.1_pt1 | contig 13026 bp, 5 predicted proteins | sample 9134231 | NCBI WGS metagenome assembly JAEEGL01 (sample SAMN16246548, study PRJNA631951) | gut metagenome | biome: gut microbiome; feature: rumen; material: fiber-attached | host: Bos | place: Iran: Karaj | collected 2018-10 | reverse complement strand
TTGAGGTTCGATTTAAGAAACCTGTTGATTTGAATGTTGCCGCCGGTTACGCATGTCCGTTTATTGCTTACGACAAGACATTTGATGAATACATGGATTCAAGATTGTGGCCTTTGAGCGCAACTGCCAAAATCACCTTCATTCCGTTCAAGAGAAAGTGGGGGTATCTCGGAGGCGGACTGTGCGGAACATTTACAAGAATGGAAGCCAAATTTGACAACTACAAAATTGACGGAAATCTTGCGACTGCGCACCTTGATTTTGTTTACCAAAAGCCGTTAAACCGCCGGATTACATCGCAGGACCCTTTGGATCCTGAAAAGACTGTGATTAAATACAAGCATTTTGCAACTCTTGAGGCTCACATTGGAGCAGGCTTTACATATTTTATGAACTACCAGTTCCATTTTGAGCATGATGCAAAATCTGAAAAATTTAAGAGCCTGAATATAAGTGCAAATGCCGGAGCTTCGTTCCAGTGGTACTTTACAAAAAGGCTTTACAGCGAATGCAACGTTGATTTTGTTGCTGCATTTACAAAGGGCATGACATATGGAATGATTGTTCCTGGAATTTTAATCGGATGGCAGTTTTAAGAGAGTTTAATATGAAAAAAAGGTTAGTTTCGTTCATAAAGTTTTCAGCATTTTCTCTTGGAATCCTTTCTGCTTTGTCTTCATGCAAGCTTTTTGATGATGATGTTTTTCATACGGACATGTATAAGTTCTTTAAGGATTATACAGAGACAGCCGTAATTTATCAGGATTCTGCGAACAATTCATATTTAAACGATAAGGATGGGCACGTCTGCTTCGATTCGAGTAGCTCAAAGAGTTACTCATTCCTATTGCGGAATCCGCAGCACTACCTGTTGAATTTCGGCTACGCTTTTGATGACGGAACTGCAGCTTCCAAGGCGTCAGAAATACCAAACGCAGTAAGCTTTTATCAGCCGACTTACGATCCGTCCAGCATGACAATGACATTTTCTCAGGAATTTTTAAAAGCCATGGACGGTGGTGGAAACTTGAGCGGAAAGATTACGCTTCTTGAGCCAAGGTCGTACAGAAGTTTCGATTCTTACTCGATGAGTTTTTTTGCAAATTCTCCGCCTCCAATGATACAGAACGCACAGTTTCAGCTTTCTAGTATAGATCCTAATGATACCGGAACACATTACTACATCTGTTTTTACCTTCCGGATATGAGCAACAGCATAAATCAGATTCATTCTTCTGACACTCATAAACTTTTAATAAACACCGAGACTTATTATTTTTCGGGTAGCACAGGTAGCTCAGTCTATAAAGATTCAGCACTCGAAATTCAAGATACCCGTTTTATTTCACCGGATCCATCAGATCCATCAGCGGCCCCGACAGTCTATCCTCTTTCAGATGGCGGATATGAATTTAGGAATTCTATTGCTCCTGAGGGATATAGTCCCATATATTTTAACTCTGAATTTACTCCCCCTAGCGGAATGGAGACTATGACTGTTTCCCTTACAATCATAGATGACGCTGGACTGTCGACTCCTGTCGCAATCTCTAATACGGCAAAGCAGCTTTCAATGCCGACTTTCTCTTTTGATAACCTTGAGGCAGACGAAGATACAGGTCTTGCGACTTTCACAATCAATCACGATGGAACTTGTACTGACGGCGCTTCGTGTGGCGGCAGCGTCCTTATTAACTATGTGGTGCTGGACTCAAGCAATGTTATAGTCAAGCAGGGCTCCTCAATGAACTCTGCCACTGTTTACATGCCTAAGGGTAATTACAAGGTCAAGGCGTGGGCGGCAAAGGGATATTATGTATCAAGTGAAGTTACGGATCCTACTGACTTTACCGTAACTCAAGCCGCAGTCTTCTATGTAAGTGAAGATGGAAACGACAGCGAAAACACAGGTGCCAGAGGAAGTCCGTTCCGCACGATTCAGACTGCAATCGATAAATTTATTCAGGGCATAGCAGATGGTGAATATGAGTCAACAGACAAATGTACAATCAGAATAAAGACGGATTTGACCGTACCTGACGACTTTGACTTCAGCACTAACGGCAGCTATCTTATTGATACCAAAGGAATCTATAACTTTGACTTTGCAGGCTATGGTGGAAGACGAACCATTAATATGTCAGGCTCACATGCACAAGACAAGTCTATTATGAATATTATTGGCGGAAATGTAACTATAAAGGATTTAAGTTTTACAGGAGTTTACAGTTTATCATCTGGCGGCATAGTCATGAATATTTCCGACGGTGATGTTGAATACACTGATGGCGAAGTTTATTCAAACGGTGGAAATTACGGTGGATATATAAATGTTCAGGGTGGAACATTTACAATGAGAAGAGTTTCCATGCGCGAAAATCATAGTGATTCCGGTTCTGAGCCTGGGGCACTTGGAGTTGCAAATGGAGCTGCTGCTGAGTGTTATGACTGTTCATTCATAGAAAATGAAGGCGATACAAGGGGACAGATAGTTAACTCTGGTACACTTCTCTTAAAGAACACTTCCGTAAAAAAAGGAATATCAACAGCCTATGGTTCTATTGGCGGCGGAATTTACAACACAGGAACACTTACTCTTGATTCTTGTACTGTCACTGAAAACAAGGCTGGATCTGAGCCTGCCTCTGGTGCAGGAATTTATAATGAAGGAGGAGCAATAACGTTAAAAGGTAAAAATACTATTACCGGAAACACATTGCTCAATGGAACAAGATCAAACCTTTACACGAATGAGCCTCTCACAATAGTCGGAAATATTTCTGGAAGTAAGATTGGCATTTCAATGGACGAAACTCCGACACAAGACAGTGACGTTACAATCACATCTGGTTATGCTTATGGCAGCGTAAATACTGCAATGCCTGGCGCAATATTCATTTCGGAAATGGATTTCGGAATTACAGTGGATGACGTTTCAAACGAAGCTATATTCTCTGCCGGTTACTCAAATATTTCAGTCACCAATGGAGAAAACTTAACGGTTTCTTACAACAATACTGTTTCTGCAGGCGGAACTGTCACGATAACTGTAAAGGACGCTTCTGACACGGACATTACTTCTGAGTGTTCATTCAGTTCGTTCACGCTCATATACGCAAGTGATGTCGTCTCAACTGACTACTACAGCACTTCAAGCAGCGGAACCCTTACATTCGAATCCACAGCTGTTAACGGATCTTACATACTGTATGCAAGCTTCACCTATAACGGATTGACTTATGACGTCAACCTTCCTGTAACTGTGGAATAAAAGAAGTTTTCAATCGTTGTCGTTGACTTTTATGCTGATTTTTAAGAAAATCAGACAGTAAAGTAATAGTTATGGACGCAAAATTTTTATCACTTCAGTATCTAGAGACACTTTCATCTGCCGATTTGATTGCTCTGGCAGATGATTATGGAATCGACATTCCGGACGATTTGAACCGTCGCTTTATAATCGGAGAACTTCTTGAAGTCGCTCAGGAAATCATGCAGGACGAATCCTCTGATGCTCCAGAAATGATTGAGGGAACAGTAAAACTTTCCAATGAGGAAAAACTTCCCCTGTCTTTTAACGAAACTCAGATTTCAGTAATCCTGCGAAATCCTGCCTGGGCTTTTGCCTACTGGGACATAAGTGAGGCCGACATTAAAAAAATCCAGAAATCCGAGAAATTCAAGCATTTGATTTTAAGGACGTCCTATTTCGATAACGAAGAAAGCAATTCCCCGATAAGTTCATTTGAAGTTCAGATTCAGCTTTCAGAGCGCGAGCAATATGTTTTGATTGAGGCCGGAAAAAAAGTGATGCGTATAGATCTGGTTCTCGTCTTTAATGACGGAACTACGGACAACCTCTGTGTTTCAAGGCGAATTACTCTTCCTGAAAGTCCTGAGATTTTTGCGAAGGCTTTTCCTGGTCAGGACGTGCAGATGCCTGAAATTCTTGAGGCATCCGGCATGAAAAAACTGCTCAAGTCTCATTACGAAAAATACAGACAGTCTTTCGTTGAATAGGAGTTTATATGTCGGTAAAGAATCTTATTTTGACAATTGTTGGACATCAGGCATATATACGCCACGTTGCGGATGAAAAGGATTATGCGCTTCAAAACAACATCCTCTTCAATTCAATTTCACAGACATATCTCCCGCTGATAAATTTATTTCATAAACTTGAGGATGAGAAAGTTCCATTTAAACTTGCTTTAGTACTTTCTCCTTCGCTTTGCTCCCTTCTTTCTGATCCTGTCGTTCAGCAGCAGTACATCGAATGGCTTGAAAGGCGAATCGCTTTGGGCGAAAAGGAAATCGTCCGCTGCAGGGATAATGACCTTCTTTTTGAGAATGCAAAACTTTCTTTTGAAAAGGCAAAGCAGGATAAAATTGATTTCTGCGAAAAATACAATCAGAATCTGATTAAAGAATTCAGGGAATTTTCAAAAAAAGGTTACCTTGAGCTCCTTGCAACATGCGGAACTTATGCTTTCTTGCCGCATTACGGCGACATGAAGGAAATCCTCAATGCTCAGGTTGAGACTGGCCTCTACTCACACAGGCAGTATTTCGGTTTTAATCCTGATGGATTTTATCTTCCGTACATGGGCTATGTAAACGGAATTGAGGATGTCTTGCGCTCATACGGCTTTAATTACACGATTGTCGACATCAGGAGCACTCTTTTCAGCAATACGATTCCAAAAAACGGAATCTTCTCGCCTGTAAGGTGTGCACCGTCACAGGATACGACTCTTTCAAATACACCGATTGCCGTTTTCTCTCAGGATGTGGACACTCCGGACGACATAAATGCTTTTGCCTCAAATACTGTCTACAAAGATCAGGAGCGGGATGTTGCCTATGAGCTTTCAAGCGAAGAGCTCGTCGCCTCAAATTTCCTTGAGAGCGGTGCAATAAGGATTCCTGCCGGATACGGTTACTGGTCAAAGGCAGGGGAAGATAAACTCTACAATTACGACAAGGCTTTAGCACAGTTAAAAAGTGATGCCGAGGCCTTTGTTTCTTCAAAAGTCGAGAAACTTAAAATTGCCGAGCGATGCATGGATGGTGCAAATCCTTCTCTTTTGTGCGTTATGGATGCAAAAGTGCTTGGTCAGACATGGGCAGAGGGTGTTGAATGGCTTGAGAGCGTAATCAGAAAAATCAGCGAATCAGAAGTTCAGCTCTCTGATTTTTCTTCTCTCCTCGATAAAAAATCATCTCTCGAAAAAATAAAGCTTTATCCTGGTGCCGCTCAGGGAAACAGCTACGGCGAGGATTTGCTTGACAGCACAAACGGATGGATGATCCGCTACACAAGAAAAATGAGCGAAAGAATGGTAGACCTTTCTGACAGATTCCCGAACGAAACTGGCTTAAAAGTCCGCCTTTTAAATCTTGGTGCGCGGGAACTCATGCTTGCCCAAAGCGGTGAATGGGCTCACATGATTCACGATGGTGTTTATCCTGAGTACGCGACGCAGCGTTTCAGGGAAGCGATAAAATCATTCATGATTGTCTTTGACGCGCTTGGATCAAACACAGTAAGCACGGAATGGCTTACAAATCTTGAAAAAGAGCACACGATTTTTCCGTGGATGAATTTCAGGATTTTCTCTAAGAAACAGTAAAACTAAAAAGGCCGGAGAAGACATCTCCGGCCTTTTTTGCACGACATTTTTCGTTTTTATTTGTCTTCTTCATCAGAATCTTCTGAAAGATTTTGTAGGGATTGAAGTGAGCGTTTGTTTTTGTTGAAGGCAAGGGTCGTTTTTTTTGCGTTAAGGGCCGGCTCATATCTTATGCACAGCGGTTCACTTGCGGCGATTTTTATCGCCTCATTCCATTTTACGATTGCCTCGTCATATTTTCCTTCTGAGTAATATGAAAGTCCCTCAAAATAAGCCGCATCCGCTTTTATCAAGGCCTGTTTTCTTCCGCGGTCAGACAGGTTTATTTTTGCCGAGAGGCTTATGTGGTTTACCGGGTTTGCAGAAGAAGTAAGGTCGAGCGTGTAACAGACATCCATCTTGACGGATTTAAGGCTGAATTCGCTTCCCATGCTGATTCTCGGGTTGCCCCCCTGAAGCAAAAATCCGCCCTGAAAGGCAAAGTATTTTGTCACGTATGTTTCAAGACCCACTGCAAAAGAGAATTTTCCGCTGTCTGAGAGTGATGAAATGTTTAATGGCTGACGGAATTCACTTGTTATGAGGAGATGCTTTAATGGCTTGTAAGAAAGGCCCAGTGAAACTCTAGTCGGAAGAGGATCATCTTTTTTGACTGATTCTCCAAAGCCTGTAATGGATGCTCCAAGATTGTTTACTGCAAGCCCGACTGCAAGATTTGGATTTCTGTCGGAATAGAATTTCGGAGCCTTAAAACGCATTAAAACTCCGAGGTCTCCCATCATTCCAAGGCCTGACTGTGCTAGTCCTGATTTTTTGATGATTTTGTCCGTCTCGTTGTCCGTGTAATCAGGCATTCCCCGCCAGGAAACCCTCGCATTTGCTCCGAATGCAATTCCTCCAAAGTCGTATCCTGAAAGAAAATTGTAGGCTATGTTGAAAGTTGCAGATGACTCCGTGTAATAGCTTCCAGTTACGTGATCACCGAAAATGTTATACTCCGTGAACGGCATGTAAAAGCATTTTATCTGTGCTCCATAGCCTAATCTTCCGTTCCGGCGAGTCGCGCTCAATGTTTCCATCGCAGAATCTGAAATCCATGCGTTGTGGGAAACTGAGAACTGCGTGTATTCCTGTGTGGCGCTTGCCGCCGGGTTGTAGTCAAAAAATCCTATGTCGTCGCAAAGCCCTGTGAATGCAGAGCCGAGAGCTTCAATCCTTCCGCCAGTTGCAATGTTGAGGGAGCGGAAACTTGTAAGGCCTTCGTTGTCGTCCACGAATGAATCGAAAGTCTTGGACAGCTTTGTGTTTACATCAAGAAGATTAAGGGCAAACAGCCGTAATGATGAGAAAAATAAAGATATAGTCAGAAAAACTATTTTTTTCATTTATTATGCTATTATTTTCGGAAAATTATCTCCATTCAATACTATTTTTACCGAAAATATAATGAAAGCCATCTTCATGCGAAGGCTTTTGAGTCATGACTTTTTTTAAGAGATTTTTTCTTTTTTCACTGCTGATTCTTCTCTCAATTTTTTCGAGTTTTGCTCAAAATACGGGCGAGGTGTCTCCATCTGAAAATCCTGAGAAAAAAAATCTGTCCCTTTCTGAAATTGATGCCTTGATTTCTTCAAGCAATTACAACGAGGCATTGAAATCCCTGACTTTGTACATGAAAGAGCATCCGAATGATTTTGACCGCGCTCAAAAAAGAGTTGACAGGGTGCTCAAAGCCCGTAACGCATTCAATAAAAATGCTGAAAAACTTGTTGACATGATTAAGAGTGGAGAAGGGGACCAAATTCAAAAACTTGAGAAAATCACGCTTCTTGAAAAATCCGAGGTGGATCCGACTGAAACTGTCTCTGAGTTTACGGCTCTTGCCAGACGTACTGTTGCTCTCGGTGACGTCCTCATCGCTTACAACCGCATAATGCATCAGGGATTGCGCCTTGTTGAGGCGGGACAGTATGCGGATGCGGCATTAAAGTTTGAGGAAGGATTTTTGATTAAGAATGAGTTTTCAGACATCGTTTTTGAGCAGAGTGATGCGCTTGAGGAAAATGGGGATGCAAGCGAAAGCGAGGGAATCCTTGTTGAGTATGAGAGCGACATCATTGACGGTGTAAACGACGCAATTAAAAAAATAAAGGAAGCTGACGAGGGAACTCTTTTACTTCCGGGCTTCAAGGCTGTTGAAAGTGAGTGTGAGTCTTCTTATGCGGAGTTCATCCGAAACGTAAGGAATAAGAATTTTGACGGTGCGGAAAAGTCTTTTGAGAAAGTGAGGGCTTCATTTAAGAAACTTGCGGATTTAAGGAATTCTGTGATGGCTCAGTCGCGCATTCTTGATGAATTTGATGCGCTTGCAAACGAGAGAAATCCGCTTTTGATGGGAACGTCATACATCACTTTTTACCAGAGATTTGTCCTTGGTGATGAAACGAATGCAAACACCGGCGTGATTGGCGCGATGGATGCTTTCTGGAATACCAGAGTCGAATCGATGAAGTCAAACATAAACGAAGTCATCTACAGCACTTTAAGCAACATTCAAAAAGAACTCCCGGAAGCAGAGATTTTCCAGAAAGCCGCCACTATCTCAAGGCAGCAGAAGAACCTTGCGCTTGCAGAGAATTTCTCACTTCTGGCCGTAAGGGTTCAGAATTTGTATCTCCTCCCTGAAAATTTTGACGGAACTCCAGTCGGAAAAGATTTCAAGGACTACGAGAGCTCAATGCTTTTCGTAAAGGACTATCTTGCTGACTTGATTCTTTCTTACTCAAGTTCAGAACGCATCGCGGCGGAAGAAAAACATGAAATCAAGTCGGGTGAAACTTCAGGTCGAATCGATGACGAAGCCTTTTCTGAAAGCTTGATGTCAATAAATCGCTACGAAAAAATCAAGGAAGACTCAAAGGACTATCTCATCCGAGTCAATGCTGAAAAAGAGAGGGAGGACGCTTACTTCCTCGAAAAACAAAGGCGTGCGCTGGAAGAAGCACGGCTCGAAAAGGAAGAGAGCGTTGACGGCATGAATTCTCCGAGAAAAAGGCAGACTGCTGGTGCTGAAGTTTCTGATGAGACTGCTGATTTTAGGAATGCTATTTCATATTTCATCTCGGTCAATAATCAAAACACATTGCGTGCAGAAGAGCATATAAAAAATCTCTGGGCATTCCTTTCCCAGCTCTACCTTCACAACGGAAACGTTTCTTATGACATGCTTTTTGATGATTTTTCAAAGACTCAAAAACTGCTCGACGGAGAAACAGACGGAAATCTCGTGAAAAAATATCCGCGCGAGGCCGGAGAAAAAAGCCGCGAAATCTCTTCTGGAATTGCAGAGACAAAATCTTACCTCTTGGAAAGCAAGGAAAGACTTGACGGCGGAAAGCGTTTTAAGGGCGTGAGCGCAGAATATGATTCTTCGTTGTCAGGAATTGATGAACTTATAAAAAAACTTGACGGCCTTGCCTTGAAAAATAGCGAGCTTGCAAAAAAAGCGGATTCTCAGATTCGTCTTGCCTCAATTTCAAGCGATGAAGGAAAAAATCAGTACGAAAAGGCATTGCTCTCATTCAACAAAAATGATTTTTCTTCTGCGAATGCTGCAATTGACGCGGCTTCTGAAAAGTTTGCCCAGTCGCTTGACTATCAGTTTGATGAGGAAATCCTTGCCCTCCGCGAAGAAAAACTGGCAGCCCTTGCTTCTCAAATTCTTGCCGCTGAGAACGAAAAAGTCATACGCGATGTATTCGCCCTGAAAGAAAAGGCATCTTCTTATTACTACTCAAGTGATTTTGATTCAGCTGAGAATACTCTTGTTCAGGCTCAGAGCCTTTTGAGCTCAGTAAACGCCGAGAGTGACCCTGAAATTGAGGAACTGCTTGCATCCGTAAAAAACATAAAGAGCCTTGAATTCGGACGAGTTCTTCTTTCTTCAGACCCTCACTATCCGGAGCTTTCAAACAGCCTGAACATGGCGCGCCTCAGCTTTGAGAGGGGAGTCTCATTCAAAAAACAAGGCAAAAGCGAAGATGCTCTTGAGGCGTTTAACGTTGCCCAGACAAACATCCGCAATGTTCAGAACGTATATCCGCTTAACAAGGAGGCACGCCTCATAAACCTCCAGATTCAGCAGGAACTTGATCCTCATGGATTCCCAGCCCTTTTTGAAAAGCAGTACAGGGATGCGAAATTAAACTCAACATTAAATGAGCGGCTTGCAGACTTGCAGGATCTTTATGCAATAAATCCAAAATATCCGGGACTTTCAAAGGAAATTTATGATCTTGAGGAAACTCTCGGAATGCATCCGAAAAAAGTCGTAAAATCGGATGCGAAAAAGCGGGCGGAAGAGGCTCTGCGTGAGGCAAAGGCTCTTTTCCGTGATGCAGGCAGCGACGATGAGAAACTTTCCCAGGCTCTCGCAAAAGTAAATCAGGCGATTCTGCTTGACTCAACAAATTCTGAGGCCAAAAACGTAAAGCTTTCAATTCAGCTGAAAATAGGAAATCAGACTACGGCGATTTTGTCTCAGTCTGATGAAAAACTTTACGCAGAGGCCGGACGACTGTTCAACCAGCGAAAGTTTGAGGAAGCAAATGCCGTCATGAATGAGCTTTGGAAGAGCAGCGCGGCCAAAAAGAGCCGCAAGGTAATCGATTTGAGAAACCGAATCGCGCGCCGTCTGTAGCTGAGTTTTAGAAAAATGGAGACTTTATGAGAAATACAAAATGCCTTGCATTAATTTTTTTATTGCTTTTTCCTCTTGATTTTTCACTTAATGCCCAGTCAAAGTCTTCAGTCGAGTCGTTTTTCTGGGATGATGAGAAAGTCATTTCAAAAGCCGATTCTTATTTTCCTTCGGCGGTAAGCGACGGAAAGAACACGCTTGTATTTTTTGAGGAAGTCGACAAGTCAAAAAAGGAAATAAAAATTTCCTGCGTAAAAAAAGAAAATGGAAAAAACTGGGGAAATCCATTCACGGTTTCTCAAAAGCTTGCCTATTCAAGCGAAGACATTCCTGACGTGTACTCTGTAGCGTCAACACACAAGACGACAGCTGTTTCTGTCCTTGATCTGGATGCTCCAAATGGTATCGTCAGCGTATATTCTTCAAGTGATGGCGGAAACACCTTTGAGAAGTTTACTTTTCCTGAGCTTCCAAAACAGGTTGCCTCAACAAGAATTTATTCAACGTCATCGGATTCGTTCATTTTGTTCGTCTCGCTGGGTGAGGGTAAAAAAAATCCGGCGGAGTCATCATTCTCGATTTACTGGGCAGAATCAAAAGACGGAAAAAAATGGAGTACTCTTGAAAGTTTCAAGCCTAGTGAGTCCATACTGAATGCTTTCTCACCTTTTTTGGTGCAGATTGGCGGAAAAGACATCGTTTACTTTGAAGGCTGGGTAGAAAAGGATTCTTCATCTTCCCAGATTTATGCCGTGTCAAAGCTACGGGGAGCTGAGTGGGGAAAAACGAGACTTGTAACTGATGAAAACTCCGTTCCTTCCGACGACTCAAAATCTTATCTTGACTACAAGAATTTCAGGCCGTTTGTGTACGTCGATAAAAACACCGCAAAAATAGCATGGGAAAGAACCTTAAAATCCAGCGGAACTGCAAGCGTAATGGTTGCTCCCCTCAACACGGATGGCCTCATTTTGGATAGAAATGATGTTGAGGTAATGAATAAATTCGGAAACGGCAGGCGGCCGAGCCTTTTTTCTTTTAAGGGAAGGACTTTTTTGCTTTGGTTTGACGACCGGAGCGGAAAGAATAATGTTCACCTTGTAGAAAATCTTGGCGTTGAGTGGGTTGAGCACGATTCTGTTTCCAGAAGACAGTCAGCGGCAGCAGAATTTGCGTTTGCAAATCCCGTAATCAGTGGCGGAAAGGAAGAAAATGAAAATCTTTCCATTATTTGGCAGAAAAATCAGGATGGAAAGGGACGGATTTCCGTAGTGAGTGAGGATCATTTTGCAGAAATCCCGAAAATCATTCCTCGAAACTTTACGGCCGGAAGACATTCACGGGAAAAATCCCCTTCAGTAAAAATAGTTCCTCCTCACGACGTTTCTGAGATATTGGGTGTGAGCGTAATCACGACTCAGGACGAAAACGAGGAGCCTGTAAAAGATGCCCTTTCTCCTTCGTTCAAGAAAAATGGCGATGTGATTTTGACATCTCAGGTTCTGGAAAATGTTTCTGGAGATCAAAAAATTTATTTTAAGTCACGCGCATTGGACAAAGCCGGAAACTGGTCTGATGTGGCAAGTCTTTCCTATGTTTACGACGTGACTCCTCCTAAAGCTCCAGAAAAAATTCATGCTGATACGGATGAGTATGGTTTTGCTTCTTCAAACGACCTTCTCCTTACATGGAATGATCCGACTCAAGCAGGCGGCAGTGTTGATGCGGCTTCTTCCTATTCGTGGACGCTTACAAGACTTTCAAAACTCGACAGAAAATTTGAGGTCTCAAAATCAAAAAAGATAAAGATGTCTCCTGAGGAGTGCAGGAAAGAGCTTGAGAAAATTCTTGATGGAGCTGACTTAAAAAAGGTAAAGGCTCCGCCATTAAGGCCGTCTTCAGCTTCTTCATCTGCTGCGCAGGCATTTTTCAGGAACCGCGAGAACGGACTTTACGCTTTTGCAGTGAGGGCTTTTGATTCAGTCGGAAACGCAAGCGATTACTCAGTGACCTATGTTTTCCTCAACAAGTACAAGGCAAAGACTCTCATAAAATCAGTATCCGCAAAAACAGACGATTACGGTGTCGTAAGCCTTTCCATTTTTGGCGAGGAATTCATCGGCGACGGAGAGATTCAGGAAGTCATATTAACCAATTCAGTTGACGGAAAAAAATATGCCTTTAAGAAATCTGACTCTGACTTTAAGGTGAGTAAGACTTCCAAAAATGAAGAAGTCCATGAGATTTCAGGAATTGAAATCAGAAACATGGAAAAAGGCTCATATTCAGTGCAGATACGCCATTCCGAGAGGGGACTTTCGACTTGGAACAAGCAGGTTTTGATTGGAGAAAGCGGAACCATAAAGTACGAGAGGCAATATAATTTTGAGCCTGCATGGCAGATTCTTGACGCAAGAATTTCAAAAGTGAATCTTGACGGAAATAGGGGCTTGTTCTGGAGCCTGATGATTTTAATCATGGCTGGAATCCTTGCCTGCAGCCGTGGACTTGTAAAGACGGCGCATGAAACCTTAAAAATAAGAGATGAAGTTCAGTCAATTCTGAGAGGAGATATTATGTCACTTGAAACACAGAGTAAACTTGACGGGGCTGTAAGAGTCCGGTTCTCACTGCGATTTAAATTCGGCCTTTTTACGACCGTGCTTCTTTTGTTTATTGTGGCGGGCGTTGCAC
>JAEEGL011055153.1_pt1 | contig 13026 bp, 10 predicted proteins | sample 9134231 | NCBI WGS metagenome assembly JAEEGL01 (sample SAMN16246548, study PRJNA631951) | gut metagenome | biome: gut microbiome; feature: rumen; material: fiber-attached | host: Bos | place: Iran: Karaj | collected 2018-10 | reverse complement strand
TGTGGGGATTTGTAATGATCAGGCTGATCTGCCCCTTCTCTTTCGAGAGCAGCTTAAGCATGATCCCGAGCAGAGAAGTCATCCCTCATGATATAGCTGTGTCTGAACGTCCTGCCATAAGCACCAGAGTACCGGCCATAAACAGTACTTTGAATCCGATAATGGAGAGTCTGGCGCCGGATGCCGGCAATTCCGTTAATCCGCTTCAGGTATGGACCTCTGTAGGAACCTGGATATGGATCGCGGGCATCATTGCAATGCTGGCATATGCTCTGATCAGTTATCTCAAACTTAGGAAACAGGTGGCGGTTTCGGTACCGCTCAGGGACAAGGTCATGGTCTGCGACGAGATGAAGTCGCCTTTTATTCTCGGCGTTTTAAGACCGGTGATCTATATACCCTCAGGACTTGCGGGGGATTCTCTTGAATATGTGCTGAGTCATGAAGAGGCGCATCTCAGGAGGAAAGACCACTGGTGGAAACCGCTGGGATATCTGCTTCTCGCAGTGTATTGGTTCAATCCGCTGTGCTGGGCAGCCTATGTTTTGCTCTCCAGGGACATCGAGATGGCCTGCGACGAGAAGGTGATCCGTGACATGGACAGAGAGCAGACAGCCGGGTATTCTCAGGCTTTGCTCAACGTAAGCTACCGCGTGAGGGGCGTCAGAGCCTGCCCGCTGGCTTTCGGGGAAGTCAGCGTGAAACAGAGGGTAAAAGGGGTGTTGAACTATAAAAAACCTGCTTTCTGGGTGATAGTCGTGGCGCTGGTTCTTTGCGTCGCTTTAGGAGTTACGCTCCTGACCGATCCGGCAGACAATGACGGCGGATCCGCAGAAAATACCGGCGATGGCTATAAAGTCGCTTACCTGGAAAATGATATCTGGGAGGCAGACGGTTTTATGGACAAGATGCTGAATCAGGACATGATGGCTATAAGCAGCATCGAAAGTTGCCCGCTGTTCAGGATCGACACCATGGACGACCTTGAAGATTTCAGGAGCATGATCAGGACGGTTGCTGATACCAGTGCAGCAAGTGAAGGTCTGCAGTCATTTGATCAGGCCGTCGAGGGGTATGATGAGAAGTTTTTTGCGGAGAATTCACTGATGGTGGCATACGTGCACACTTCAAGCGAGAAATTCGACGTGGTGCTGGAGGAAACGGCTGTCAAAGAATCATATTTCTACATGTTCATGGAGAGGACCGGGGAACAGAACGCATATTCCGATTATTTCTGGCCCGGACTGATCATCAAAGAGATGGCGGATCAGGAACTTAAAGATGTAACAGACTATGTCGCTCAGTATGGCAATCAGTTTGTTTTCGGACCATATGCAGCCGATAATGAAACCGGGGAAGACTCCGGGGACACTGTCGAAAATGATGAGACAGAGGAGGGACCTGTAGATAATAACGAATCAGGGGAAGCTCCCGTATCAACAGGTACGTTCATCAAGCCCGTGGATGCTGACATAACCAAAGGATTCGGAGAAAGCTCCGGGAAAATGCATAACGGCGTAGATTTCGCTGCTGAAGAGGGAACTCCGATCATGGCATCTGACGGAGGAACAGTCGTGACAGCTGACTGGGTGGAAGGCTATGGCTACTGTGTTGAGATCGATCACGGCGACGGTGTAATGACGAGATATGCGCACTGCTCGAAGCTATTGGTTTCCGAAGGCGACAGCGTAAGCCAGGGCCAGAACATTGCTGAAGTCGGAAGCACTGGATTTTCATCCGGACCTCACTGCCATTTTGAAATGCTCATTAACGGCGAAGCGGTGGATCCGGTTTCGAAGTTGGATCTGGAAGGGTAAAGGAGTAACGTTTGAGAAAGGGTCGTTGTATGACAGAACGCCCCCATGCTTAACTGACATATTTTTGCACAATAAAACCGTCCGGCGATAAAACCGGACGGTTTTAAGATGGGCTGATATACTTGTGCATTATTTGCTTTTGCTCATTAGGCTAAATCGCTGTTTGCCTGTTTAAGCAATTCTTCCAGTTCCTGGCTGGCTTTTTCATAGCCTTCAAAGTGTATGGCGTTCATGCCCATGGCCTGAGCTGCGATAACATTTGCCTTGCTGTCATCCAGGAATACGCATTCTTCAGGCACCAGGCTGAATCTTTCAAGCAATATCTGATATATTCTGTGATCGGGCTTGACGATTCCCTCGTTACAGGAAAAAACTCCGCCGTCCATGTATATCAGGAAATCCAGAGGCAGGGGATTGGCCTTCATGGTGTGTTCAGCATAGTTTGAAAGGAACAGTACTCTGTATCCGCGATTTTTCAGATCCCGGATCCAGGGGATGGCATAGTCTTCCTTTTTTATGCACTGGCCTACATTATCAAAAGCCAGTCTGATCTCGTCTTCGTATTCAGGTTCTGCTTCCAGCATCTTCTGAAAGATGAGATCCGTGTTCATTCCCTTATCGAGATCGTTCCAGTAACCTGTCATCCAGATAGCGTTGTTTACGTGCTCGATAACCTCGTCATCACGGAGCAGACCTTTGATGTACGGATGGTAATCAAAGTTGAGAAGCACGTTTCCTATGTCAAAAATAATGTTCTTGATCATGTTGTTATCCTTATGTTTCATTTGATTTTTATCAGTAAAATGATTATATCATTTCGGATGGGGGCTTACAATGCCTTCCCAGGTTCGACTCCTGTACTATGGTGCGGATAACAGGAGCCTCGCTGCTTCGCCTGACGGCTCGCGCTGCAATCTCTCGCCGGCCTCACTCAGGCCGGCTTCGACCATCGGCTACTCGACAGTCCACCGGACTGTCTCGCTATACGCCGATGCCTTCTCAGGTTCGACTCCTGGACGTATCGTATAATAAAACAGAAGCAGTCCAAAAGGGCTGCTTCTGTTTTATGGTGCGGATAACAGGAGTCGAACCTGCATGGTGTTACCCACACGGACCTGAACCGTGCGCGTCTGCCAATTCCGCCATATCCGCATGTTCTCTAGCGAACATTGATATTATACTACAGCCGAAAACAAAAATCAAAACATTTTTTGCTTAAATATATATTTTCTTTATGGGGCCTGAAATGAACAATGCCGCGGGCAGAACCGCGGCATTTCTTTATGAATATTTGAGCTTGAGCTTTATGATCCTGAGGACGCTTTCGTCAAGACGTTCGCGGCTGATCTCACCGGATTTGACTGCCTTCAGGACTCCATCGTATGCACTGCTCAGGCTGACAGGACAAAGGATGATATCGCAGCCTGCATTCAATGCTTTGATGGCGGCCTGTGCTGACGTGTATTTGTTGGATATGGCTTTCATGGCCATGGAGTCAGTGATCACTACTCCGTCATATCCCAGAGTGTTTCTCAGTTTCTTCTGGATCATCTTCTGTGAAATGGAAGCGGGTGCGATGCCTTTGCTTACTCCGGTGCATCTGATGTGAGATGCCATGATCATATCCGTCTTATCGAGATTGTATATGAAGGGTTTAAGTTCGACCTTCTTAAGAGCCGCCCATGATTTGGTAACTTTTACAGTCTGTTTATGAGTGTCAGCCTGAGTGTCACCATGGCCGGGGTAATGCTTGATGGCTGTCATGACCTTCTGGGTATGGAAGCCGTCGATCTCAGCGGATACCATGCGGGAGACCAGATCCGGGTCTGATCCAAAAGATCTGTCGCCTATGACGGTATTCTTGGGATTGGTGAAGCAGTCAGCCACGGGAGCCAGATCCACGTTAAAACCATACTTCTTAAGATAAGCTCCGATGGTCTTGCCAACGTATTTGGCCTTGGAAGTCTTGTTTTTCTTTCCGATGGCCAGCATGTTCTTCATATGGATCTCGTCGAAGTTGGGGTTCGATGCGATTCTCGTAACGCGTCCGCCTTCTTCATCAACGGCGATGAAAAGGGGCAGACCGGAATAATCCAGGGACGTCTTGTTCAGCTTCTTGTTGAAAGTGGTTATCTGTTTTGGAGTCTTGATGTTTCTTGCGAACATGATGACGCCGCCCAGCTTGTACTTGGTCATGGTAGACTTCATCCTGGTACTGAATTTAGTAGCAGTTTTAGTGCCTTTGATGGCTTCAGGAGTTACCATGAAAAGCTGGCCGACCTTTTGCTTAAGGGTCATGCTTTTAAGTATCTTCAGGGCTTCAGCCTCAAGAGCAGCTTCCGGGTCTTCTTCCGGTTCGGGCTCCGTAGCAGGTTCTGCCGCAGTTTCCGGTTCAGGTGCTTCGGCAGGTACAGGTTCGGTCTCTGATGTATCAGCAGGTTCCGCTTCGGACGTGGGCTGGGCCTCACCGGCGGGGACTACTGCCCCTTCATCTGCGGGTTCCGTTCCTGTCGGGATCACTGTGGCCGTATTTTCGGTTGAAACTTCTGTCGCATCAGCTGTGCTTACGTCTGCCGGTAAGAGTCCTCCTGTTGAAACAGATACGAGGACACAGCAGAGGATCACACAAGCTGCGGCCAACAATGTGATGATGATTTTTTTCATGTCATTTACCTTATTCTGAATTTAACTCCGAGTTCCTGTGCTATTTTCCTGCAGGGTTCTTCGTCTGCTCTGGGGATGGTGCCGCTTACGATGGACATGGTCACATCGGGAACGACTTCCTTGACCCTTCTGGTATAGTCGATCATGGCGTTGAAGGCGCCGATGCCGAATCTGGGATGGCAGAGCTCAAGATATTCCTCAGGACCTTTGGCATTCAGGCTTACGGAAACAGCGTCGATGATTCCGCGAAGATCTTCAGTTGTGTCCCGTCCGTTTATAAGATCGCTCAGACCATTGGTATTGATCCTGACCTTGATGGTGGGGCACAGTTCTTTGGCATACCTGGCCGTTTCCAGGAGATCTTCAAGCCTTTCTGTGGGTTCGCCGTAACCACAGAAGACCAGCTCATAAAAGTCGCTGAGGTCCCATTGGGAGAGGAGCTCCTTTATTTCTTCCATGGTGGGTTCACGCTTGAGCCAGAGAGAGTCAGCTCCGCCCAGGGATCCTACCATGTATCTTATACAGAATTCACATCTGTCTGGACAGCGGTTTGTAAGATTGGCATAGAGCCCGCCGCCGTACTCATAAAAAACATCTCCTATGTATTCCAAAACTATCACCTCTAATCCTTTTGGTAGTTCATATTATATCACAGCCTGTAATTAAATAATATATGTAAATAAAAGTCTTTTGGAGATGCAGTATTGCAACATTTTTAAGAAGAGATGCCAAAAAGCATCAACACTGATGCTTATAAGCAAAAGACTGTCGGATTAAGCATTTGTATAATAATGAGTAATCATAAATAACTAAAAAAATAAACCCTCTGGTATTTGACTTTACCACATTAAATAATGCAAAAATATAAATAGAGAAAGAAATATATCATTTTAGATGCCAAAAAGCATCAAAAAACCCATTTTTTCATTGCCGGTCCAAAAGGAAAATTGCCGAAAGCCTTGAAATATGGGGAACTTGATTTTATTTATTGATTGGTATAATTATTGCATAATATATTTAAGCAATGGTTAAAGTAAACTGTAAATTGTAATATGGTTTATTGTAATTAGAAAAGGAGGACGAAATGAAGAAATTATTAGTTTTACTGCTTGCTTTTGCTCTGATCTTCACTCTGGCAGCTTGCGGCGGATCTGACAGCGGATCTGATGGCGGCGATGCAGCTGAAGGCGGCGAGATCAACGAGATGACTATCAATGTTGGTGGTACTGTAGCTGAAGACCACCCCATCTCCCTCGGAGTTGCAGCTTTTGAAACCTATGTAGAAGATGCATCAGAAGGCAAGATGCAGGTAGAACCTCACTACAACGGTGCTCTTGGCGCTGGCCGTGAGCTCGTAGAGTCCCTCATGCTGGGCAACATGGAAATGTGCGAAGTTACATCCTCCGCATTTGCAGGCTGGACAGGTGAGTATTCACTCTTCGGTATTCCTTACACCATTCCTAACAGAGACGTTGCTTATGCTCTTTGGGACAGCGAAATCGGCGATCAGATGAGAGAGAACGTTCTTGGCCTCACCGGAGTAAGAACTCTTATCTTCTTCGAAAACGGTGTAAGACACATCACCAACAACATCAGACCTATCACCAAGGCTGAAGACATGAAGGGTATCAAGATCAGAGTTATGGAGAACGACGTATACATCAAGATGATGGATTACCTGGGAGCTCTTCCTACACCTATGTCCGTAACCGAACTGTACACAGCTCTTCAGACACACTCCGTTGACGCTCAGGAGAATCCTTGGGTCAACACCCTTACCTATGGATTTGGCGACGTACAGAAATACCTCTCCAACTCCGGACACACCTTCGATGCTACAACATTCAACGTAAACGATGAGTGGTATCAGGGACTTACCGATGCTGAGAAGGCTATCATCGACGAAGGCGCTAAGGTTGGCGCAGCAGAGAACAGAGCTCAGTCCATCGCTCTTGAAGAGTCCTCAAGAGACAAACTCGTAGAAGACTACGGCATGGAATACTATGAAATGAGCGATGAAGAACTTCAGACCTTCAGAGATGCTGAAGCTCCTCTTCAGGATTGGTTCGTAAACGAAAGCGGAATCGAGACCGTAACTTCACTCAGCGAAGTTATGGATAAGATCGCATCACTGTCATAATTTGACAAGCATCTAAAAACCAATTGTTTCAGCTGACAATCAATGGTTATTCTATCAGGTTGGACGGACTTCTCCGTTCAACCTGATTAGATTATTTAAGGATTGTAAAGGAGGCGGTCAATAAAATGAAAAAAGTACTCCACTTCCTGGACGACAATTTAGAAAAGTGTCTTGGAACCGCCCTGGTCATATGCATGACGGTGATCATTTTCATGGAGGTAATCTTCAGGTATACTGAGGTCAAGGCACCCTGGACAGAAGAACTGGCCAGATATATGTTTGTCTGGATGATTTATTTAGGATGTTCAGCTGCTATCAAGCTAAGAAAGCATCTGAAAATCGACGCAGTACAGTTATTATTTAATGAAAAAGTCAATTTTGTTTTGGATATAATTTCCAATGTCGTATTCCTGATATTCTGCGGAATACTCATCTATAACGGCGCGGATTTGTTATATAAGATCGGATTTATTCAGCATCAGGCATCGCCTGCTATGCATCTTCCCATGATCATTCCTCATGCCTCATGGTGGGTATGCTGCATTATCATGGTGTTCAGATTGATCCAGGATACAATTGCGAGGTTTAAGGAAAGAAAAGCCAGAGTGGCTGAACTTAAACTTCAGGAAGGAAAGGAGGCATAAGCATGGGACCTATAGTATGGTTGATAACATTCTTTGTGCTGCTTTTCCTGACAGTACCCATCGGCATCTCCATCGGTATGTCGATCATCATCTATTTCACCATTTATCACACACAGCCGATCTCATTCCTTTGCCAGAATATGTTCACGGCCTGTGACTCATTCCCTTTGATGGCTATTCCTTTCTTCGTAGCAGGAGGAGCCCTCATGACACAGGGAGGAATCACCAAGAGACTGGTAGACCTGGCTGAGGCAGTTATCGGACACGTAACCGGCGGTTTCGCTATGGTTACAGCCATCTGCTGTGCATTCTTCGGAGCTATTTCAGGATCCGCTCCTGCTACCGTAGCAGCTATCGGATCACTTATGGTTCCCGCCATGATCGAGAGAGGATATTCCAAATCCTTCGCTCTGGCCCTTATTGCTACTTCCGGATGCTTAGGCGTAATCATTCCGCCCAGTATCCCCATGGTAATCTTCGGTACCACCACAGGTGCTTCCGTAGGAACCCTGTTCATCGCCGGTATCGGCCCCGGTATCGTATTCTGTCTCGCTCTTTGCCTTTACTCTTATGCCATCTGTAAGAAACACGGATGGAAGGGCAACGGACAGAAATTCTCCATCAAGAAAGTCGGTCACGAACTTAAGAACGCTATCTGGGCGCTCCTTGCTCCCATCATTATCCTGGGAAGCATTTACGGCGGCATCTGCACACCTACAGAGGCAGCTGCCATCTGTATCGTATACGCTCTGATAATCGGTAAGTTCGTATACAAAGAACTGGACATCAAGAGGACCATCAATTCCTTCTGGGATGGAGCTCTCACCACAGGTACCATCCTCATCATCGTAGGTACCGGTACCACTCTGGGCCGCGTGCTCACAGTTGCAAAAGTACCTCAGGCTGTAGTAGGCGCTATCCTCGGAGTATCCGAGAACCCGATAGTCATCCTGCTCCTGCTGAACCTGATCCTGCTGGTAGTAGGCTGTCTCATGGAGACACTGTCAGCTATCATGATCCTTGGACCTATCCTCTATCCTGTAGCAGCCGCCGCAGGCATGGATCTGATCCACTTCGGTATCCTGATGGTAGTAAACCTGGCAGTAGGTTTCTGTACACCTCCTGTAGGTGTAAACCTCTTCGTAGCAGCCGGTCTGAGAGACGATGTATCCTTTACGGATCTGGTCAAAAAGGCCATGCCTATTGTAGCGATACTATTGATAGTACTTCTGATCATTACGTTCTGCAGGCCGGTAGTAATGACTATACCGGGCCTGATGAAAAACGGCTAAATAAAAGAAAAACACCCGGGGTCTTTCCCCGGGTATTTTTATGGTCAAAATAATATGAATATCAAAGATCCACCTTATACTCCAAAATATTTCTTGAGAGCTTCATAGGTATCGTCACTGAGATAATGCTCCAATTTGCAGGCATCATCTTCTGCTGTTTTCTGTTCGACACCGATGGTCATAAAGATTTTCTCCAGCGTGGTGTGTCTGTCATAGATTCTCTTGGCAACAGCTTCGCCGGAAGGAGTAAGGGTTATGAAGCCGGAACCGTCAACTTCAATAAAACCATTGGCTTTGAGTTTTGATACGGCACGGCTGACAGAGGGCTTGGAAAGCCCCATGTATTCACTGATATCTATTGATCTGACTACGGGCTTCTCGCCGGAAAGAATCAGTATCGTCTCGAGATACATCTCTCCGGATTCGCGCATTTCATTTACTGTATCCATGTTTTGCTCTTTTCATCCTGTAAAAAACAATTTTTATTATATTTAATATACCATATCAGTCAGAAGTGTGCAAGTGAGGATAATTTAATGATTACAGCCGCAAAAAAGAAATTAATTTTCATTGAAAAAACCTCTTGACCTGTCCTCGAAAAAGTAGTATTATAATTAGGCAGTCAAAAATAGCACTGCCCCAAGCGGACATGGCGGAATTGGCAGACGCGCACGGCTAAGGACCGTGTGGGAGACCTTGCAGGTTCGAGTCCTGTTGTCCGCACCATAAAATTAGAACCCCTCAGCAGAGGGGTTTTAATTTTATCGTAGAATAAGTCAGGACTCGAACCTGGGAAGGTATCGGCGTATAGCATTGGTACTTTTAGCAATAAAATCGAGCAAAAGGTACGAAGTTTCAGCCGATTTTTTGAGAAAAAAGGGGTATCTCGCACCTTTTCTTGTCATATGGGCCGAAAGGTACCATGATTTTGAGAAAAAGTTCGTACCTTTCAGCGATTTTCAAGGCCAAAGGTACGAACCCATACTTTTTAAAAGATAGATATGCTATACTATCCTCAGGAGGGATCCTGATATGAGAAGTAACGAATACAGAGAAATGAAAAAGAAGGGCTTTTTCACATCCAGAGAGCTGGCGGATATCTGTTCCGTGAACAGGATGACGGTAGTCAGGATGGAGGAGCGTGGGTTGCTTACGCCTGAATACAAGGCGGAGACCGGCGTGCGTTACTATTCGCTGAATGGATTGATGCAGCTGAAGCATATTTTGCTTTTGGAAAAGTGTGGCTTGAATTCGAGGCAGATAAAGGATCTGTTCGGCGATACGGTCAATAACCCTGAGATAATATCCAACATGCTTAATGATCTCATCATGGTCATGACCATACTGGATGCAGATAAGGCCCCATTCACTAACTACAAGGAAGGCAAGATCAGGAGCTTCGACATGAATGAGCATCTTTGCTTTATCAGAGACTTCGAGCCCACCGGCGACTGGGATATCATATTCCGCCAGTTTCATGATGCATTGAGTTATGCAGCGGAGAAAAAATACAAACTGGTCACCGATGCACCTTCGCTGTCGGGCAGGCTTACGGAGGATGGAGACCTTTTGATAGACAGGGTCTATGTTCCGGTAAGCCATACTAAAAATGATGAGGGGCTGGAAATGAGATCGGGTACCAGGATCATTTACGCTTCATGGTATGGTGATCCCGCGGGGGTGAAGAATGCTTTCAAGGCTATGTACAGAGAAGCGGAGGTCAGAAACTACAAACCTCGCGGCGACTGCCTGGTGGTGTCCATGGCTGATCATTACTCCATGGTTGATTATGACAAGGACGATGTATATCTTTTTCTGATGCTGCCAGTGGAATAAAAAATCTAAAAAACGCAAAAAAATGTCTTGCGCGCACATGGGTGTTCGCAATATGCTTTAATTAGATAAACCGTTAAATGTTTATACTAAACGGAGGCGAACTCTTATGAAAAAGATAACTACATTTGAAGCTGCCTGCATACTCTGCGGATATGGAGTAGGCGGCACGATCATGACCATGCCTTATCTGGCAACCAAAGCGGGAGTTTTCCCTGCAGCGATCATACTGGTGCTTTCATATCTGATTGGAATGCTGATAGCTGCTTACACAGCAGACATAGCCATCAAGGCCAGAAGTATCACTGGCTCTGAATGCCAGGTGCTGACTCAATTTGAGCTTTTCCTGTTCAACGGGCCGTTGAAAAAGGTCCTTACAATTATTTATTTTGTTTTCCTGGCACTGATTGCGGTTTCAAACCTCGCTGCCTATGTTTCTGAATCCGGCCAGTTGGTGTCTGCGCTTATTCCGGTAACAGATAAGATCGGATCCGTGATCTTCTATATCTTTGCTGCTCTTGTCGTGCTGGCAGGCCTTAAAGGTGTAGCCATAGGCGAGAGAGCTATGGTGATCCTGATGTTTGTGATCCTGGTGGTGCTGGCAGTTCCGTCCTTCTCACACTTCAGCGGAAATCCTATGCCGACAGGCGACGGAGATCCTCTGAGCTTCATCCGTTACTATGGATATGCAATATTGGCCTTATCTGCGCCTCTTGCGATTCCTCAGGTAGTAGACGGACTGGACGGAGACAGTGAGGCCATCAAGAAATCCATGTGGATAGGATTCGGAATGAACTTCCTTTCCATTATTATCATCACTTTCTTTACTCTCAAAACAGCAACTGAAGTGACTGATATAGCCATGATCAGCTGGACCTCAGCCCTTCCTTCATGGGCTTTGCTTCTGGGAGTGCTCTATATCTTGTTTGCGCTGATCACTTCCTTCTGGGGCGTGTCCAACGGTCTGGCGCAGATCGTAACGGAGACCTTCCACTGCAACGACAAGATAAGCTGGCTGGTGGCAACTCTTCCTTCATTCATATTTGCACTTTTTACTTCAGCAGGGTTCATGTCACTTTTGGGTGTAGCCGGAGGTCTCATAGGACTTCTCAACAGCATTCTGGTGATCCCGCTCTATCTCGGAGCCAGAAAACGTGTGCCCGAGACTATTTTGGGCAGGTTCGCTTCTACGCCTTGGATAATTCTGAACATGATATTCTGTCTTGTATATGCCATAGGCTGTATAATATGATGGCTTGAGTAAGACCTCGTTGATTATCAGCCGGAAAGGATAATGATATGTTTAAAGCAGATTTTTTAAGAGATGGACTCCAGAGGAAGAGCATTGATTCCATCAAAGCTCTGGTGCCGGGCAAGTTCTATCAGATGGAATATTTCAGCGATTACCATCTGGAGGAAGCCATAGCCTCGAATCCTGTGACCATAGATGATTTCAATGTTTTTGCTGCAAAATATCTTCTGAACATTTCTTCGGGAAATCAGCCTCTGGAATCCATCGGATCAGGGTGCAGCGTGTTCGCCGGACACAATGAGGATGGTGAACAGCTTCTGGCGAGAAACTACGATTACAGCCATGAGATCACGGGCATGATGATCAAGTGCCATCCTGAGAAGGGATACACGTCCATGGGCATGTGCGATCTGGCTTTTCTGGGGATGCCGGAGGGTGCCCTTGAAAACAAGGAAGCCGATTTCTCATCTCTGATGGTAGCCCCTTTCATAATGGTAGACGGCGTTAATGAAAAGGGCGTGGGAGTAGCAGTTCTTGAAATCGATCGGAAGGGTAGCCATCCTGAAAACTCTGACAAGCCTAAACTCTGCACGACCTTTGTACCCAGGATGATTCTGGACAAGGCCGCAAGTGTAGGTGAAGCCATAGAGATGCTGTCAAAGTATGACATTATCTCTCCTATACCGGAATATTGTTTTCACTTTATGATCACCGATACGACCGGAGTGACTAAGGTGGTGGAGATAGTACAGGGAGAGATGAAGGTCTACGATGCAGCCTGTGTAGCTAACGAGTTCCTGACACCTTTTTATATGGTCGATCCGGAAGAACCCAGATATAACATAATGAAGGAATACCTGAAGCACAGGAACGGCATATTCAGTGAAGATGAGGCCTTTGGGGTACTTAGGACTGTTCATATGAATAAGACCATCGGAGTAGGCATGAGCATCACACGGTGGTCAGCAGTGTTCAACTTGAACAAAAGATCCGTGGACCTCTATTACGACAGAAACTTTGAAAAAAGATATCATTTTGAGCTTTAATAAACGGAAATATGGCCGTAAATCATTTGGTTTACGGTCTTTTTTATTGCTGTTTTTTGTGTTAAAATGTAAAATAACGAAAAAATATAGCAGAGGAGACTATTGCAATATGAAAATAACGGAAGTAAATACATATTACGTAAGACCCAGATGGGGCTTCGTTGAAATTATTACAGATGAAGGGATCACAGGCTGGGGCGAAGCTGTCCTGGAGGGACACTGCGATGCAGTGCTCGCCTGTGTTCAGGAGTATAAGCCTTATCTTATAGGCAAGGATCCCATGAGGATCGAGGACATTCAGGAGACCATCTTCAGAGCCGGTTTCTACAGAGGCGGCG